>JAABUY010001650.1_pt1 | contig 29035 bp, 22 predicted proteins | sample 5560271 | NCBI WGS metagenome assembly JAABUY01 (sample SAMN10711886, study PRJNA513374) | rock metagenome | isolation source: Antarctica rocks | place: Antarctica: Victoria Land, University Valley | reverse complement strand
ACGGCTGGGTCATCTGGTCAGCTCCTGCGCAGCGAAGGAGACGTATGAATCAGGTGCGACCGTGGTCAGGGAAGCCCCCCCACACGCGCCGGCCTTGCGTCACGATAGGGCTTTCGCAACAGGTCTAATGACGTAAAAGCTGTCGCCGGGATCGAGGCCATTCTCCTTTATGCTAGCCATCATATTGCGAAAATGCTGCGGATTCAGCCTTACGACCGCCTCAAGCGCTTCGGACTGACCCTCGACAGTGCCGGTTCGCGGGTTTTCGAGGTCCAGTAGGAAAACGTCGATCTCCGGCTCCGGCTCCACCTTGATCGTTTTTAGCCTCGGCATCGTGCCTCCCTTGTCAGGAACAATAATCAACGGCTGCGTGTATCGATCAAGGCCTGCCGGCGAAAAGCCTGCTCTGCCCTACTCGGAAGTGGCTCCTCCCTAAGCCGCTGGACCACACCACGAGTACACGGAACACGCGCAGCACGCTCAACCCCCAGCATGGTTTCCAAAGGCCTCCGGCCTTTGGTGGGTCTGGGCAAAGCCCAGCCTTGCCTGCCTGCTCGCCCCAGCGTTGCACCCATCCCGCCGAGGTGACATTCCTCCCCCCGGTCGGCGGGGGCTCGGGCGGGCATGGACTTCTCGGACGTGACGGTGCTGTGCGTGGGCGACGTGATGCTCGACCGTTTCGTGCACGGCGAGATCGACCGCATCTCGCCCGAGGCGCCGGTGCCGGTGCTGCGCCTGGGGCGCACCCGCGAGATGCTCGGCGGCACCGGCAACGTCGCCTGCAACATCGCGGCGCTGGGCGGCCGGGCGGTGCTGGTCGGCCTGGTGGGCGAGGACGGCGCCGGCGACTCGGTGCGCCGCCTGTCCGCGGCCACGCCGGGGCTGCGCGCGGAGCTGGTCGGCACCGCGCACCGCCCGACGATCTGCAAGACCCGGTTCATCGCCGGGCGGCAGCAGGTGGTGCGCACCGACGAGGAGAGCACCGCTGGCCTGCACCCCGACGAGGAGGCGATGCTGCTCGCCGCGGTCGAGGCGCGGATCGGGGCTGCTGGCGCGGTGATCCTGTCGGACTACGGCAAGGGCGTGCTGTCGCCGGCCCTGGTGCGCCGCGTGATGGCGGCGGCCCAGTCGGCGGGCGTCGCGGTGTTCGTCGACCCCAAGAGCGACGATTTCTCCCGCTACCAAGGGGCTGCCTGCATCACGCCGAACCTGCGCGAGCTGGCGGCGGCCTCGCGGCTGCCGGTGGGCGACGAGGCGGCGGTGGTGGCGGCGGCGCAGCGCGTGCTGCGCGAGGCCGACGCCGGGGCGATCCTGGCGACGCGCTCGGAGAAGGGCATGGTGCTGGTCGAGGCCAACGGCGAGGTGCACTCGGTGCCGTCGCGCGCGCGCGAGGTGTTCGACGTGTCCGGCGCCGGCGACACGGTGATCGCGACGCTGGCGCTCGCGCACGCCTCGGGGCGATCGCTCGCGCAGTCGATGCACGTGGCCAACGCGGCGGCGGGCGTGGTGGTGAGCAAGCTCGGCACCGCGACCGCCGACATCGCCGAGGTGATGCAGGAGCTGGACGAGCAGGACCAGGAGGCCGGCGGCGCCGCGCCCGGCAGCCCGCCCGGCCGCCTGGTGCCCGGGGTGCAGGCCCTGCACCGGGTCGAGGCGCTGGTGGCGCGCTGGAAGGAACAGGGGCTGCGGGTGGGGTTTACGAACGGCTGCTTCGACATCGTGCATCCCGGGCACGTGTCGCTGCTGGCGGAGGCGCGCGGGCAGTGCGACCGGCTGGTGGTGGCGCTGAACACCGACGACAGCGTGGCGCGGCTCAAGGGGCCGGCGCGGCCGGTGAACCCGCTCGACTCGCGCGCGCAGGTGGTGGCCGCGATCCGCCACGTCGACTGCGTGGTGGCGTTCGGCGAGGACACGCCGCTCGCGGTGATCGAGCGGCTGATGCCCGACGTGCTGGTCAAGGGCGCGGACTACGCGGTGGACGTGGTGGTCGGCGGCGATGTGGTGCGCCGGGCGGGCGGGCGGGTGCACCTGGCGGGGCTGGTGGCGGGGCAGTCCACGACGGCGATCGTGACGCGGCTGCGGGCGCCGGCGGTGGTCGCCAGCCAATGAGAAAGCAAGGCTGGGCGCTCCCTCCGCTGCCCATTCCAACGACCCAAGCGGGTCGTCGGAACCTTTGGGCAGCTCCGCCCAGACCCGCCAGGGGGGAGGCCCCCCTTGGACCGGCCTTACTTAAGTATGGGATTCCAAAGGCGAGCCTTTGGCGGAGTTTGAGGCAGAGCCTCAACCTTGCTTGCTTCCTTAACCCATGAGCGCGGCCAGAACAGAGCCGGCCGCCGAGGCGTTGCGCGCCCACGCGGCGCTGCGCGAGTGGATGTTCGGCCACGCCCTGCCGTTCTGGGCCGCCGACGGCGCCGACGCCGCGGGCGGCGGCTTCCACGAGCACCTGACGCTGGAGGGCGCGGCGCCCGGCCCGGTGGCCAAGCGGGTCAGGGTGCAGGCGCGCCAGGTCTACGTGTACTCGCACGCCGCCTTGCTGGGCTGGCCGGGGGGGCTGGAGGCGGCGCGGCACGGCTGGGCGTTCCTGCGGCGCGCGGCGCGCGAGGACGGGTACTGGCCGCGGGCGTTGTCGCCGGACGGCGCGGTCGCGGACCCGGCGGCCGACCTGTACGACCTGGCGTTCGTGCTGTTCGCGATGGCCTGGCACGCGCGTGCCGGCGGCGACCCGGAGATCCCGGCGATGGCGCGGCGCACCCTGCGCTGGGTCCGGCGCACGATGGCGGCACCGGGAGGCGGCCTGCGCAACGCCTGGCCCGCGGCGCCGGGGCACCGGCAGCAGAACCCGCACATGCACCTGCTGGAGGCGGCGCTGGCGCTGCACGAGGCCACCGGCGAGGCGGAGTACGCGGAGTTCGCCCGCGAGCTGGTGGCGCTGTTCCGCACGCGGTTCTTCCACGCGGGCACGGGCACGCTGGGCGAGTTCTTCGACGACGCGCTGGCGCCGGCCCCGGGCGAGGCGGGCAGCCACGTCGAGCCGGGGCACCATTACGAGTGGGTGTGGCTGCTCGACCGCTACGCCCGCCAGGTCGGTCCCTGGCACGCGGAGGAGGCGCAGGCGCTGTATGGCTTCGCGGAGCGGCACGGCCAGGACCGCGAGCGTGGCCTGGTGCGCGACGTGCTGGCGCGCGACGGCGGCGTGCGGCGCGGCAGCTTCCGGCTGTGGACGCAGTGCGAGGCGATCCGGGCGCACTCGGCGATGCTGCGGCGCGGCCACGACACCGCGGCGCGGATCGGGCAGGGCACGGACGCGCTGCTCGGCCGCTACCTCGCGCGCACGCCGCGCGGCACCTGGACCGACCAGCTCGATGCGGCCGGCCTCGCGGCCTCGGCGCACGTGCCGGCCAGCTCGCTGTATCATCTGTTCGCGGCGTACGCGGAACTGCACGGCCTGGCGCGCGACCTTGGGCGAGCGGCCGGGGGGTGAACGGCCCCGGGCGACACCCTGCGACGCGGCCCGGCGGGCACGCGCCGGGCGGGCAGCGCCGCGACCGTGCGGCGCCCGACCCGGGCATCGAGGCGCCGCCCGGCTTCCTGCCGCCGCCGCGCCCGGTGCCGGCGGTGCGGCCCGGCGTGGTGCGCTCGCTGCCCTGGACGATCCTGCGGCGCCTGCTGCTGGAGCTGAAGCAGCTCGTGCTGCCCAAGAGCAGCGGGCGCGAGCGGCTGTGGGCGCTGCGGCTGCGCCCGGCGCTGCTGCGTGCCGCCGGCGTGCCGCCGGCGCCGATGCCGCTGGCCCGGGTCGTGGTCGAGCGCAGCCCGGTTGGGCGCCACTTCGGGCCAGGCGACCCGGTGCGCTCGATCCTGGTGCTCAAGGTGGACCACATCGGCGACCTGCTGCTGGCGCTGCCCGCCTTTGCCGCGCTGCGCCGCGGCTTCCCCGACGCCTCGATCACCCTGATGTGCGGCCCGTGGAACGTCGCCGTGGCGCGCAGGCTCGGCCTGTTCGACCGCGTCGTCGCGGTATCGTTTTTCCCCGGCAAGGTCGACGCAGCGCGCCGGCGGAGCTTCGACCCCGGCGGGATCGCGGCGCTCGGGCTCGGGGAGTTCGACCTGGCGGTCGACCTGCGCGTGGACGAGGACTCGCGCCTGCTGCTGCGCCACGTCCGGGCGCGCTTCAAGGCGGGCTACTTCTCCCGGCTGATGCCGCCCGACATGGCGCTGGTGCTGCCGCAGGACTCGCCCGGGTCGCCGCGCGTGCCCGACCTGCTGCACCACCAGCGCGGGCTGATGGGCCGGCTCGCGGACGCCGTGGTCGCCGTACTCGGCCCGCTGCGCGACGGCGAGGCGATGCTGGCGCGGGTCACGTCGGAGCACGACGCGGCGATGGCGGAGGCGCTGGCCGGCCTCGCGCGCCCCGTGGTGGCGGTGAACACGATGTCTGGGCGCGACATCAAGAACTGGCCGCTGGAGCGCTTCGTCGCGGTCTGCCGCTGGATCACCTCCGAGCTGGGCGGCACGGTGGTGCTGCTCGGCGGCCCCGGCGACGCCGGCAACGCGGCCGCGATCGTGCGCGAGGTGGGCGCGGGGAGGGTGCGCGACTTCGTGGGCCGGCTCGCGCTCGACCGCTCCTTCGCGATGCTGCGCCACGTGGACCTCTACCTCGGCAACGACTCCGGGCTGACCCACGCGGCGGCGATGTCGCGGGTGCCGACGGTGGCGGTGTTCTCGGGGATCGACCCGATCGCCACCTGGATGCCGCTCGGCCCGCACGTGGCCGCGATCCGCGCCGAGGTGGGGTGCTCGCCCTGCCACCTGACCCACGTCACGGACTGCCCCAACCAGCACGCCTGCATCCAGGCCATCCCGGTCGCGGCCGTGAAGGCGGCGATCACGCGCGCACTGGGCGGGGCGGCGGAGGCGTAGGCCAGGAAGCAAGGCTGGGCTCTGCCCAGACCCGCCAGGGGCGAGCCGCCCCTGGACCGGCTCTACTTAAGTATTGAATTCCAAAGGCGAGCCTTTGGCGGAGTTTGAGGCAGAGCCTTAACCTTGCTTACTTGCTTACGGGTCCATCTCGCCCTTCGGGGCAGGGCGGCCACAGCATGGCCGGCGCGGGCGTGTCCTGCCAGGCGCGATGCGCGCGCGGCTTGTTCGAATCGGGTCGTTGTCCTACAGCGGTTGTGGAGCCCGAAGGACCGACACCCGAGCATGACGACCGGCCGACCGTCGCGAGCGTGTGCCCGTCCGCTCCTGGCCTGCGTGCTGGCGGTGTGCGGCTGCGCGCAGACGGTGTCGGGCCTGCCTGCGGCCCCCCGGTCGTCGATGCCGCAGGCCGGCGTCGCGCCGAAGATCCCGCCGTACCGTCTGCAGGTGGGCGACGTGCTGGGCGTGCGGCTGCTGCTCAACCCGGAGTTGAACGAGGAGGTCACGGTGCGCCCGGACGGCCGGATCTCCACCGTGCTGGCCGAGGGCGTGCAGGCCTACGGCCGCACGCCGGAGCAGCTCGCCGCCGAGCTGCGGCGCGACTACGGCCGCGAGCTGCGCTCGCCGCGGCTGAGCGTGGAGGTGCGCAGCTTCGCGCCGAGCCGCATCTACGTGGCGGGCGAGGTCAACGTGCCCGGCGAGTTCATCACCGTGGGGCCGACCCTGTCCGTGCTGCAGGCGCTGGCCAGGGCAGGGGGCGTCAAGCTGTCCGCCGACACCGACCGCATCTTCCTGGTGCGCCGCGGGCCGGGCGACGTCGCGCAGGTGTACTCGGTGAACTATCGCGCGGCGATCCGGGCCGCGGACCCGGGCGCCGACGTCCGCCTGGCGCCGTTCGACGTGGTCTACGTGCCGCGCACCGGCGTCTACGAGTTCTACACCCACTTCAACCAGTACCTGCAGCAGTTCGTGCCGGTGAGCTGGGGCTTCTCCTACCTCGTGAGCCCGCTGGTCGGGGGGCACTGACACCGGCCTGCAAGGCAAGCAAGGCTGGGCTCCGCCCAGACCCGCCAGGGGCGAGCCGCCCCTGGACCGGCTTTCTTCAAGTAAGGGATTCCAAAGGCAAGCCTTTGGCGGATGAGGCAGAGCCTCAACCTTGCTTTCTTCGCCGCTCACGCCAGGGCCGTGACATGCGACCCCGGAGCCGGATGGCACCAGGCGCCCCCTGCCGCTACCCTGCGCGTCCGGTCGCGATCCAGGCGGCGCGGCACGGAGACGGGACCAGCATGAGCCGATACCTTGTGACCGGCGGCGCCGGCTTCGTCGGCAGCCACGTGGTGCTGGCGCTGGCGGAGCGGGGCCACGAGGTCGTGGTGCTCGACGATCTCACCAAGGGCCACGAGGCCGCGGTGCTCGCCCCGGCCCGCCTGCTGCGCGCCTCGCTGCACGACGACGCGGCGGTGGAGGCGGCGCTCGCCGACGGGCCGTGGGACGCGGTGCTGCACTTCGCGGCGCTGTCGCTGGTCGGCGAGAGCATGCGCGACCCGTTCCGCTACCTGCTCGACAACGGCATCAGCGGGATGCGGCTGGTCGACGCCTGCGTGCGCCACGGCGTGAAGCGGTTCGTGCTGTCGTCCACGGCCAACCTGTTCGGCGAGCCGGAGGTGATCCCGATCGACGAGGACGCCCGCATCGCGCCGTCCTCGCCGTACGGGGAAAGCAAGCTGATGATCGAGCGCGCACTGGGCTGGGCGTCGCGGCTGTGCGGGCTGAACGTCGCCTGCCTGCGCTACTTCAACGCCGCCGGCGCGGACCCGGGCGGGCGGCTCGGCGAGGACCACGACCCGGAGACGCACCTGATCCCGCTGGTGATCGACGCGGCGCTGGGGCGAAGGGAGGCGCTGGACCTGTTCGGCCAGGACTACCCGACGCCGGACGGCACCTGCATCCGCGACTACGTCCACGTCAGCGACCTGGCCGACGCGCACCTGCGGGCGCTGGACCGGCTGGCGCACGGCTCGGTCACCTACAACATCGGCAGCGGCCAGGGGCACTCGGTGCGCGAGGTGATCCGCGCGGTGGAGCGCATCGGCGGGCGCGCGGTGCCGGTGCGCGAGGCGCCGCGGCGGGCGGGCGACCCGGCGATCCTGGTGGCGTCCTCGGCGCGACTGCGGGCGCAGACGGGATGGGCGCCGCGGCTGGGCAGCCTGGACGACATGGTGCGCACCGCGTTCGCGTGGCGCGAGGCGCACCCGGCGGGATATGGCGACGGCTGAGGAAGGCCAGGACTCTGCCCCATCGCCTGGTAGCGGGGACCCGCCTGGGCGGCGCCTCTGGACCTGCCTCACCTGAGTTGCGCCAGGCCAGGGCGGCTCGCCCTGGCGGGTCTGGGCGTAGCTGCCAAAGGTTCCGACGACCCGCTTGGATCGTTGGAATGGCAGCGGAGGGATAGCCCAGCCTTGCCTGCTTTCCTTTCGGGCCGACGACCCCCGCTTTGCAAAGAAGTGCAACGTGGCGATGCCGGGCCACCGTCTTTGCCCGTATACCCTGCGGATGGAAACCGCTCCGCATATCCTGGTGGTGGACGACGACCGCGAGATCCGCGATCTGCTCGCGCGGTTCCTGGAGCGCCACCAGTTCCGCGTCACCACCGCGCGCGACACCCGCGAGGCCAGGCGGGCGCTGCCGGCGGGACACTACCAGCTCCTGATCCTGGACCTGATGCTGCCGGGCGAGGGCGGCCTCGACTTCGCGCGCTGGCTGCGACAGCAGAGCGACGTGCCGATCATCATGCTGACCGCGATGGGCGAGGAGACCGACCGCATCGTCGGCCTGGAGATGGGCGCCGACGACTACCTGGCCAAGCCGTTCAACCCGCGCGAGCTGCTGGCGCGGGTGCGCGCGGTGCTGCGCCGCACGACGGAGCGCGAGGAGCGGCGCTCCGGCGCCACCGCCAAGGCGCTGCGCTTCGCCGGCTGGACGCTGGAGCCGGCGCGGCGGCGGCTGCTCAGCCCGGACGGCGTCGAGGTGGCGCTGACCGGGGGCGAGTACGACCTGCTGGCGGCGCTGCTGGACCGGGCGAACCGGGTGCTGACGCGCGACATGCTGCTCGACCTGCTGCGCGGGCGCCAGGCCGGGCCGTTCGACCGGGCGATCGACGTCGCCATCAGCCGGCTGCGCCGCAAGCTGGAGGACGACGGCCGCCACGCCCAGCTCATCAAGACGGTGCGCGGCGGCGGCTACGTGCTCGCGGTGGACGTGGAGCGGGCGTGATGCCGGGGGGCCTCGCGGGTGAGCGGCAAGGCAGGCAAGGTTGAGGCTCTGCCTCAAACTCCGCCAAAGGCTCGCCTTTGGAATTCAATACTTCAGTAAAGCCGGTCCAGGGGGGGCTTCCCCCCTGGCGGGTCTGGGCGTAGCTGGCCAAAGGTTCCGATGGCCCGCTTGGGCCATTGGAATGGCCAGCGGAGGGGGAGCCCAGCCTTGCTTCCTGGCCGGACGATGCAGGAGGCCGCCGGCGTGACGCGCCGCTGGCCGGCGCTGTGGCCGCGCAGCCTGGCGTCGCGCACCGCGCTCGTGGTGCTGGCCGGGCTGATGGCGGTGCAGGCCGGCGGGCTGGCGATCCACACCGCGGACCAGCGCCAGGTCCGGCGCGTCGAGATGGCGCGCGGCCTCGGCCTGCGCCTGCTGCGCTTCTACCGCGTGATCGAGCGCACGCCGCCGGGGCGCCAGGACGACGTGGTCCGCGAGCTCGGCGAGGAGCTGCGCCACGTCTCGCTCGACGCCGGGCCGCTGACGGGTGGGCTGCCGCCGGCGCCGCCGGGCTTCGTGCACGCGATCGAGGTCGACATGCCCTCCGCGCCGCTGGCGGCCGCCGAGTACCCGCGCGACATCGAGGTGTTCGGCGGGCCGGCGCGGCACGAGGTCGCCATGGCGCTGCAGCTCCCCGACGGGCGCTGGCTGAACCTCACCCTGTCGATGCGCCGCGCGCCCGACCTGCAGTCGAGCACCTTCCTTACGGCCTTCCTGGCGATGACGGCGGCGGCGGCGGCGCTGATCCTGTGGGCGGCGCGGCGGCTGACGGCGCCGGTGCGCACCCTTGCCGCGGCGGCCGAACGCCTCGGCCTGGACGTGAACGCGCCGCCGCTGCCGGAAGGCGGGCCTTCCGAGGTCGCCAAGGCGGCCACAGCCTTCAACACCATGGCCGCGCGCATCCGCAGCTTCGTCGACAACCGCACCTTCCTGCTGACCGCGATCGGCCACGACCTGCGCACGCCGATCACCCGGCTCAAGCTGCGCTGCGAGTTCATCGACGACGACGAGCTGCGCCGCAAGTTCCTCTGCGACCTCGACGCGCTGGAGGCGATGGTGGCCTCCACCCTGGCGTTCGGCCGCGACGCCCTGAACCGCGAGCCGATGACGCCGGTCGACCTCGGCGCCCTGCTGCGCACCGTGCTCGACGAGGCGGGCGACGCCCATCCCGGCGCCGCCGACCGCCTGGGCTGGGCGGGGCCGCCCCGCCTGGTGGTGCGCGCCTCGCCGATCGCGCTGAAGCGGGCGTTCGCCAACCTGGTCGGCAACGCAGTCGCCTACGCCGGCGGGGCGGAGGTCAGCGCGGGCCGGCCCCGCGGCGGCGTGCTCACCGTGCTGGTCGACGACGACGGGCCCGGCGTGCCGCCCGGGCTGCTGGAGAGCGTGTTCGAGCCGTTCCACCGCGGCGAGCCGAGCCGATCGCGCGAGACTGGCGGCAGCGGGCTCGGCCTGTCGATCGCGCGCAACATCCTGCGCGCGCACGGGGGCGACGTCGTGCTGCGCAACCGCGACGGCGGAGGGCTGCGGGCGGTGGTGACGCTGCCGGCGTGAGGCAGGGTGCCCGGTTTTGCGGCAGGCAAGGTAAGGCAGGAAGGTTGAGGCTCCGCCTCAAACTCCGCCAAAGGCAGGCCTTTGGAAGCCATTACTTAAAAGAAGCCGGTCCAGGGGGGCTTCCCCCCTGGCGGGTCTGGCAGAGCCCAGCCTTGCTTGCTGCCTGACAGCCGTGGGTCGGCGCAGAGGGGCTAGTGCGACGGGCAGCGTACCAGCGGGTTCGGGAAGTCCGTGCATCCCGTGAACACGATCTCGTTCTCGCTGCGGCGCTCGACGTGCAGGACGTCGGCGCTCTCGCAGCCGAAGCCGGTGCTGCCCGGCCCTTCGATGCCCAGCGCGTTGGCCGCGGCGCCGCCGCCCTGGCTGATGAAGCGCAGCTCCGCGCCGCGCGGCGAGGTGCGCACCGTCTCGACCTGGCGCTGCAGGTAGACCGGGTCGGACACGGTCGCGCGCAGCACCACGTCGCGGGTGAAGATCACCGTGGGCGCGGCCAGGCAGCTCGCCGCCGTCATCGAGCCCGCGGACACCGGAAACAGGCCGCCGGTCCAGCTCCCGAACAGGAAGGCGTGCGGCGGCCCGCTGCGCGCGGGCTGCGGCGCCTGCGCGCGGGGGGCGGCCGGCGCCTCCCTGGCGTGCGGCGCGGCCCGGGCGCCGGAAAGGCCGGCGGGCAGGCAGAGCGCGGCGGCGCACGCTGCGGCGATCAGGCGTGTGGTGCGGCGCATGTCTGCATCTCGTCCTGGCGTTGTCTCGACACGATGAGGCTAGACCACCCCTGGCGGAAGGAAGCAAGGTTGAGGCCCCGCCTTCAAGCATGGGCCTCAAACTCCGCCAAAGGCTCGCCTTTGGAATCCACTTGTCTCAGTAAAGCCGGTCCAGGGGCGGCTCGCCCCTGGCGGGTCTGGGCAGAGCCCAGCCTTGCTTCCTGCCTTGCCACCCCGCGCCGCGCCGCCATTCTCCTCAGCAGCACGGGAGCAAGGCATGGCAGGGCAGGGCACACCTGGAATCGCGACGCTGCGGATGGTGCTGGGCGACCAGTGCAGCGCCTCCCTGGCCGCGCTGTCCGACCTCGACCCGGAGCGCGACGTGGTGCTGATGGCCGAGGTGGACGCGGAGTGCACCTACGTCCGCCACCACAAGAAGAAGATCGTCCTCGTGCTCTCCGCCATGCGCCATTTTACCCGCGCGCTGGAGGCTCGTGGCGTGCGCGTCGAGTACGTGCGCCTCGACGACCCGGACAACACGCACTCCCTGCGCGGCGAGGTGCTGCGCGCGGCAGGCCGCCTGCGCCCGGAACGCATCGTGGTCACCGAGCCCGGCGAGTGGCGCCTGCTCGACGACATGCGCCGCTGGCACGAGCTGGCCGGCGTCGAGGTGGAGATCCGCGACGACACCCGCTTCCTGTGCCGGGTGCAGGACTTCCTCGCCTGGGCGCGCGACCGCCGCTCGCTGCGCATGGAGTTCTTCTACCGCGACATGCGGCGCACCCACGGCGTGCTGCTCGACGGCCTCGGCGCGGACGGCGGCGGCCCGGAGGGCGGGCGCTGGAACTACGACGCGGAGAACCGCAAGCGCCTGCCGCGCGGCGTGGAGGCGCCCGCCACCCCGGAGTTCGCGCCCGACGAGATCACCCGCGAGGTGATGGCCCTGGTGGCGCACAGGTTCGCCGGCCATTTCGGCGACGTGGACGGCTTCTCGCTCCCCGTGACCGCGCACGACGCCCGCGTGGCGCTGGCCGACTTCGTGGCGCACCGCCTGCCGCAGTTCGGCGACTGGCAGGACGCGATGAAGACCGGCGCGCCGGCGCTGTTCCACGCGCTGATCTCTACCTCGATGAACTGCGGCCTGCTGCTGGCGCGCGACGCCTGCGCCGCAGCCGAGGCCGCCTACCGCGACGGCCTGGTGCCGCTCAATGCCGCCGAAGGTTTCATCCGCCAGGTGCTCGGCTGGCGCGAGTTCGTGCGCGGCATCTACTGGCTGCACATGCCGGAGTACGGCCGCAAGAACGCGCTCAAAGCCACCCGCCCGGTGCCGCAGTTCTACTGGGACGCCGCCACGCGGATGAACTGCCTGCACCAGGCGATCGGCGACACCCGCGCCCACGCCTACGCCCACCACATCCAGCGCCTGATGATCACCGGCAACTTCGCGCTCCTCGCCGGGCTCGATCCGGCGCAGGTCGACGAGTGGTACATGATCGTCTACGCCGACGCCTACGAATGGGTCGAGATGCCCAACGTGCGCGGCATGGCGCTGCACGCCGACGGCGGCATCATCGGCTCCAAGCCGTACGCGGCGTCCGGCGCCTACATCAACCGCATGAGCGACTACTGCGCCGGCTGCGCCTACGACGTGGCCGACGCCACCGGCGAGAACGCCTGCCCGTTCAACGCGCTGTACTGGGACTTCATCGCGCGCCACGCCGACATCTTCGCGGCCAACCAGCGCATGGCCATGCCGGTGCGCACGATGCAGCGCATGGCGCCGGAGCGGCTCGGCGCGCTGCGGACCCGAGCGGCTGCGTTCCTCAGCGCCATGGACGCGGGGGAGAGGGTTTAGGCGAGGTAAGCAAGCAAGGCTGGGCTCTGCCCAGACCCGCCAGGGGCGAGCCGCCCCTGGACCGGCTTTACTTCAGGAAGGCAATCCAAAGGCCCAGCCTTTGGCGGAGTTTGAGGCAGAGCCTCAACCTTGCTTCCTGTGCTCTCCGCCCAGGCTTGCGCCCACCCGCTCACGGCCCTACCTGACGCCCCATCGTGAGCTACACTGTCAAGGAGATGTTCGCGACGCTTCAGGGCGAGGGCGCGCAGTCCGGCCGGGCGTCGGTGTTCTGCCGCTTCGCCGGGTGCAACCTGTGGTCGGGGCGCGAGGCTGACCGCGCGGCCGCGCAGTGCCGCTTCTGCGACACCGATTTCATCGGCACCGACGGCCAGAGCGGTGGCCGCTTCCCCGACGCCGCTTCGCTCGCCGACGCGATCGCCGCCCTCTGGCCCGGCGGCCCAGGCGGCTACGTCGTGTTCACCGGCGGCGAGCCGCTGCTCCAGCTCGACACCCCCCTGATCGACGCCATCCACGCCCGCGGCCTGACCGCCGCGGTGGAGACCAACGGCACGATCGCCGCACCCGCCGGCGTGGACTGGCTGTGCGTCAGCCCCAAGGCCGGCACGACCCTGGTGCAGCGCAGCGGCGCCGAGCTGAAGCTGGTGTTCCCCCAGCCCGAGCTGATGCCCGACCGCTTCGACGGCTCCGACGGCGCCTACGACTTCGCCCACCGCTTCCTCCAGCCCATGGACGGCCCCGACCGCGCCGCCAACACCGCCGCCGCGGTCGCCTACTGCCTGGCGCACCCGCGCTGGCGGCTCAGCCTGCAGATGCACAAGATGATCGGCATTCCCTGATGTTCGAGCTGTCCAAGCAGTTCCGCTTCGAGGCGGCGCACACCCTGGACCGCGCCGTCGACGCCGAGCCGAGCCGGCGCATCCACGGCCACTCCTACCGTGCCGAGGTCACGGTGCGCGGCGAGGCCGACCCCGCGAGCGGCATGGTCGTCGACCTCGGCGTGTTCGAGCGCGCCCTGGAGGCGGCGCGCGACGGGCTGGACCACCGATTCCTCGACCACGTCGGCGGCCTCGGCCCGGCGACGATGGAGAATTTGTCGGCGTGGATCTGGCGCGTGGTGGAGCCGGTCTGCGCCGGGCTGGCGCGCGTCACCGTGCACCGCGACAGCAACGGCGAGAGCTGCACCTACTTCGGGCCGGAGCGACGCTGAGGCGAGCAAGCCTGGGCTTTCCCGCCGCTGCCCATTCCAATGGCCCAAGAGGGCCATCGGAACCGAGGGGCAGCTTCGCCCAGACCCTCCAGGGGCGAGCCGCCCCTGGACCGGTCTTGCTTGAGTGCCGGACTTCAAAGGCTAATCTTTGGTGGCGTTCGAGAGCCTGTCTGATCGTGAAGGTCATTCGCGCGTCGTCTCTTGTCGAGGAGGCGGACAAGGACGATGCCGAGACTGGCCCGACCGGCAATCTTCTGGAGCGCGCGGATGCCGAAGCAGGCGCGCCTCAATCTCGTTTGGCAGCCATCAGGGTTCGGATGCACTCGGCATCCGCAGGCGACGCAGGATTGTAGACAACCATGCCCAGCTCCGGTCTGCCGTCGACGGCAAAGGCGGAAAACTCCAGTTCGAGGAGACCGGCCTCGGGGTGGCGGATACGCTTCAGGCCCTCGCCGTGTGCGACGACCTCGTTGTCGCGCCATAGCACGTCAAACTCGGGGCTTGTCCTCGACAGCTCGTCGACGAGACGGGCGACCTCCCCACCCGCGCCGGCGCGGGCGACGTCCGCGCGGAACGCACCGACCACGAAGCGCGCGACGCTTTGCCAATCCTCCTGCGCAGCCTGCACACGCGAGTTGGCGAACATAAGGCGCAGGATGTTGCGTTGCTCCCGCGGCAGCTTCGAATAGTCGGTGAGCAGCGCGGAGGCGGCGCGGTTCCAAGCGACCACGTCCCAGGTCGCGGTCTTGACGATCGCAGGACTGACCTCGAGCGCGTCAAGCACGCGCTGCAGCCGCGGCGTCACGCCATCCACGCGCCTGTAGCGGATCTCGGGCGGGCGGCCGAGGCCGAGCATGAACAGGTGCTCGCGCTCGGGCTCGGTCAGCATGAGCCCCGTGGCGATGCGGTCGAGGACGTCGGCGGACGGCGCGCCACCTCGCCCCTGCTCCAGCCAAGTGTACCAGGTCGGGCTGATGTTGGCGCGCTGCGCGACCTCCTCCCGACGGAGCCCCGGGGTGCGTCTGCGGGCACCTGAGAAGCCGAAGGCGGCCGGATCGAGCCGTGTGCGGCGATGGCGAAGGTAGGTTCCGAGTTGATCGGCCGCCTGGCTTGTCATCACTCCATCCTGTTGATGATGATACCATGATGTGGTCACTACTGTACCAGATTGAAGCGTGGTGCGATATTTCCCGTTCGAGCAATTCGGAGGTATCCCATGCGTGTTTTCGTCACCGGCGCGACCGGCTTCATCGGCTCGCGGGTCGTATCCGAACTCATCGCCGCCGGGCATCAGGTGCTCGGCCTTGCCCGATCGGACGATGGCGCGCGGCGGCTTGGGGACGCTGGCGCCGAGGTCCATCGCGGCGCCCTTGAGGACCCGGGCAGCCTCGCGAGCGGCGCTGCTCGGTCCGACGCGGTGATCCACACCGCCTTTGACCACGACTTCTCGAACTTCGTGGCCAACTGCGAGAAGGACCGGCGCGTGATCGAGGCCATGGGCGCAGCTCTCGCCGGCTCCAACCGGCCGCTCATCATCACCTCGGGCACCGGCATGGGCAGCGCGGCGCCCGGCCGCCCCGCGACCGAGGACGTGGTCGACTGGAACAACCTCAATCCCCGCATCGCCTCCGAGCAAGCGGGCGCCGACCAGGCGGCCAGGGGCGTCTCGGTCGCCGTCGTGCGTCTCCCGCAGGTCCACGACACGGTCAAGCAGGGCCTCATCACGCCGGCCGTCGAGATCGCCCGCGCGAAGGGCGTCTCCGCCTATGTCGGCGACGGTGCCAACCGCTGGCCGGCGGCGCACGTCGCCGACGTGGCAAGGCTCTACCGGCTGGCGCTGGAGCGGCACGAGGCCGGCGCGCGATACCATGCCGTCGCCGAGGAAGGCGTGCCGGTGCGCCGGATCGCGGAGGTGGTCGGCGCGGGCCTTGGCGTTCCCGTGGCATCGTTGTCGCCGGCGGAGGCGATGGAGCACTTCGGCTGGCTTGCGCCGTTCGCCGGGTTCGACCTGCCGGCGTCGGGCGCATGGACGCACGAGCGGCTGGGCTGGAAACCGACCGGGCCAGGCCTCATCGCTGACCTCGAACGGATGAACTACTCCTCCGCAGCCTGAGGACCTTGACCTTGCCTGCCTTCACTCCCCCGCCGGGGGCAGGTCGATCCAAGACAGGTGCCCGCCCTTGCCCGCGCCGGTATCGACGAACACCGCGGTCCCCCCCAGCGCTCCCGGCTTGACCAGCGGCCGCCCGTCGGTGCTGCGCCGGTCGTGGCCCACGTAGGCCGTCATGCCCGGCGGGATGCGGTCCACCCAGCGCAGCACGCGCTCGGGGAAGCCGTCGGCCTGGGTGCGCCCCGTGGTCTGCCCGAACAGGGCGCGCGACAGCAGCGGCGTCACCCCGGCCAGCGGCGGCGGCGGCGCCTCGTGCAGCATTCTCGGGTCGAAGCTGCCGTGCACGAAGAAGCGCGCGCCGTCCACGATCCACGCCGGGGCGCGCGCGATCTCCGCCAGCGCGCGCGCGCGCAGCGCCTCGTCGAGCTGCGCCAGGGTGTCGTGCAGCCCGTGGTCCATGCGCACCGTGTAGCCCGCCAGGCTGCGCCCGAGCTTGCGGTCGTGGTTGCCCAGCAGGAACAGCCCGCGCCCCTCGTCGAGCAGCCGGAAGGCGAGCCGCAGCACCGCCGCGCTGTCCGGCCCGCCGTCGGTGAGGTCGCCGAGCTGCACCACGAAGCGGTCGGTGTCCGCGGCAAAGGCGAAGGCGCGCGCGTCGCCGTGCACGTCGCCCACGACACGCAGCGCGACGCCGCGCGGGATCACGGAGCGCCGGCCGTGGCGCCGCGCGCGGGGATCATGGCACCGGCCGTAGGGAGCGGGCTCCAAGACAAGCAAGGCTGGGCTCTGCCCAGACCCGCCAGGGGCGAGCCGCCCCTGGACCGGCCTTACTTAAGGAATGGATTCCAAAGGCCTGCCTTTGGCGGAGTTTGAGGCAGAGCCTCAACCTTCCTTGCTTCACCGCTTCCTCCCGGACGCCGCCGGGCTCACGCGCTCTGCCGCACTGTGGCGCGGTACGTGTCGAGCGCCCTCTGCCGCGCCTGCGCCAGGTCGACCACCGGGTGCGGGTAGGTCTCGCCCAGCGTCACGCCGGCCTCGGCCAGCACGCCCTCCGGCGCCTCCCACGGCGCGTGCAGCCAGCGGTTCGGCACCGCCGCAAGCTCCGGCACCCAGCGCCGCACGTAGTTGCCGTCCGGGTCGAACTTCTGCCCCTGGCTGACCGGGTTGAACACCCGGAAGAACGGCTGCGCGTCGATGCCGCAGCCGGCGATCCACTGCCAGCTCACGCTGTTGGCGGCCAGGTCCGCGTCGACCAGCGTGTCCCAGAACCACGCTTCCCCCTCGACCCAGTCCACCAGAAGCTGCTTGACCACGAACGACGCGGTGATCATCCGCACCCGGTTGTGCATCCAGCCCATGTTCCAGAGCTGTCGCATCCCGGCGTCCACGATCGGCACCCCGGTGCGTCCGCGCTGCCACGCCCGCAGCTCCTCCGGCTCCCCGCGCCACGGCAGCCGCGCGAACGTCTCGCGCAGCGGCGCGTCCGGCAGCCCGGGCCTGTGCCACAGCAGGTAGGCGGAGAACTCGTGCCACAGCAGCTCGGCCAGGAACACGTCGAGCGACTCCCCCGACCCTGCCGCGCGCGCCGCGTGCCACACCTGGTTCGGCGACAGCTCGCCCCAGTGCAGGTGCGGCGACAGCATCGAGGTGCTGTCGCGCCCGGGGACGTTGCGGTCCTGGTCGTAGCCCGCGACGCCGCGCTTCATGAATGCCGCCAGCCGCGCCTGCGCGCCCGCCTCGCCCGGAGTCCAGCTCTCGCGCATCCCCCCCGCCCAGTCCGGCTTGCGCGGCAGCAGCCCCCACGACTCCAGGCTGTCCGACGCCGGCGCCGCCGCCCCTGCGATCCGCCCGGGAGCCGGCGCCGGCCGCGCCGGCTCGCCCAGCGCGCGGCACGCCTTGGCATACGGCGTGTAGATCCCGTAGAGGCCGCCGGTCTTGGTCCTCGGCCCCTCCGGGTCGAGCAGGGTCGCCACGCGGTGCAGGTGCAGCGACGCGCCCGCCGCCCGCAGCGCCTCGCCCGCCGCCGCGTCGCGCTCTCGCGCCCAGGGCTCGTGCATCAGCCCGGCGTGGACCTGCGTGGCGCCCACCTCGCGGGCCAGGGCGGCGACCACCTCCGCCGACTCGCCCCGCCGCAGCACCAGCGTCGCCCCGCGCGCGGCCAGGTCGGCGGCCAGCGCCTCCAGGCTGTGGTGCAGCCACCAGCGCGACGCGCTCGCCGGCGCCCAGCGCCCGCCCGCCGCCTCGTCGAGCACGTACACCGCGAGCACCGGCCCGCCGCCCGCGCAGGCCGCCGCCACCGAGGCGTTGTCGGCGAGGCGCAGGTCCTGGCGGAACCAGAGCAGGGACACGCCGGTGGGCTGCCCGGCTGTTCCGTCCTTGTTCACCATGCCCGCTCGTTCTCCCTGCCGGCCCGATGCGCCGGAATGCTGCAATTACAATGTGTGGCGCGGCACAGGCCCCGCAAGCCGGGCGCGCCGCGGGACAGGCGCAGCAAGCAAGGTTGAGGCTCTGCCTCAAACTCCGCCAAAGGCTCGCCTTTGGAATCCATTACTTAAGAAAAGCCGGTCCAGGGCGGCTCGCCCTGGCGGGTCCCCGCTTCCAAGACATGGGGCAGAGCCCTGGCCTTGCCTTCCCTCATGCCTCGCCCGTCCCGAGCGCGAACCGGAACAGCCTCTCCCGCCCCAGCAGGAACACGTGCCCGCCCCCCGGGAACAGCGCCGCGATCTCCGGGTGCGCCACGTCCAGCCCCCCGGTGTAGGCCCCCAGCGCCGGCAGCATCAGCCTGTCCGGCGCCGCCACGAAGCAGGCGCGGCTGACCCAGCCCCCACGGGTCTGCACCCTGGCCTTGGGGTGGTGGTGCCCGCAGACCTCCGCCGCAGCGCCCGCAGCCGCCCGCCGCGCCTGGTGGCGGAACGCCAGCGGCCCGTGCCGCCACTCCGCCACCGCCAGCCCGCGCAGCCCCTGCGGCGGCAGCGGATCGTGGTTGCCGCTCACCCAGACGAACTCCGCCGCCTCCGCCATCGCCGCCAGCCGCGCCGCCTCCGCGGCCGGGAGGCGCGCGTGCGCGTGCCGGTCGTGGAAGCTGTCGCCCAGCAGCACCACGCGCCCGGGCTGCCACCGCTCCAGCAGCGCCGCCAGCCGGTCCAGCGTGATCCGCGTGTCCCACGGCGGCACCAGGCTGCCGCGCCGCGCCGCCGCCGTGCCCTTCTCCAGGTGCAGGTCCGCCACCGCCAGCACGCCCGCCGCCGGCCAGAACAACGCGCCGTCCGGATCGAGCAGCAGACGCTCGCCGGCCAGGTGCAGGGTCGTGGCGGTCACAATAGAAGCAAGCAAGGTTGAGGCTCTGCCTCAAACTCCGCCAAAGGCTCGCCTTTGGAATCCACTTGCTTAAGTAAGTCGGTTTCCAAAGGCCTTGGCCTTTGGCGGGTCTGGGCAGAGCCCAGCCTTGCTTCCTTCCTCACGCCGCCGGCCTCGGCTGCCGCGTGGCCCGGCGCAGGTTCGCCCGGTGGATCGGGTGCACCCGCATCTCCTCCGTGGAAGGCGCCGCCTCGCCCGTCGCTTCCGCCACGAGCTGCTCCGTCTCCGCCAGCATCGCCTCCTCATCCGCCTCGGTGCGCACCGTCTCGCGCCCGATGTCGAGCAGCACCGGCACCGCCAGCGGCGACACCCGCGACAGCCGCACCACCCGGATGCGCCCGGCGACGCGCCCCAGCATCGCCGCCAGCCGCGCGAGGTCGGTCAGCCCGCCCGCCGCGTCCGCCCGCGTGGCGCGCAGCAGCACGTGGTCCGGCTGGTGGCGGCGCAGCACGTCGTAGATCAGGTCGGTGTTCACCGTGACCTGCCGCCGGTTGCGGTTCGCCCCGGGCTGGTTGCGCTCGACGAGGCCGGACACGACGGCGATGTTGCGGAACGTCCGCCGCAGCATCGAGCTCTCCGCCATCCACGCCTCCAGGTCGTCGCCCAGCATGTCTTGGTCGAACAGCGCGTCGATGTCGCGCGGCTCCTGCCCGGACCACACCGCGATCACGTAGTCCGTCGCCACGAACCCCAGCGGCTGCGCGCCCGCGCGCTCCATGCGCTTCGTCAGCAGCAGCCCTAGCGTCTGGTGCGCGTTGCGCCCCTCGAAGCAGTACGCCACCAGGAACCAGCGGCCGTTGCGCGGGAACACCTCGACGAGCAGGTCGTCCGGCCCGGGCAGCTCGGAGCGCCGCGCCTGCAGCTCCAGCCACTCGCGCACCTGGTCGGGGTAGAGGTGCCAGCTCGACGGGTCGTGCAGCATGGCGCGCACCCGCTCGGCGAGGTTGCTGGTCATCGGGTACTTGCTGCCGGCGTAGGTCGGGATCATCGGCTCGCCGGCGCCGCCCTCGGCGCATTCCACCGTGGTCTCGCGGATGCGCAGGAACCGCAGCAGCCGGCCGCCGAACAGGAAGGTGTGCCCGGGCGAGAGGATGTTCGCGAACCCTTCCTCGATCTCGCCGAGCCGGAACCCCCTCGGCCCGCCGAGCCGCACGGTGAGCAGCGGCGCCTCGACGATGGTGCCGATGTTCATCCTCGCCCGCTGCGCCACCCGCGCCGAGCGCACGTGCACCGCCCCGTCCGCGTCGCGGAACAGCTTCCGGTAGCGCTCGTAGGCGTGCAGCGCGTAGCCGCCATCCTCCACGAACCCCAGCGTGTCGTCGAAGTCCTGCCGCGACAGCGCCGCGTAGGGCGCGGCACGGCGCACCTCTGCGAACATCGCGTCCGGGTGGAACTCGCCCGACGACGCGCACAGCAGCAGGTGCTGCGCCAGCACGTCGAGCCCGCCCGGCCGCGGCGGGTCGCCGTCCAGCTCGCGCGCCGCGACGCCGAGCATCGCCGCCTCGCACTCCAGCACCTCGAAGCGGTTCGCCGGCACCAGGATCGCGCGGCTCGCCTCGTCGGAGCGGTGGTTGGCGCGGCCGACCCGCTGCACCAGCCGCGAGACGCCCTTGGGCGCGCCGACCTGGATCACCTGGTCCACGCCCCCCCAGTCGATGCCGAGGTCGAGCGAGGAGGTCGCCACCACGCCGCGCAGCTCGCCGCGCGACATCGCCGCCTCGACCTTTCGCCGCTGCCCGATGTCGAGGCTGCCGTGGTGCAGCGCGATCGGCAGCGTCGCCTCGTTCAGCTTCCACAGCGCCTGGAACAGCAGCTCGCCCTGCGCGCGGGTGTTGACGAACACGATGGTCATGCCCGCACGCGCGATGCGGTCCAGCACCGCCGAGGCCGCCGCCAGACCCATGCGCCCCGACCACGGCACCCGCCCGTCCGGCAGCATCATCGACAGCTCCGGGGCCGCGCCCTCCTTCTCCTCGACCACGCGCACCGGCCCGCCGAGCCCGACATACGCCTCGATCGCAGCAACGTGCGCCACCGTCGCCGACAGCCCGACCACGCGCACCCCCGGCACCAGCGCCGCCAGCCGCGCCAGCCCCAGCGCCAACTGGTCGCCCCGCTTGGTGCCGGCCAGCGCGTGCACCTCGTCCACCACCACGCATCGCAGGCCCGCGAACAGCGCCGGCGCCGTGACCTGCGACAGCAGCAGGGCGAGGCTCTCCGGCGTGGTCAGCAGGATGTCGGGCGGGTGCTCGCGCTGGCGCTTGCGGCGGTCGGCGGGCGTGTCGCCGGTGCGCGTCTCCACAGTGATCGCCAGCCCCATCTCGGCGACCGGCGCCAGCAGGTTGCGCGCGATGTCGGTGGCCAGCGCCTTGAGCGGCGAGACGTAGAGCGTGTGCAGGCCGTGCCCTGCGTCCTTCGCCAGCGCCACCAGGCTGGGCAGGAACCCGGCCAGCGTCTTGCCGCCGCCGGTCGGCGCGATCAGCAGGGCGCTGGCGCCGTCGCGGGCGGCGTCGAGCATGGCGAGCTGGTGCGCGCGCGGGCGCCATCCCCGGCCGGCGAACCAGGCCGCGAACGGGTCCGGCAAGGGTCCGGTCATGGCAGGGAGATAGTCCAGGCGCGCGGCAGCGCCAAGCGGCCCGACGACCAGAGAGCCTCCGACACCGGCCTGCCAGGAAGCAAGGCTGGGCTCTGCCCAGACCCGCCAGGGGCGAGCCGCCCCTAGACCGGCTTTACTGAGACAAGTGGATTCCAAAGGCGAGCCTTTGGCGGAGTTTGAGGCAGAGCCTCAACCTTGCTGGCTTCGCCGTTCACTTCCAAGACCCAGACGCAATCTCCGGCGCGGCTCTCCCGACAGTGATTACCAATCCTCCATCTCACCCCGCATACCGCTCGGGCATTGATCGGAGCCTGCCGTGCGCCCTCTGCTGAACGCTGTCCTCGCCAGGCTGGTCACGCGCGGCCGCCTCACCGTGCGCTACCCCGACGGCGGCACCGCGACCTACGGCACCCTGCCGGGACCCGCGGTCGGCTTCGCGCTGCTCGACGCCGCCGCGGTGCGCGGCCTGGTGGCCAACCCGGGCCTGGCGTTCGGCGAGTGCTACATGGACGCCACGCTGGTGCCGCTCGGCTGCGACATCCACGACGTGCTGGAGCTGCTGTTCCTCAACATGGAGGCCGGCGGCTCCCACCCGGTCGGCGCCCTGCTCGAGCGCACGCGCTCGCTCGGCCGCCGCATCGCGCAGTTCAACCCCGCCGGTCGCGCGCAGCGCAACGTCGCCCACCACTACGACCTGAACGGGGCGCTGTACTCGCTGTTCCTCGACGAGGACCGCCAGTACTCGTGCGCCTACTTCGAGCGCGGCGACGAGACCCTGGAGCAGGCGCAGCTCGCCAAGAAACGCCACATCGCGAGAAAGCTGCTGCTGCGGCCCGGGATGGAGGTGCTCGACATCGGCTGCGGCTGGGGCGGCATGGCGATCACCCTGGCCCAGGAGCACGGCGTGCGCGTCACCGGGATCACCCTGTCCGAGGAGCAGCTCGGCGTGGCGCGGGCGCGGGCGCACGCGGCCGGGCTGTCGGACCGGGTGCGCTTCGAGCTGGCGGACTACCGCAGCATGGACCGGGTGTTCGACCGCATCGTCTCCATCGGCATGTTCGAGCATGTCGGCGTGAACCACTACGCCACGTTCTTCGCCACGATCCGCCGCTGCCTGGCCGGGGATGGCGTGGCGCTGCTGCACGCGATCGGGCGCAGCGACGGGCCGGGCGCGACCAACCCGTGGCTGGCGAAGTACATCTTCCCCGGCGGCTACTCGCCCGCACTGTCCGAGGTGTTCGCAGCGGTGGAGCGCAGCGGCCTGTACGGCACGGACTGCGAGATCCTGCGCCTGCACTACGCGGAGACGCTGCGGCACTGGCGCACGCGCTTCGCGGCTAGCCGCGTCCGGGTGGCCGCGCTCTACGACGAGCGGTTCTGCCGGATGTTCGAGTTCTATCTCTCCGCGTGCGAGCTGACCTTCCGCCACCAGGGGCATATGGTGTTCCAGCTCCAGCTCGCGCGCCGCCAGGACGTGGTGCCGATGTCGCGGGGCTACATCGCCGACGCACAGGGCCGGACACTCGCGGCGGCACTGCGCGAGACGGCACACGCGGCGGACTGACGCCAGAGGCCCCGGGGTGTGACCGGCCGGGCAGGCAAGGAAGGTTGAGGCTCTGCCTCAAACTCCGCCAAAGGCTCGCCTTTGGAATCCACTTGTCTCAGTAAATCGGTGACCAGAGGCCTTGGCCTTTGGCAGGTCTGGGCGGAGCTGCCCAAAGGTTCCGACGGCCCCCTTGGGCCGTTGGAATGGGCAGCGGAGGGAGAGCCCAGCCTTGCTTGCTGAAAGGTCGATGCCGGAAGCGGCCGGCGCGACAGGCCCGCGAACACCAGGCATCGACCCGGGAAAAGATCAAGCTGGCAAATCTCGCCTCGCATAGTGTGAATTAGAGATACAACAAAATTTAGCAGTGGAAATGCCGTCGATACCGGCTCATCAACGATCGGAAAGGCGCCGGGGGTTGCGCGGCGCCGGATTCGGGCGGGCTGGAGGGAAGACGGACGATGGTCAGGGCCGGGTGGGCGACAAGGCGGATGCGGGTGCTCGCCTGCGCGGCGGCGATGGCGGGCGTGGCCCGCGCCGCGGATGCCGACGAACTGTCAGCCCTCAAGGCGCGCGTCGAGGCGCTCGCGCGGCAGAACCAGGCGCTGACGCACAGGATCGAGCAGGTCGGCCGGGTGCAGGGACTGGCCCGCCACGCCGCCGCCAACGGAGCCCCGCCTGTTCAGGCTCCGCTCACCCGGGGCCTGCCCCGGCAAGGTCCGTACGCCCAGGACTCGGCCGCCCAGGACTCGGCCGCCCAGGACTCGGCCGTCCCGGAATCCTTCGCCCAGGGCTCGTTCGTCCCGGGGCGGAGCCCGTTGCGGCCGGGCACCGGCGCGGACCCCGCCTCGGCCAACGCCACGTCGTCGGGCAACTCCGGCTCCACCACGGGCGTGCCCACGGTCCAGGAGCAGCGCACCGGCTCGTCCGCGCCCGCCGCCGCCGCCATCGGCGGCACCCCGCCGGTCCCGGCGACCAACGCGCTGAGCTTCATGGGCGTCACGCTCTACGGCGCCGTCGACCTCGGCGTCTCCTACCAGACCCACGGCACGCCGCTGAGCAGCAGCTACGGCCCGGGCCTGGAATACCTGATCTCGCGCAACAGCAACCGCTCCCTGGTCAGCCTGGCGCCCAACGCGCTGAGCTACTCCACCCTCGGCCTGCAGGGCAGGGAGCCGGTGCTGCCCGGGCTGTCCGCCGTGTTCAACCTGCAGACCTCGTTCCTGCCCACCTCCGGCCAGCTTGCCAACGGGCCGGCGTCGCTGCTGCAGAACAACGGCGTGGCGCTCGCTCGGCAGAGCGCGTACGGCGACGCGAACCGCGCCGGCGAGGCGCTCAACGCCGCCGCCTACGCCGGGCTGAGTTCCGTCCGCCTCGGCACGATCACCTTCGGCCGCCAGACCGCGCTGACCTCGGACGGCGTCGTCGCCTACGACCCGATGTTCGCCGCCAACGCGTTCTCCGTCATCGGCTACCAGAGCCTGACCGCCGGCATGGGCAACTCCGAGGACGCCCGCCTGGACTCCTCGCTCAAGTACCTCGTCAACTACGGGTCGGTGCACGTCGGCGCGCTCGCCCAGCTCAACGGCGCGAACGGCAAGAGCGTCAACGCCGACAACAGCGGCGGCCGCGGCGCCACCGAGTTCGACGTCGGCGCGGAGTACGCGGGCCTCGACGTCGACGCCATCTACAGCCGCCTGTACGACGCCATCTCCGCCGCCCCCCTGTCGGCCGCCCAGCAGGCCACCGCCCCCGCAGGCTCGCTGGCCGCCACCGTCTCGGACAACAGGACGCTGATGCTGCTCGCGAAGCTTCGCGTGGGAAAGATCCAGCTCTTCGCCGGCTACGAGAACATCCTGTACGAGAACCCGCGCGACCCGCTGGGCGCCGGCTCGACCGCGATCGGCGGCGTCCCGCTCGGCGTCATCAACAACGCCGCCTACACCAACGCCCGCCTGTTCCAGGTCGGCTGGGCCGGGGCACGCTACGCCGTGACCCGCAGGCTCTCGCTCGGCGTCGCATACTACCGCCAGCACCAGAGCAGCTACAGCGGCAACGGCTGCAGCAACGCCAGCCTCGCCTCGTGCCGCGGCGACCTCAACGCAGGCTCCGTGCTGGCGGACTACCGGGTCTCGCCGCGCCTCGACCTCTACGCGGGCGCCATGCTGTCCACGGTCTCCGGCGGCCTCGCGAGCGGGTTCCTCAACACCGCGACGATCGACCCCACGGTCGGGGCAAGATTCGCGTTCTGAGGGCGGCAGGAAGCAAGCAAGGCTGGGCTCTGCCCAGACCCGCCAGGGCGAGCCGCCCTGGACTGGCTCTACTTAAGCAAGGCCGGTCCAGGGGCGGCTCGCCCCTGGCGGAGTTTGAGGCAGAGCCTCAACCTTGCTTTCTCCCCTGGCCGCCGCACACTCCGCCCATGCCCCCCCACCCCGACACCTGGCTCACCCCGCAGCGCGACGGCCTGTTCTGCGAGCCCGGCGGCTTCCACATCGACCCGGTCAACCCGGTGGACCGCGCGATCATCACCCACGCCCACGCCGACCACGCCCGTCCCGGGCACGCCCACGTGCTCGCCACCGCCGAGACGCTCGCGATCATGGACGTGCGCATGGGCGAGGGCCGCGCCGGCGTGACCCAGCAGGCGCTGCGGCCGGGCGAGCACGTCACCATCAACGGCGTCGACGTGTGGATGCAGCCGGCCGGCCACGTGCTCGGCAGCGCCCAGGTCGCGATGCAGTGGCGCGGCAGCCGCGCCGTGGTCAGCGGCGACTACAAGCGCGTGCGCGACCCGACCTGCGCCCCGTTCGAGCCGATCGAGTGCGACGTCTTCGTCACCGAGGCCACCTTCGCGCTCCCCGTGTTCCGCCACCCCCCGCCGGCCGGCGAGATCGCCCGCCTGCTCGCCAGCGTCGCGCTGTTCCCGGAGCGCACCCATGTCGTCGGCTGCTACGCGCTTGGAAAGTGCCAGCGCCTGATTGCCCTGCTGCGCGAGGCCGGCTGGGACCGCCCGATCCACCTGCACGGCGCGCAGATCCCGCTGTGCGAGACCTACGAGCGCCTCGGCGTGCCGCTCGGCGAGCTGCGTCCGGCCACGGTGGCGGCAAAGGCGGAGTTGGCCGGCGCGATCGTGCTGGCGCCGCCGGGCGCGATCGCGGACCGCTGGGCGCGCAGGCTGGCCGAGCCGGTGGTCGGGCTGGCGTCGGGGTGGATGCGGGTGCGCCAGCGCGCCCGGGCGCGGGGCATCGAGCTGCCGCTGGTGATCTCGGACCACTCGGACTGGGACGAGCTGAACGCGACGATCGACGAGGTGGGGGCGCCGGAGGTCTGGGTCACGCACGGCAACGAGGAGGCGCTGATCCACGCCGCGGGGCTGCGCGGCATCCGCGGGCGGGCGCTGCGGCTGATCGGATACGGCGACGAGGACGCGGAGGTGGCCGCTTGACCCGCAAGGCAGCAAGCAAGGCCAGAGGCTCTGCCTCTGGACTCCGCCAAAGGCTCGCCTTTGGAAACCTCGACGGGGCTGGCGGCACCTCGCGCTCTTCCTTCATGTGTGCCGGTACAGGGGCGGCTCGCCCCTGGCGGGTCTGGGCGGAGCTGGCCAAAGGTTCCGATGGCCCGCTTGGGCCATTGGAATGGCCAGCGGAGGGAGAGCCCAGCCTTGCCTTGGCTTCCTGCCGGTGATCGCCTTTGCCGAACTCCTGGACCGCCTGACGCTGACGCCTGGCCGCCTGGCCAAGGTCGCGCTGCTGCGGCGTTTCTTCAAGGAGGAGACCGACCCCGACCGCGGCTACGCGCTGGCCGCGATGGCGGGCGAGCTTGCGTTCCGCGCCGCCAAGCCGGGCCTGATCCGTGCCCTGGCCGAGAGCCGCGTCGACCCGGTGCTGTTCGCCTGGAGCCACGACTTCGTGGGCGACCTCGCGGAGACGGTGTCGCTGGTCTGGCCGGAGCGGCCGACCAACGCCTCGCCGCCGCTGCTGGCCGAGGTGGTACTGGCGCTGGCGTCGGGGGAGAAGGCGGAGCTGGGGCAGGTGGTGGCGGGCTGGCTCGACGCCTCGGACAGCTCGGTGCGCTACGCGGTGCTCAAGCTCATCACCGGCGCGCTGCGAGTCGGCGCGTCGGCGCGTCTGGCCAAGATCGCGCTGGCGGAGCTGGCGTCCGGGCACGGCGTGGCGATCGCGGCCGACGAGATCGAGGAGGTGTGGCACGGCCTGGCGCCGCCGTACGACGCGCTGTTCGCCTGGTGCGAGGGCAGGGGGCCGCGCCCCGACCCCGCCGACGCGCCGGTGTTCCGCCCGCCGATGCTGGCCCAGCCGCTGGAGGCGCCCGACCTGGCGGTGCTGGACGCGCAGGCGTTCCGCGCGGAGTGGAAGTGGGACGGCATCCGGGTGCAGCTCGTCTCCACCGCGGGCGGGCGGCGCATCTATTCGCGCGGCGCCGACGACGTCTCTGCGGCGTTCCCCGAGATCGTCGAGGCGATGGACTTCCAGGGCGTGCTCGACGGCGAGCTGCTGGTGATCCGCGACGGCGAGATCGCCCCGTTCGCCGATCTGCAGCAGCGCCTCAACCGCAAGGTGGCCGGGGCGAAGATGCTGCGCGACTTCCCCGTCGCGGTGCGGCTCTACGACCTGCTGTTCGAGGGCGAGGAGGATTTGCGCCCGCTGCCGTTCGACACGCGGCGCGCGCGGCTGGAGGCGTGGTTCGCGCGCACGCCCCTCGCCCGCATGGACCTCTCCGAGCTGATCGCCTTCGACAGCATCGCCGAGCTGGGGGAGAAGCGCGACGGCGCGCGCGCCGCCTCGATCGAGGGGCTGATGCTCAAGCGCGGCGACAGCGCCTACGTGCCCGGCCGGCCCAAGGGCCAGTGGTGGAAGTGGAAGCGCGACCCGCTCACCATCGACGCGGTGGTGATGTACGCGCAGCGCGGCCACGGCAAGCGCTCCAGCTTCTACTCCGACTACACCTTCGGCCTGTGGCGCACCGGCGCCGACGGCACCGACGAGCTGGTCCCGGTCGGCAAGGCGTACTCCGGCTTCACCGACGCCGAGCTGGCGAAGATGGACCGCTGGATCCGCAACAACACGGTCGGCCGCTTCGGCCCGGTGCGCGAGGTGGCGCGCGGCCTGGTGCTGGAGATCGCGTTCGACGGGGCGCAGCTCTCCAGCCGCCACAAGTCCGGCGTGGCGCTGCGCTTCCCCCGCGTGGCGCGGCTGCGGCCGGACAAGCCGTTCGAGGAGGCGGACCGGCTGGAGACCCTGATGCGGCTGGTCGAGGGGCACGAGCCGGACGGGGCGGAGGCCGGGGCGGTCGAGCCGTAAGGCAGGCAAGGCTGGGCTCTCCCTCCGCTGGCCATTCCAATGGCCCAAGCGGGCCATCGGAACCTTTGGCCAGCTACGCCCAGACCCGCCAGGGGCGAGCCGCCCCTGGACCGGCGTTGGTTCCCCCTGTGTCAGAGGAGTTGCCGCCCGGATAGGATTGGCAAACCCGGGGGCGCAGGACACTGGCATTGGCTCGATATGGACAACCCTTCAAGGACCGCGTGGTGGCGCGCCTGCTGCCGCCGGAGAGTTCGGCGCCTGACGTCGTCTCGCGTGAGATCGGCGTGGGCGTGCAGACGCTGGAGCGGTGGCGGGCACAGGCGCTGGCCGCAGCCGCCGGTGAGCAGCCTGGCTCCGGCAGCCAGCGCTGGACGGCAGCGGCACGGCTGGAAGCGGTGATCGCCACGGCCGCCATGGACGAGGCGACCCGCAGCGCCTGGTGCCGCCAGCAGGGCCTGTATCCGGCCGAGCTGGACACCTGGAAGCGCGACGCGATCGGCGGGCTGGGCGAGCCGCGCGGCGCCAGCGTTGCCGACACCCGACAGGACCGCCGTCGCATCCGCGAACTCGAGCGCGA
>JAABUY010001649.1_pt1 | contig 29046 bp, 31 predicted proteins | sample 5560271 | NCBI WGS metagenome assembly JAABUY01 (sample SAMN10711886, study PRJNA513374) | rock metagenome | isolation source: Antarctica rocks | place: Antarctica: Victoria Land, University Valley | reverse complement strand
TGTCGAAGCACTACGATCTCGGCGGCGGGATATTCGGCATGGGGAAAGCCGTCTTGCGGGCGGTGGACGGCGTGTCGCTCTCGATCGAAGCGGGTACGACACTCGGCCTGGTGGGGGAGAGCGGGTGTGGCAAGAGCACGCTCGGCCGGCTGCTGGTCCGCCTGCTACCGCCCAGCGCCGGCCAGGTCGCGTTCGACGGGCAGGACATCACCGCCCTGCACGGCGCGGCGCTGAAGCAGGCGCGGCGGGCGATGGGGGTGGTGTTCCAGGACCCCTACGGAGCGCTCGATCCGCGCATGACGGTCGAGGCGATCGTACGGGAGCCGCTGCTGATCCATGGCCACCGAGCCGGGCGGGAAATAATCGCGGCGATGCTGGAGCGGGTGGGGCTGCCAGCCTCGGCGGCGGCGCGCTATCCGCATGAGTTCAGCGGCGGGCAGCGGCAGCGGATCGGCATTGCGCGCGCGCTGATCCTGCAGCCGCGCTTCCTGCTGTGCGACGAGCCGGTATCGGCGCTGGACGTTTCGGTGCAGGCCGGGATCGTAAACCTGCTGCAGGATCTTCAGGCCGAGTTGGGTGTGGCGATGCTGTTCATCGCGCACGACCTGGGCGTCGTTCGGCACATCAGCGACCGGGTCGCGGTGATGTATCTGGGCCGGGTGGTGGAGCAGGCGGAGAAGCGGGCGCTATATGCGCGGCCGCTGCACCCCTATACGCAGGCGCTGATCGCGTCCGTGCCGGCCCTGACGCCGCTGGGGCGGGCGGAGCGGCGGGCGAAGCGGGCGCGGGTGGGTGGCGACATCCCGAGCGCCATGGCGATCCCGTCCGGGTGCCGGTTCCACCCGCGTTGCTCGCACGCGATGCCGAAGTGCCGCGAGGTCGACCCGGCGTTGGTCGATCAGGTGCCTGGCCACACCGTCGCTTGCCATCTGTATTGAATGGAATGGCTGGCGTGGTTCAAAGTCGGCTTACACATGGAGCTTGGTGAAGCCGGGTTGACGCTTCCAGGTTGGACGATGGCACCCTGACGTTTTCAGGTGCGGTGCGAGATGGATCGGTGTGTTGGCGCAGCGGCGAGGCTGCCGGAGAGCGACCGTAAGGACCTGGGCATCCAGGCATTAGCGCAATCAGCGACGATCAGCGATCTGGCGGCCCGACACGGGGGCAGTCGCAAGTTCGTCTACCGGCAGACGCACAAGGCTGTCGCGGCGTTGGATGACGCGTTCCTGTCTGCGGCGCCCGATCATGAGGTGTTGGGGAGTGTCAGAAGCCTGGGGCAGCCTGCTTGCGCTTGGCAGGCTGATCGGCGTGGCTGATGCCTGACATGAGGACGGCAGGCGTGATGCAGTGGACGGTTCGGCTGGAAGCGACGACGAGCGAGGGCGAGGTGACGACGACGGAGCTGGTGACGTTCAGCCGGCCGGTGATGGTCAGCACGCTTGCGGAGATCGGCCTTGTGTTGTCCGAGACCAAGGCACTGTTGGCCAAACTGCAGGCGAGCATGCTGTGCAGTCAGGTGGCGGCGTATGCGGCCCATCACCGGGGCATCAAAAGTCGCTACCGACCGATGTGCGGCTTCAAGTGCCCGAGATCAGCCGCCCGGTTCTGCCGGGCCTATGACGAACTGCGCAACTTTCTCCGCCCTCGCGACCGCCACCACCAGCACGTTCCCGCCGACCGCTGCAAACTCCTATTCATCCAACGCACGACGACCGTGCTCGCCATCCTGGATGCTGCGTAACGGGACGTCGCAGCCGATTCCAAAAGCACTGGCGACACCTGCTGGCGCGAGTGCTGACAGAACCCAAAATTGGGCGCTTACTCACATCTGGTGCGCCGCCCGGCGCTGGGTCGGCGAGTTGAGGTCAGGCGGCTCGGCGGGTGGCGAGGGCGCCAGCAGGACGGGAGGTGGCGGCCGGGGCGGTGCCGTCTTCCCACTCGCGCAGGGCAAGGAGGCGGAGGCCTTCACGGATGACGTCGCTTGCATCGACGTAGCGGCCGGACGCGACGGCTTCCTCGATATAGGCGTTGAGGCGGTCGGTCAGCTTGACGGTCTTGGTCGGCATTGGGGAGCTCCGGAAGCGGGACATCAGGACTTTACCAAAAAGCGGTCTCGATCCGGCAACGGAGACGAAACAGGAACGGAAACGAGGAGCACGGACGGGGTGCAGATCAGGCGGACCGGCGAGCCGGACGCGGGTGCGATCACCACGGTGCCCCTCCGAGCAAACTCAGTGTGCGAGCGAATGGGTGATTGGAACGGTCACGCTGACCTGGCTCTCCGTCATGGCCTGGGGAAGGGCGGAAGCCGGGCTCCCCGCAGCATCGCCTGAACTGAGTCGCCCGTTAACTGCGCACGAAGGCGCAGTCCGGCGAGACTGGGCGGATGATCTCGTCGGCGGGCAACTCCTTTAGGATGCTGTAATAGTCCCACGGATAGGCTGACTGCGCCGGGGTCTTAATCTGCGCCAGCCACATGCTCCTGACCGCGCGGCCGTCCTTGCGGATCATTCCGCGGCCAAGCAGCGGGTCGTCCATCGGGATGTGCTTCATCTCTTCAATGGCTGCCCGCCCGCTCGCCTGGGCCCGCGCTGGGCCGATCTGCTGCACCGCTTTGAGGTAGTGCAGCGCGCCCGAGTAGGCGCCTGCGTGCAACAGCGTCGGCATCACGCCGTGGTACTGTGCCGCGAACCGCTTCGCGAAGGCGCGCGTGGCATCGCTGAGATCCCAGTAGAACGGCGTCGTGAACACGACGCCCTGCGTCGCCTCGAGCCCGGCTGCATGCACGTTCGTTATCAGCATGATCCCGGCAGCGATGCGCTGGCTGCCCTGCGTCAACCCGAACTCATGCGCCTGCTTCAGGCAGTTGCTCATGTCGTCACCCGACATCATCAGAGCGACCATCTTCGCCCGGCTAGCCTGGGCCGCCACCAGGTAGGAGGAGAAATCGGTCGTTCCGGGGAAGGGGTAGCTGACCCGGCCGACCACCTTGGCCCCGGCGGTGTCGATGAACCGCGTCGCCTCGTCATCGAGCGAATGGCCGAAAACGTAGTCGGCAGTGATGAAGAACCACGTGTCGGCGCCAGACGCGACCAGTGGCCGCACGGTGCCGGCGACGAGTGATACCAAAGCTCGCTGATCAGAACCTGTCCAAGCCCAGCATGACCTGCATCTACCAAGAAGCAGAGAGAATGATAGGTTCCAGTCAAAGAGCCTTGGTATGAATAGGTATCATACGTCGTCAGCACCTGGTTGGGGCTGCAGGCGCGGCCGCTCAGCTCCATCGTGCCGGCGCCGCCGAACAGCGCGACCTTGTCCTTCTCTCGCGCCAGCGTGCCGACCGCCAGGGCGATCGCCGAGCCGGGCACGTCCGTGATCACGTCCACGCCGTCGCGGTCGAACCAACTGCGCGCGATGGTCGCGCCGACATCCGGCTTGTTGTGATGATCGCCGGCCGACACCTCTACCCTGAACCCGACGTCCGGGTTGGCCGCCATGAAATCGTCCACCGCCATCTGCGTGGCGATCACCGAGCCATGACCAGCCGCTTCGCTGTACACACCTTCCAAATCGGTCAGCACGCCGATCTTGAGCACGGATCGTCCCGCCGCGCGTCCGCGCCCGAGGACCAGGCCCGCAGCGCTCGCCGTGCCCAGAGCCAGCGCCGACCGGCGTGCGACAGTGCTTGGCATCTATCCCTCCCAGCGGCGCTGCCTCAGGCGCCAGCGTCATCGTTATCTGCAGCGGAGCAACGATCAGCAGCGATGGCAACCCGGCCGCGTCGGGCGCGTGAAGCCCGGGTCAGGCAAGCCGAAGTCGCACCGTCGCGCGTTGCCGACGCAGCAATCGCGGAGAGCGACGCTGTGACTTACAAGCTGTATTATTGGCCGATGATCCAGGGGCGCGGCGAATTTCTCCACCTTGCACTGGAGGCGGCGAACGTCCGTTACCGCGATATAGCGCGGGAGGACGGAATAGACGCGATGACCGAGCGTATGGCACAGCCCGACCTTGCCACTATGCCGTTCGCACCACCCTTTTTGGAAGATGGCAAACAGGTCATCGCTCAGGTCGCAGCCATCCTATTGCACCTCGGCCCGAAGCTCGGCCTTGTTCCCCCCGACCCCGCGGGGCGGCTTTGGACGCATCAAATCCAGCTCACGATCATTGATTTTGTGGCAGAGGCGCACGACACGCATCATCCCCTGGGACCGTCGCTGTATTACGAGGACCAAAAGCCGGAAGCCAAGCGACGGACCCGCGCGTTCCTGTCGGAGCGTATCCCCAAATACCTCAGCTGGCTGGAGACCATCCTGCAGCGTAATCCGGCCGGCCCCGGCCATCTGGTGGGCGCCTCGCTGACCTACGTCGATTTGTCGGCATTTCAGATTGTCGAAGGGCTGGGCTACGCCTTCCCGAGGGCGATGAAGCGGGCCAAGCGAGCCTGCCCGATGCTATGGCATCTACATGACCAAGTGGGCAGTCTGCCCCACGTTGCCGCCTATCTCGCGTCGGACCGACGTATCCCGTTCAACGAGCAAGGAGTGTTCCGGCATTACCGGGAGCTGGACCTCTAGGCCGCGAGCCGAGCGGTCGTAGCACGTTCTATCCGCAGTCCCGCAGTCTGACCGGGCTTTACCACCCGTTCACCCGGTCCCACACTGAGACAATCTCGTCTCCGCCCTCGACGATGTAATAGCGGTCGTGGGCGGCAGCGGTCATGCAGGCGTGGTTGGGAGCGATGCGAACCAGGCCGCCGATAGCCAATGGCGGGAACGGCTGGGCGGGGTCGAGGGCGACCACGCCGTGCTCCTGGTAGGCGTTCACGACCGTTGCGCGCCCGTAGCCAGGCTTGCCTTCGGCGGTGAGAAGCAGGCCGAACCCGTAGTCGACCGGGCCGGCCGCGGTGCTGCGGTCCTTCGACAGCGCGAGGCCGCCGGCGTCGACCAGGATGTGGTGCTCGGCGACACGGCGGCCGATGATGCTGGCCAGCACCGTGACGGCGATGTCGTCCAGCCCGTGGGTGTGGATACCAGCCTGGAACAGGTCGCCGAACATGTAGACGCCGGCGCGCAGCTCCGTCACGCCGTCCAGGTGTCGCGCGTACCGGGCGGTGGGCGAGCTGCCCATCGACACGACGCCGACCGTGTGCCCCGCCGCGCGCAGCCGCTCGGCGGCGGCTGTGATGGCGATGCGCTCGGCTTCGGCAACGACCGCCATCTCGTCCGCAGTGCGCCCGGCATAGCTGTGGCCGGCATGGGTCATCACGCCGGCCAGGCAGGGACCGAGGGCATCAGCAACCGCCAGCAGGCGTGCGTCCGCGGCCGCCATGCCGCCGCGGTGCTCCCCGCTGTCGACCTCGACCAGGGCGCGGACCGGGGCTGGGTGGGCGGCGATGGCGCGGGCCGCCTCGGGATCGTCGGTGATGACGGCGACGTTGGCGCCGATGACATTCAGCGCCGCGACCCGGTCCAGCTTCTGCGGCGTGATCCCGACGGCATAGATCATGTCCCGCAGCCCAGCGCGGGCGAAATACTCGGCCTCGGCCAGGGTCGAGACCGTGATGCCCTTGGCACCCGCATCCAGTGTCATGCAGGCGACTTCAATGCACTTTGCCGTCTTCATATGCGGGCGTAGCGCGATGCCGTGCCCGGCCACGTCGGCGGCCATGGTACGAATGTTGCGCGCGAGGATGCCGCGGTCGAGCACGAGGCAGGGTGTGGCGAGGTCGCGGAGCCTCATATCCAGGTGACCTCCGCATCGAGCGGCAGCACCGGCCGCGGCAGGTTCTTCCAGGCGAACCGGTTCAGGACCGGGCTGGTGAGGCCTGGGACGTCGCCCTCGACGACCTGCGCCGGGCCGAATACCTCGTCAAACCCGCCGCGGAAGTGGCCACGTGATTTCACGACCAGACAGCGGACCGAGGCCAGATCGACGCCGAGCGCCTCGAGGAACGCCGGGTCGGCACACTGCACGCGGCGGCTGGCGACGGCGACGCGTACGCCCTGGACGTCGAGCAGCGCCATCGGGCCGAGCGGGATGGTGTTGCCGGCGAAAACGCCGCGGCGGCCGCGAACGGGCCCATCGTTGCCGGCGGAACCTTTGCCGCTTCCGCCCGCCGCCACCGCCGCCTGAGCGTTGTAGCACTGCTCGACCCCGCCGCCCGCCACCGGCATGATGCGGCTCTCCTCATCGGTCAGGTTGACCTGGTCGGTGGGAAACGGCCCCTCGGCCGGCGGGGCAGGCACGTGCCCGCCGGGCTTCTTACCGGTGGCGGCCATCTTGGCATCATGCTCGGCCTGCTCGCGCGCATGGCGTTCCTTCGCCCGCGCTTCGATCGTGGCACAGGCCCGGGCAATCGCCGCCACACGCTTCTCGCGCCGCGCCAACTCCTCGGGGACTTGCATCCCGTCGGGCACCTCGGCTTGATCGACCGCCTCGGCCTTTGCCATCAGCCCGGCCACCTCGGCCTGCAACTGCGCCTCGATCTGGCCCGCGCACTCATACGACAGGGCGCTGTGGCGGCGGGCATTGGCATGGATCTTGGTCCTATCCAGCGCCACCCTGCCCAGCTTCAAGACCCCCATCTCACGCCCCACGCCTAGAACCTGCACGAACAGCGCCTCGATCTGCGGCAGGAAACGCCGCCGGAACACCGCGATCGTGTCGTGATCGGGGTGCTCGTTGGCGGCGATGAAGCGGAACGCGACCGAGTCATAGGTGGCCCGCTCCAGCTTGCGGCTGGAGAATACCCCGGTGGCGTAACCGTAGATGATCAGGCCAAGCAGCAGTTGCGGATGGTAGGACGCCTCACCAGACCCACGATAGCGGCCGGTCTTTGCCCGAAGGTCCAGACCCTCGACCACGTCCACCACATACCGCGCAAGGTGCCGCTGCGGAAGCCACTCGTCCAACGACGGCGGCATCAGAAAGCCGGTATCTTCGGCAGCCGGGCGCCGGATTGATCGCCGGCATCGTCTCGGCATGATCCTCCCATCACCCGGCGATGAAGTTGGGGGTCCGGTAGCAGCGGAACCAAAAATGCATTTCAGCCTTCGTCATCGGTATTCCGGGGGTCGCGCAGCGGTCTGAGTTCGCCGCGGGCAATCTGGTCGGGCAGGATGAAGGCGTAGCGGCCCAGCATGTTGATGTGGTCGAAGCCGAGCGGCGACAGCCGGGCCATATCCTCATCGCGCACTTTGAAGCCCTCGGTGCGGAGCTGGTTCACCGCCGCGTCCATGTAGATCGTGTTCCAGAGCACGATGACGTTCACCACCAAACCGAGTGCCCCGAGTTGGTCCTCCTGGCCCTCGCGGTAGCGCTGCCGCAGTTCGCCGCGCTTGCCGTGGAACACGACGCGGGCGAGTTGGTGGCGGCCCTCGCCGCGGTTGAGCTGCACCAGGATGCGCCGGCGATAGGCTTCATCATCGATGAACCGGAGCAGGTAGAGGGTCTTGATGAGCCGGCCCAGCTCCTCCAGCGCGCGTGCCAGCTTGGTTGGGCGATCCTTGGTTTGTAGAGTGCGGATCAATCCTATGGCCTGCACGGTGCCGAGCTTGAGAGAGCCAGCCAGGCGCAGCAGGTCCTCCCAATGCTGGATAATGAGCGCGATATTGATGCGCTGGCTGGCCAGGTCGTTCAGCGCGCCGTAGTCGGCTTTGCCGTCCACGCGCCAGAAGCGGGTGCCGCCGATGTCGGCCAAACGCGGGCTGAACTGGTAGCCGAGCAGATGGAAGATCCCAAAGATCGTGTCTGTGTAAGCGCCGGTGTCCGACATGATCTCGGTCGGCTGAATCTCGGTTTGCTGTTCCAGCACCACGGAGAGCAAGGTCAAACTATCGCGCAGGGTGCCAGGGACAGTAATGCCGTTAAGCCCAATACGGTTCATTTAAGCGTTTGCAAGCCCTATATCACTAGCAGAGTTTTCTGGGATCGACTGCGATGGCGGGTGTTCCTGCTGGCCTTCCGGCCGGCGTTCGTGTCAGCGACCACATCAGCCTCGGCGTGATCGCCAAGACATTCCCGCCCGACCGGGTGCAGCAGGTCCTGGCCGAGACCGGCAAGGCGAGCGAGCGCGAGCGCGACCTGCCAGCGCAGGTGATGGTCTACTACGCCATCGCGATGGCGCTCTACATGGGGTCCAGCACCCGCGAGGTGCTGCGCTGCCTGCTGGAGGGCCTGCGCTGGCTGTGGGGCGCCGATGCGGTCAAAGTCGCGGGCAAGAGCGGCATCTCGCAGGCCCGCAGCCGTTTGGGCGAGATGCCGTTGCGCCGGCTCTACGAGCAGGTCGTGCAGCCGGTGGCGACGCGCGCCACCAAGGGGGCATGGTATCGGGCGTGGCGGCTGGTCAGCCTGGACGGGTCCAGCCTGGATGTGGCCGACACGGCCGAGAACGGCATCGCCTTTGGCTATCCAGGTGCGAGCCGCGGCGAGAGCGCGTTTCCGAAGATTCGCTTCGTGGCCTTGGTGGAGAACGGTACGCACGTGCTGTTCGGCGCCAAACTGGGCCGTTATGCGGACAGTGAGACGACGCTGGCTCATGACGTGGTGTCCGCCCTTCAGTCCGGCATGCTGTGCCTGGCTGACCGGTATTTCTTCGGGTATGCGCTGTGGCGGGCAGCGGCAGCCACCGGCGCCGACCTGCTATGGCGGGTGAAGGGCAACCTGCGCCTGCCGCGCGTGGCGGTGTTGGCAGACGGGTCTTATCTTTCTGTGGTCTACCCGAGCGAGAAGGACCGGCGGCACGCGACCAACGGCATCCAGGTGCGCGTGGTGGAATACCGGCTGCAGGGCGTGGCCGACGCGGAGCCGCTGTATCGGCTGGTGACCACGATCCTGGACCCGGCATTGGCGCCTGCCGCCGACTTGGCTGCCCTGTATCATGAGCGCTGGGAGATCGAGGGCGCGCTGGCCGAGCTGAAGACGCAGCTCCGCGGCGCGCAGGTCGTGCTGCGCAGCAAGACTGCGGAGCTGGTGCGCCAGGAGTTCTGGGGCCTGCTGCTGGCGCACTTCGCCATGCGCGGGCTCATGCACGAGGCGGCGCTGCGGGCCGACGAGGACCCGGACCGGCTGTCGTTCCTGCATGCCGTGCGCGTGGTGCGCCGCAAGCTGCCGCTGCTTGCGGCTTTTCCCCCCTCGGGACAGGCTCGCCCTGCATGAGCAGGTGCTGGACGAGATCCTGGAGGAGCGCGTGGCGAGCTCTCGCGGCAGGCAGGTGCCGCGCGGGGTCAAGCGCAAGATGAGCGGCTATCCGCTGCGCCCTCGCACGCCACAACCAACCACGCGCATCGATTTTAATGCTGCCATTCGGATTGCAAAGTGAACAGTATTGGGGCTAAGCGGAAGTAGGCGACGGGATCAGTGAAATCTCGGTAGCCGTGGCGCTCTTTAATCTCGGCAGAATGCAGCCATCGGCCCCGGGCCGTGGCGTATTGCGTGAGGCAACCAGCGTCGGAAATTCCGAGCTGCTGAGCCACATGTTCCGCGACACCGCTCGGGACAGAAGCAGGCTCATCCAGAAACGCTCCAAGGAAACGCACCGTGCCGAGCTGGACGGCAAACCCGAGCCGCATGTGATCCCAACGCTTCGCCCCAGCCACCTCACGATCGGCATCGTCGAGGTGGAAGTGCCGTGCGAGCTGGTCCTCGCTCGGCTCACCCGCATACCGGCCATATCGCCGTTCCTGCTCAGCCGTCAGAAATGAGACCGGCACCCGTTCAGCAGCCGACAGCCGCGCTGCTGTGCGCTCTCACACGCGGCCGGCTACGATCGCCGCCCCAAGCGTGCGATAGACGCTGGTGCGCCCGATGCCGAGCCGGCGCGCAATGGCGGCAGGTCCCAGCTTCTCCTCATCCCGCAGGCGTCTGACTTCGGCGACGTCGATGCTGCGCTTGCGCCCCTTGTAGACGCCGCGCGTTTTGGCCAGTGCAATGCCTTCGAGCTGGCGCTCCCGCCGTAGGTTGGTCTCGAACTCGGCAAATACGCCCAGCATGTCGAGGAACGCCTTGCCAGCCGCGGTTCCTGTGTCTACGGGCTGCTCGGTCGCGCGCAGCGCCACCCCGCGGCCCTTCAGCTCGTGTACAATGTCCTGCAAGTCCTTCATCGAACGGGCGAGACGATCGATGCGGGTCACGACCAGTGTATCGCCGGGCTGCACAAAATCGAGCAGCACTTGCAGCTCGGTGCGCCCGTCGCGGCGGGAACCGCTGGCCTTCTCGGCGCGAACGACGCCGCAGCCGGCCGCCTTGAGGGCCGCACGCTGGATGGTGAGGTCCTGGTCAAGGGTGCTAACGCGTGCGTAGCCGTAAAACGCCATTTGTTCCGAAAGGGTCTAGACCCCGGAACGCTACCGTTCCAGAATGCCCGAAGCAACCCTAATGGCACGGGAAAAGTGTGCCGGGCCAACGTGCCGCTGGGGTCTACCCAACTGGTGGGCGCTCAAGGCCTTTAGAGAGCCGCCGTCACCTGCCAAGCAATCAGCCGGATCGGGTGCGGGAGATGAAAGCAGAACTCAGTCGGAGGCAGCCATGAATTCAGCCGACACCTCGAATCTATCACAAGCGTATTGGCCGGCTGACCAGTCTGATCCGGTGCTGGAACACAGCGTGGGCGACGCGCTGCGGGAGGCAGCCAAGCTTTGGGGAGACCGGGCCGCCCTGGTCGAGGGCCGTCCCGGCCTGCCAGATACCCGGCGCTGGAGCTTTGCTGCCCTGCTGCGCGACAGTGAAACCGTCGCCCACGCCCTGCTGGCCCGCTTCGCCCCAGGCGAGCGCGTGGCGGTGTGGGCCGAGAACTGCCCTGAATGGGTACTGATCGAGTTCGGTGCCGCCCTGGCCGGCCTCACCCTGGTCACGGTCAACCCGGCACTGCTGGAGCAGGAGGTTCGCCACGTCCTGTCGCAGTCGGGCGCAAGCGGGGTGTTCGTGCAGCAGGAGCACTGCGGCCGCGATCTGATGGCAGTCCTGGAGGGCATACGGCCTGGCTTGCCGCGGTTGCGGGACGCTGTGCCGCTCTCGTCATGGGCGGCCTTCATGGCCGAACGCCCGCACGAGGGCAGCTTGCCGCATGTCTCTGCTGGGGACATCGCGCAGATCCAATACACGTCCGGGACGACCGGCCTGCCGAAGGGAGTGAGGCTGGCGCATCGCAGCATCGCCAACAATGCGCGTTTCTACGCCCGCTGCATTGGGGCCGGGCCGGACGACGTGTGGGTGACACCCATGCCGCTGTTCCACACGGCAGGTTGCGGCCTAGCGACGCTGGGCGCCCTGCAAACGGGCGGCGCCAACGTCCTGCAATGCGGCGGCTTCGATCCTGCCGGGGTGCTCGATCTGCTGGAGGCTGAGCGCGGCACGGTGGTGCTGTGCGTGCCCACCATGCTGATCCGCATGCTGGACCAGGCAGGCCGGGCGGCACGGGACCTGCACACCTGGCGCCTGCTGACGCTGGGCGGCGCGCCGGTGCCGCCGGAACTGGTGCGCCGTGCCCAGAAGGCGTTTGGCGCGAAGGTGGCGATCGGCTTCGGCCAGACGGAGGCGTCGCCCTATATCACCCACACCCTGCCGGACGACCCGCATCCCGACAGCTTTGCAACAGTGGGCCGTCCCTTGCCGCAACTGGACGTGAAGGTGATGGATCCGGACACTGGCGAGACGCTGCCGGTGGACGGCATCGGGGAACTGTGTGTCCGCGGCTACAGCGTGATGGCGGGGTATTTCGAGAACCCGGAGGCCACCGCGGAAACTCTGGACGCCGAGGGGTGGCTGCATACGGGCGATCTGGGCAGCATGGACCACCAGGGCTACTGCCGCATCCAGGGCCGCCTGCGGGACATGATCATCCGCGGCGGCGAGAATGTTTATCCGCGCGAGGTGGAGGATGTGCTGTTCACCCATCCGGACGTGTCGAACGCGGCCGTGGTCGGCGTCCCTGATTCGGAATGGGGCGAGAGCGTTGCCGCCTTTATCCAGATGAAAGGCGGCCAAACCCTGTCAGAGACAGAACTGGCGGCGTTCTGCCGAGAGCGCCTGGCCTCCTTCAAGGTGCCCCGCATCTGGCGGCAGGTGGAAGGCTTCCCGCAGACCGCCTCCGGCAAAGTCCAGAAGTTCATGCTGCGCCAGGAACTCCGACCTGGATGATCATGGACGATTGCACCACGGTCACCAAGCGTGAGCACACGCCGATAATATCGAGCACCGATCAGCGAGCATGAGCATGGAGGCAGATAATGTGAGTAGGAGAGCCAGCCTGCGATCACTTATACCAGCCGCTATTTGCTCTGACCGTTTTCGTCATCGCGAGCCGCTTGCGGCGCGGCGATCCAGGGGCCATCAGCACCGCCCCTGTGGCCTCTGGATCGCCACGGCGCTGCGCGCCTCGCGATGACAGCGTGCTTGCAGAAGGGTCAGAGCAAATAGCGATTGGTATTAATCCGAGCAGAAAGCGGCGATGAAAGCGAGCACAGCCGGCGATGGTGCTCAACAGCCACCACAGTGCTTGACCGGGTAAGCCATGACACTGACGACCGCTGGGCGCTGCGTGCGGCCGACCGCGCGCTGCTCAGCAACAAAAGCGGCGTGACGCGCCTGGGATTTGCCATACTGCTCAAGCTGTTCCAGGCCGAGGGATGCTTCCCACGCCGTCCCGAGGACGTGCCGCTTGCCGCCGTCGATGCTATTGCTGGCCAGGTCGGCGTGCCCGCGGCGGCGTGGCGCAGCTATGACTGGTATGGCCGCACAATCCGCTACCATCGCGCCCAAATCCGCACCGCGCTCGGCTTCCGCGAGGCAACGGAGCAGGATGCGGCGGCCCTGGCCCGCTGGCTTGAGGGCCAAGTGCTCGCCTTGGAGCGCCGGCCGGACCGGCTGCTGACCGCGGCGACAGAGCGGTGCCGGGCGTTGCACGTCGAGCCGCCGTCGCCCGATCGCCTGGAGCGGCTGGTGCGCTCCGCCCTGCACCGCCAGGAAGAGATGTTCTGCGCCGCCGTGCTCGCGTGCCTGCCGCCCGAGACTGCCGTAGGCCTCGACGCTGTAAACCAGCGCAGGTGCGGGACCCAGGGGAACTCTGGCTTTTCAACGCAGTGTGGTGCTGATCAGCGCCGAAACTGTCAACGGCGGTTGAATCCTGGTTCTCCCGCACTTCCCGTGCTGTCGTTTCGGGGTTGGATGAGCAAGTAAGAAGGACACTGCACCCCCTTGTTGAAGGTCTTCCTTGCCCACACGCGTATTGCCCCTGATCCCTGCCGGCCTCGCCGTCGTGGAGGTCGTGTCCACCGCCGATCACGTCGTCATCACATCCAGCCCGCATCAGCCCTCGGCCGCTTGTCCCACATGCGCCCAGGTGTCGCAGCGGCTCCATAGCCGCTACCAGCGCACCCTAGCCGACCTGCCCTGGCAAGGCCGTCCTGTGAAATTGCAGGTCCAAGCTCGGCGGTTCCGCTGCCTCAACCCCTCCTGCAACCGCCAGACCTTCGCTGAGCGCCTGGCCGGGGTTGCGCCTGCAGCCGCACGCCGGACGGAGCGGCTGGGCGACTTGCAGGGTCATCTCGCCCATGCGCTCGGCGGCGAGGCCGGCCGGCGCCTGGCTGAGAGGCTGGCCATGCCGGTCAGCGCCGACACGCTGCTGCGGATGGCCTGCGCGGCCAGCAATGATCGCGAGCCGCCGCCCACCCCGCGTGTCCTCGCCGTCGATGACTGGGCCTGGCGCCGTGGCCACCGTTACGGGACGGTCCTGGTCGACCTGGAGCGCAACACGGTCGTGGACCTGCTGCCCGACCGGCAAGCTGACACCCTGGCCAGATGGCTTCATCAGCACCCCGGGGTCGAGATTGTCGCGCGCGACAGGGCTGGCGTCTATGCGGACGGTGTGCGCCAGGGCGCGCCGGATGCGGTCCAAGTGGCGGACCGCTGGCACTTGCTGCGCAACCTCGGCGATGCCGTGCGCGCCGTGACCGGCCACCATCATGCCGCGATCCGCCGTGCGGCGAAACAGGCCGGCGAACAGGAGCACGCGCCGCCCCAGCCAGCACCGCCAGCCGAGCCGGACAGCCCGCTGCCGAACGCGGCAGCGCGGCGCAGCCAAACTTCCCTGGCCCGGCGGCAGGCCCGCTACGACGAGGTCGCACGGTTGCGCGCGGCAGGCGCCTCCATCGCGCGCATCGCCGCCCAGCTTGGCGCCGAACGCAAAACGATCCGGCACTGGCTGCGGGGCGGTGGCCCATCGCTCTGGCGCAAGCCACCGCGGTTGGGCGGCCTTACCCCCTATCTGGATCGCCTTGAACAACGCTGGGCAGAGGGCTGCCGCAACGCCGCCCTGCTGTGGCGCGAACTCATCCCGCTCGGCTTCACTGGCAGGCCGGGCACCGTGCGGCGATGGGCAGGTCAGCGGCGGAAAGCCGAACCGCACCTTGGTGCGGGCGCGGCCAACGCACCCCTGGCCCACGGGCAACCCCCATCCGACCGCGAGGTCGCACGCACGCTCATGGCCGATGCCGAAACGCTGTCCGAAGCCGGGCGGACGTTCATCTCCAACCTGCTGGCGCAGGTGCCCGGGCTCGCGGAGAGCATTGCGGTGGCGAAGCGGCTGAACCTGCTGTTGCGCCACAAGAGCCGGGAAAGCCTGGTTGGCGTGCTCGACGACGCGGCTGGAACCCTGCTTGCCAACTTCGCGGCCAGCATACAGCGGGACCTCGCAGCCGTGCAGGCGGCACTCGACCTGCCCTGGACCACGAGCCCCGCCGAAGGGCAGATCAATCGCATCAAGACCATCAAGCGATCCATGTATGGCCGCGCCGGCTTCGAACTCCTCCGCGCCCGCGTCCTACATGCCGCATGAACCCGAAACGACAGCACGGGAAGTGCGGGAGAACCAGAATGCAGGCGTCGATGACAGAAACCCGCTGCTGACCCACATCATCAACTGCGGCGAGCGGTTCCGGTCGGGCGAGCGCATCTCGTCCGCCATGGCCGAGAGCACGGTCAACGCGGTGGTCAGCAAGCGCTTCGCCAAGCGCCAGCAGATGCAGTGGACCCGGCGCGGTACCCACCTGCTGCTGCAAACCCGCACCTGCGCCCTCGACGGCACTCTCCGACCCATGTTCGAGCGCTGGTATCCAGGGCTGGCCAATGATAATCCTGCCAGCACCGGTCAGGCAGCGGCGGCGTGAACGCCACACACTTCCTCATGGTCCCCAGATAGACGCGCGGTAGTTCAGGCGTTGCCGAAGTTCGCAGTGAAATGCTGGCTCGTGTCGCCAGCCAGCGTCATCGGGTTGGTGCCGGCGGCTTTTTTCGTGTCGTCGTCGGGATGGATGTAGGCATTGCCGGTGCCGAGTCGACTCTCCATGAATGCGCCGCCGTCCTGCATCGCCTTGGTGCTGCCGTCGTACCAACCGGCGATGGTGGCCTGACCGCCGGCATCCTTGGTCAGCAGTTCCCGCGGGGCGTAGGCCGCGACGCTCTTGGTGTCGCCGGTGGTTTTGCCCTGGCCGTCGCTGAGGCTGATGGCGGCGTTGCGGCCGTCGATGTAGCTAATGTCGGGGTTGTTCTTGCCGTTCTGGTCGGCGAAGAACTCCAGCCGGCTGGCGGTGGGCTTGTAGGCACCGCCGGAGTCGGCCTCGGCCATGAACCCGCCCTGCCCGTTCTGGTAGCTGAGCGTTCCCGTCTGTCCGGGCTTGAGGGTGATCTCGGCAGCGGGGGAGGTGGTCGACCCGCCATTGAGGAACATGCCGATCTTCTCGTCATGCCCGGAGGAGTTGGTGATTTCAACCGAGTTCGGCCCGGTGCCCGCCTTGGTCACCGGATTGGCGGTGCCGAGGCCCGGAGCGGCTGGGCCCGGAGTGGCTGGGCCTGGAGTGGTGGGACTTGGGGCCGCCGGACCCTGGGCCGCGCGGCCGCCGGCTGGACCAGCAGCACCTGCTCCGTTCGCCCCCGCATTGTTCTTCGGCCCCTGCTGCAGCGCCTTCTCCAGCATCATGATGACGTCGAACAGTTCGCTCTCGAGGTCCGCCGGAATTTGCCCGGCCGCACCCACCTGGCTGCTGCCCCCTGCCGCTACCTGGGCGCCGATGTGCAACTCGGTCATGGCCATACCTCTCGACGATCCACGCAGCACAGGATGGACGCCCCCACCTGACGGCAACCTGACCTCGGGTGCCGCATTGATCGCGCTCATCCGTGTCTCGCGGTCAGCTTAGCGTCAGCATGGGGCTGCTATCGCTGCCAGGCGCATCGAACACAGGAAGAGATCATGCAATCGATCAGAGCCCACGCGCCGCCCTCGCTGCACCGCTCCGGACAGGCCCCATCGAAGAAGCCTGACGAGTCGAAGATGCCGAAGGGCTTCAGCGACGCGATGGCCAACGCCGCGTTGAAGGTCAAGGCCGCCGGGCCGGACGGCGGCAAGTCGCCGGGTGAACCAAAGAAGCTGTCGGCGGATGACAAGCGTTCCGCCGACGACCATCGCAGTGCCAAGGAGATCGTGGACGGCGATCCGACGCTGAAGAACCTGGGCAACCAGAGTGGGGTGAAGGATGCCCTGAAGAAACAGGTGGGCGATTTTGACAAGGATGCGGACGCCGCGTTCCGCGCCTCCGAGGTGCTGCACGAGATCAAGACGGCGAAGAACGCCGACGGCAAGGAACGCTCGGGCGACGTCGTCAACAACGGCAAGATCGAGGGGTTCACCAAGGACGGCGACGCCCGCCACGGTACCGAGGCCGGCCTGCTTCAGGATTTCGGCAAGAACGGCTATTCGGCACTGAAGAATTCGCTCGACAAGACCAATGACGGGCATGTCCGCAAGGACGGCACGAACATGGACAACGCGGAGTTCGCCGGCCACGAGATCCTGCACGGCCTGTCCGAGGCGGCGGGGTTCATGGGCAAGGCGCTGGAGAAGACGCTCGGCAAGATCCCGGGCATCGGCAAGGTGCTGGCGGCCGGCGGCGAAACGCTGGCGAGCGCCATCTCGGGCGCGCTCAACGTGGCCGATACCGCCGTGCAGCACGGCGACGTCCAGCAGGCGGGCAAGAAGATGGGCTACGACGTGGCCCAGACCGCCGTCGAATCGATCGTCGGCCTGGCCGACCCGACCGGCGTCGGCGCGAGTGCCGTCGGCAAGGAGTTCCGCAAAGGGATCGAGCAGGCGGGAGGTGCCGCATAATCCGCCAACAAAAGCAGGTTTCGTCAGCTTCACATCAGCTAGCGCGCAGATAATCAAACGCGTCGAAAGGAGATCATCATGAGGACCTCAGCAACACCACACACGTCCGGCCCGTCCATCCCGATGCATGACCGGCCCTCCGCTGCGCCCGCGGGGCACCAGTCGGGGTTCAATCACGCGATGGACTCGGCCGGCCAGAACCATGGCGCGGGCAGCCACCACATCCCGCGCAAGCCCGTGCCGACGCACCCGCCGGCCGAGGGCGGGCATGGCCCGGTGGTCCACAACGGTGGGGGCAGCGCTGCGCACCCAGCCGGCGGGACGGGCGGCACCAAGCCCCCCAAGTCCCCGAGCGACAAGGCGAAGGATTTTGGCGACAAGTTCGACAAGATCAGCAAGCCGCTCCAGGTCCCGTTGTCCATGGGCTCGAACATCGCCAGCATCTACAACGCTTCGAAACCCCCCGCCGCGCCGCCGCCGGCCCCGCCGCCGGCCCCGGCTCCCGCACCGGGCGCGTAAGAGCCTCCGTCCCTGAATCTAGGCGCGCGGCGGCCCTCTCCCCGGGGCCGCCGCCGTCGTTCAAGAATTGACCGCGCCCGACGAATACAACGCCTCCGCCACACGCTGGAAGAACTCGGGCTTGATCCGCTGGCCGGCGCGCATCACCGCGGCCATCTCCACTGCTAGCCGGTTGTCCCAATAGACCGGCATTCGGGCGCGCCGGGCCGAGGCCATCATCTCGGCCGCGGAGGCCGCGTCGCGGGAGCGTGCAACTACGGTTGGCAGCCCGGTCTCCCCCCGCAGATACCGCAGCCCAAGCGTCGCCCCGGCGCCCGCGATGATAATCGTGGCGCGGCTCAGGCCGAGCTTCATGCCGCTCGCCGCCTCGCGCCTAATGTTGCGCTGGGCGCCACGCACGTGCGGGTCGCCGTCCTGGTCCTTGCGTTCCCGCTTCTGCTCGGTCGTCGACATCTTCATATCGCGCCTGAACAGCCACTTCTGCAGCATCATGTCGAATCCGCCGCTGACCAGATAGAGACCGCACGCCGTCTCCACCAGCGGCCGCAGCACGCCCGATGCCGTCCGTCCGATGCAGCCCGGCCCGCAGAACGGCAACTGTACCAGCGTGCCGGCGGCGCCCAGCGCCAGCTCCACCCCGACGATGCCGAGCACCACCGCCTTCACCACCGACTTCAGCAGCTCCACCAGGCTCTTCAGCGCGAACAGCTTGCCGATGCCCTTGATCGGGTCGAGATGCGACAGCTTCGGCATCAGCGGCTCGAGCGTCAGCAGGAACCCGCCATTTGCCGCGACGCTCGACACCACCACCGCCAGCACCGTCACCCCAAGCGCCGGCCCGGCGGTCTGCACGACAATCCCGCCCAGCGTCGGCAGCAGCAGCCGGCACGCATCGTCGAACGGCAGCACCGCAAGGTCGGCGGCCGCCAGCATTGCGCTGCGCATCCGCCCGGCCATCCAGTCCGCCGCGCCGAACACGTAGCCGAGTAGCGCCACTGTGGTCGCGGCGGTGACCAGGTCGGGCGCCTTGGCGATCTGGCCCTTGCGCCGGGCCTCGCGCAACTTCTTCTCGGAGGGTGGGAGGTTCTTCTCCTCGCTCGAACCGCCGCTCATTGCAGCACGCGCTGCAACTGGCCTGCCGTGCCGCGCAGGAGGCCCATCTCGGCGCCGAGATACTCCATCAGGTAGACGGCGTAGAGCCCCATCCCGGCGACGAAGACGAGGTTGCGCAGCGTGGCCGCCAGGTCGAATAGGCCGAGCCGCGGCACCGCACGCCCTACCAGCATGACGACGGCGTCGGCCAGCAGCATCGCCAGCACGACGGGGGCGGCGGCCAGCAGCGTGGTGCGCGCCAGCCGGTCGAGCAGGCCCAGCAGGATGTTGACGATGCCAGGCGCGAAGTGCGGTGAGAGGCGCATCAGCGGCCAGAGCGCGTAGCTGCCGTAGAGCGCCGCGGCAATGGCGCCGAGCCCGCCGGCGGCGACGAACAGCACGATGGTCGACAGCCCGACCAGCGCGCCGGTGGCCGACACCTGGCCGCCCGCGTCGGTGCCGCCCGCGGCGGGCGCGCTGCGCTGCGTGTCGAGCACCTCGCCGGCCGATTGCAGCGCCCAGATGGGCAGGCCGAACAACAGGCCGATGAGGATGCCCGCGAATACCTCCTTGCCCGCCACCAGGCCGAGCCGCAGCGACCCGGCCGGCAGGTCGCGCAGGGCCATCAGCACCGGCCGGACCTGCGGCAACGCGACCGCGATGGCGAAGCCGGCCTGCAGCGGCATGCCGAGGTTAATGCGGGTGAATACCGGGATGACCAGCGTGAGCCCGAGCGGCCGCGCCATGGACAGCGCGACCGCGACCGCCGGGTTGATGAGGTCTTCGAGGGTGGTGGCCTGCGGGTCGTCCATCTAGCGGGTGAGGACGGCAAACTCGTCGAGCACGCGGGTCGTCTCGGCCATGAGTGGCGGCAGCACGAGCGACGAACTGGCGGCGAGCACGGCCAGCACCGTCACCAGCTTGAACGTGAGCGGCATCGTCTGGTCCTGGATCTGTGTCGCCGCCTGCAGCAGGCCCACGAACAGGCCGACCACCAGGGCCGCCAGTAACGGTGGCCCCGCGAGCAGCAGGAACAGCATCAGCGACGCGTTCAGGTGGTCCAGCAGCACCGACTGCACCATCAGACGTAGCTCATCACGAGGCCATGCAGCATGCGCGTCCAGCCCTCGACGGTGACGAACAGGAACAGCTTCAGCGGCACGGCGATGGTGTTGGGCTGCACCTGCGACATGCCCATCGCCATCAGGATGGTCGTGATGACGAGGTCGATGACGACGAACGGCAGATAGAGCAGGAAGCCGATCTCGAACCCGCGCTTCAGCTCGGCCGTCATGAACGAGGGCACCAGGATCGCGAGGTCGTCGTTGCTGATGTCCTCGCGCTGCCCCTCTGGCCAGAGCTGCCGAGCGGCGCTGGTGAAGAACTCGCGGTCGGACGGCGTGGTAAAGCGCTTGAGGTGCTCGCGCACCGGCTCGGCTGCACGTCCGGCACCGCCCATCCAGTCCTCGAACGTGCGGTACTCGGCGGGAGCTTGGGTGACGGTCTCGGACACGGTGCGGGCGAGCGGCAAGGTGATGAACACCGTCAGCACCAGCGCGATGCCATACAGCACGATGTTGGGCGGCGCCTGCTGCACACCGAGCGCGTTGCGCAGCAGGAACAGCACGACCGAAATCTTGGCGAACGACGTCATGGTCACGACCGCCAGTGCCAGTACGCCGAGGCCGGTGGTGACGACCAGCAGGCCAATCAGGCTCGGCTCGGGGGTCGTCATGCCGGCGGCCCGATGCGCAGGAGCTGCACCGCCAGCGACCCGCCGACCGAGACGATGGTGCCGCGGCCGATCCGGCGCCCGTTGGCCAGCACGTCGACCGACTGGTCCGGGCCGCCGCCGGTCTCGACGACACTGCCGGGCCCGAGTGCCGCGATCTCGGACAGCGTGGCCATGCGGCGGCCGAGCTCGAACACCAGCGTCACCCGCAGCTCTGCGAGTTCGCCGTCGACCGGGTCGTCGAACCCGTCCGTGACACCGTCCTTCATGCACCATCTCCTGAACAGGTCGGCTCCGGCCGGGCTTGGCCGCGCCGCCAGCGTTACGCCCTCCGCCGACCGGGCGGCGCTCGCGGCCAGCCGCTCCCCTGCCACGACCACGATCTGGCCTTCGGCCAACCCGGTCTCCTCGATCAGCACCGCGTCGCCCGGCGCGAGCGTCAGCAGGTCCGCGAACGCCAGCTCGGTCACGCCCGCGCGCAAGCAGAGCTGCACCGGCACCGCCGACAGTGCCGGGCGGGGCGGCCGGCGCTCAATGGCGGCGCTCAGCGTGGAGAGCGCGACGGGCCCGAGCCGCAGCAAGCACGCGAACGCCTCGCCGCCCCGCACCACGCGGAGCCCGGTCGCGCCCGGCAACGCCGCATCGAAGCTGACAGAGTCGAGGGCCAGCGTGGCGCCGAGCTGTCCCTCCATCCAGCCCAGCGCCTCGGCTAACGCGCATTCCAGCAGCAGCGCCGACAGCGCCGGGTCCGGCCCGGCGCCGGGCAGTCCGGCCGCCGCGAGCAGGCCGGGCGGCACCATCAGGACGCATGCCTCGGCTCCAACCGAGAGGTCGATCCGCACGGCGTCCGGCACCATCGCCGCGGCCGGCATTACCGAGACGCCAACCGCCGAGCCGCCCAGCGCCAGCGATGCCGGCCCGCGAGCGGCGGCGGCGTTCAGCAAACGGGCGAGCGCGGGCTCAATCTCGGCCGGCGCGAACGGCACCGGCAGGTCGCGGCGATAGGCGGTCATGCGCCCACCCCCCGCGGTGCCCGCCGCGCCGCGCGGTCGGCGAGCTCGTCCTCCAGCTCGCCCTCCTCCTGCGCCGCAGCGTCGTCGCGCCGGACGGTCTCCACCCGTTCGAGTGTCTTGCGCCATTTCTGCGTCTCGCGCGCCCGGCGTGCATGGGCCGCGCGTGCCTCGGCCAGCATTTCCTCGGACTGGCGGACCGTCTCCGCTGCCTCCTCCGCTTCCCCCGCCAGCCGCACCGCGGTCTCGGCCAGGTGCTCGATCGCATGGCGCGCCGTCATTAGCCGCGAAGGTGCCTGTGGCCGCCCGAACAGGCCGGCGATCAGCGCCGCCTCCTGCCTGCGCCGCGTCGCCTCGTGCCGGTCGGCCGCGTCCAGCGCCGCCCGGTGCTCGTCCAGCGCGCCGTCCAGCCCGACCCGGGAGATGCGCACCTCGTGCAGCGCCTCATCCTCGCGCGCGATCCGGCAGCGCAGCAGCGCGCGCAGTGGTGCGGGGTTCACCCGACGAGTTGCGTCATCCATCCCACGGTCTCGTCAAAGGGCGTGGTCTCGTCCGTGCCCTGGCGCAGGAAGGCGCGCAGGTCGCCGATTTTCTCCACTGCCTCGTCGGTCAGCCGATCGGCACCGGGCTTGTATTCGCCGACCTGGATCAGAAACTCGACCTCGGCGTGCCGCGCCATCAGCTCGCGGAACCGGCCCGCCAGGCGCTGGTGCGTCTTCGTGGTCACCGCATTCATCACGCGGCTGCGGCTCATCAGCACGTCGATCGCCGGGTAATGGTTCGCCGCCGCCAGTGTGCGCGAGAGGATGACGTGGCCGTCGAGGATGCCGCGCGTTTCCTCGGCGATCGGGTCGCCGGTGCCGTCGCCCTCCACCAGCACGGCGTAGAACGCGGTGATGGAGCCGCGCTCGCCCGGCCCCGCGCGCTCCATCAACTGCGGCAGCAGCGCGAACACGGAGGGCGGGAAGCCACGCCGGGTCGGCGGCTCGCCGGCGGACAGGCCAATTTCGCGCCCGGCGCGGGCGAGGCGGGTGACGTTGTCGACGAACAGCAGCACCTTCAGGCCCTGATCGCGGAACTCCTCGGCGATGCTGGTGGCGACCAGCGCGGCGCTCAGCCGCTCGGGTGCCGGCCGGTCGCTGGTGGCCACCACCACGACGGAGCGGTCGAGGCCCTGGGCGCCGAGGCTGTGCTCGACGAACTCGCGCACCTCGCGCCCGCGTTCGCCTACGAGTGCGATGACGCCCACGTCGGCTGCGGCGCCGCGCACGATCTGTGACACCAGCGTCGACTTGCCGCCGCCGGCCTCGCCGTAGATGCCGATGCGCTGGCCCTCGCCGACGGTCAGCAACCCGTCCATCACGCGCAGCCCGAGCGGCATGGGGTGCGCGACCAGTTGGCGCGACAGCGCGGCCGGCGGCTCGCCATATAGCGGGCGCATCGGCCCCGGCCCGATCGGCCCGCGCCGGTCGATCGGCCGGCCGAGCGCGTCCACCACGCGGCCGAGCAGGCGCCGTCCAACCGGCGTCTCACGTGAGGCGCCGGTCGGCCGCACGTCGGCACGGCCGGAGACGCCGCGCAGGTCGCCGATCGGAGTCAGCAGCGCCTCGCGGCCGGCGAGTCCCACGACCTCGGCCAGCAGCACGAGGCCGGTCTCGTCGGTAATATGGCACAGCTCGCCCACCCGCACGCCGGGCGCGATGGCGCGGATAATGGTGCCGGTGGCACCGGTGACGCGGCCGCGCAGGGGGCGGAGCGGGATGCCCGGCAACGTCACGCGCAGCCGATCGAGGGAGGCGAGCGTCACGACGCGGCCCGCGCCAGGCCGTCACGCAACGCCGCGAGCTGCGCGTCGAGGCCCAGCTCGACGCTGCCATACTCGCACTCGAACCGGCAGGCGCCGGCTTGGAGCGCGGCGTCGGGCTCGACGGTGATGGCGTCATGACCCTGCAGCGCCGCCTGGGCGGCGGCCTGGCATTCGGGGGCGACACGGAGCTGGGCCGGGCCGCCGCGGTTGATCTCGGCGAGCGCGTGGCGGATCGCCTGGCGCAGCAGGGCCTCGCGGTCACCGTGGCCCAGGATGCGGTCCAGCACGGCGCCGACGAGCTCCGGCAGCGCCGCCTCGATCTCGGCGAGCGCGGACTGCCGGCGCGCGCTGAGCTCGGCCAGCCGCGCCGCCATCTCGGCGCGGGCCTCGGCCAGGCCTTCGGCACGGCCCGCTTCGCGCTCCCGGGCGCGCTGGACGGTGGCGTGTTCGACCAGCGACGCGGCCTGCCCCCGGGCGTCGTCCACCAGCGCGCGCGCGTCGGTCCACAGGCCCAGCTCGGCCGCGCGCAAGATGACGGTTGCGGGGCGGCGGAGGGCGGTCATGCTCGACATACGTTCCGACGCCGATGCCCGCAGCCTCGCCCCTGCCGGGGCGACCCACCTTCGGTCATGCCCAGGCGGAGCAGCCTCAAGGTTCCGCATGCGCAGCACGTGGAATAGCTGAGAAGAGTTGACCCGGGCATCCACGCGGTCAACGTTCGCCAGGCCTTGAAGTCGTTCGTCGAGGCTGCGGGCCTTCCTGAGAACGCTCGATGCGCCTGCACCGCGTGGATGGCCGGGTCAAGCCCGGCCGTGACGCGTCCCGGACATGTTCTTGCCTCGCTAACCATCATGCAGCGTCGCAGCTGTCATCAGGCATAGCGCAGTCTCGGCGTCACGCGCTGCCACGGCGGCCTCCGCCACGATACGGGGAAAGTTCGGCAGCGCGAGGCGGCGCGAGCCCGGCGGGAGGACCGCGAGCCACGCAGCCAGACTGGTCTGCGCCGCCGCGTCGATCCGCGCCGCCAACACGGCGGCACTCACCCGCTCGGCCGCTGTGGCCGGCGCGCCGGCATAGGCCAACGCGAACCCGCGAGCGCGGGCGCCGATGATCCGCACCAGCGCCTCGACCTCGGCCGCCGCCATCACCAGGCGGACCGATCCGGCGTGCCACGCCGCCCCGGCCAGCAGCGCCACCATGTGCACGTGCGATGCGGGCAGCGCCGCGAGCCCGGCCAACGGGCTCGCGCCCACCGGCCCGTCCGGCCAGCCGAGCCGTTTCGCCACCAGGCCACGCAGCCGGGACTGGACACGTCCGCAGGCAAGCAGCGAGGTACGCTGCGGTTCGGTCAGGCCGGGCCAGGCGGCCTGCACCCAGTCCGGATGCATCACGCTGCCTGCTGCAGGATCGCGCGCGCGGGCTCGGCCGACACGACGGCGCGGGCCGAACGCCGGCGGCGCAGCACCAGCAGCACGCCGCCGGCGAGCAGGACGCCGCCGCCGCCCACCGCGCCCAGCACCAGGCCGCCGGGCATCGCGGGCAGCGATGACGAGGCGGGCACGGCGACCGTCTCGGGTGCTGTCCGTTCGGCCACCGGCACCAGGATCACCGTCACCTTGTCATACGACAAGCCCTGGATGCTGTTGGCGACCAGCAGCTTGATCTGCGGCAGGATATCGTCGAGCGGCACGCGCGCGTTGTGGCGCAGGAACACGGCGGCGGCGGCGGGCTCCTCCTCCTGGCGCAGCGGGTCGTTGTGCGGCAGTACCACATGCACGCGCGCCGATAGCACGCCGTCGATCTCGCTCAGCGTGTGCGACAGCTCCTGGCTGAGCGCGTAGACGAAGCGCGCCCGCTCCTCGGTGGGCGAGGCGATCAGGCCCTGCTGGGCGAACACCTCGCCCATGGTGGCAAATTTCTGCCGCGGCAACTGGTTGGTGTGCAGCAGGTCGACCGCGTCGGCCAGCCGGTCCTTCTCGATGCGCACCGTGTTGGTGCCGTCCTTGACGACCATGCGTTCGGCGTCGATGCCATGGCGTACCAGCAGCGCCACCATCTCCATGGCCTCGGGCTCATTCAGCTTGCCGTATAGGTCGATCTTGCAGGCCGATAACAGCAGCAGCAGCGACAGCATCAGGGCGCGGAGCATCTCAGCCGCTCTGTGTCAGCAATGTTTTCGCGGTGCTAGTCGACGTGCTGGCGATGGAGCGGCCGAGATCGACTTCGACGACCAAGCCGAACAGCTTGGCTTGCCGGGCCATGCTGTCGTCGAAGATCGCGTCGTATTGTGCGCCGAGCCGGTCGAACTTCTCGTCCGCCGGATCGAGCTTGGGAGCGCCCTTGGGGCTGCTGGTGTTGCCCACCGGGGTGAGTAGCGCAGCGGGCCCGGACGGTAGGCCCGGCGTGCCGCGCACGGGCTTCGTGCCGAGCTTCTGCAGCTCCTGCATGCGGCCGCTGAAGCGTTCCAGCGAGTCCAGCAGCTGGTGGCCGAGGGAGTCGGTTCGCGTGGGCTGCAGCGCCTGGATCCGCGCCGGGTCGGCGGCGGGCGGGCTCGGCATGGCCGCCTGCTCCATTGCCTTTGTGAAATCTCCCGCCGGCTCGTGCACGGGGGGGGCGACCGCGCCGGCGGCCGCTCCGGTGACTGGGTCCAACGCCATCCAAATGGAACTCCCGCTCTCTCCGGGCGGGACCGTAGGCGCGGAACCCTGTCCGGAACCTTGCTTGAAGCTGACGAAATGCGCGCTTGACAGCAGTGCCCCGGCGGCGAATTTTCCGCTTATGCGCGGTGCGGTTCTCCGGCTTGCCTGGCTTGCTTGCGCCCTCGTGGCGGGAGCCGCGCCATCCGCCATGGCAGCGGAACTGGCGCTTGGCGATGCACCTTACAGCTACACCGTCATCGACCAGGACCTGCGCTCCACGCTGCGGGAGTTCAGCGCGAATCTCGGCGTACGCGTGACGATGACCGACGCGGTGCAGGGCCGGATCCGTGGCCGCCTGCCGCCCCTTGCGCCGCGCGCGTTCCTTGACCGGGTGACGACGCTGTATGGGCTCGACTGGTTCTACGACGGCTATGTCGTCTCGGTCTCCGCGCAGTCGGAGGGTGCGACGCGGGTGCTGCCGACGCCGGGCCTGCCCTTCGCGGAGCTACGGCGCGGGCTGGAAGCGATGGGCGTGTGGGATGGCCGCTATGTCGTGCGGCCGCAGGGCGAGGGTGCCGAGATGGTCATGGTGGCCGGCCCGCCGCACTTCGTGCAGTTGGTGGAGCAGACGGCGGCGATGATGGTCGCGCAGGCCGCAGCTCGCGTGCCGCCGGCCGCCGCCATGCCGGCCGGAGCGCCTCCCCCGCCGCCCGCGCCATCGCGGGCGCCGAGCCTGACGGTGTTCCGCGCCGCGCAGGAGCAGAAGGTGACATTCGGCGGCCCGTGAGCTCGGGCGCCGTCAGCTTGCGATCAGGTTGTGGCTGTAACCATGCGCCAACGCCGCGTCATGGAGGGCTCACATGGTCGACCAGGTTTCTGCAACCCGTCCGATGGACGGCGTCTCCCCCACCCAAGGCAGCAATCCGCAAGCCGAGACATCGGCCGACACGGCGTTCAACGCCATCATGTCGAAGCAGGGCTCCGCCGCAGCGCCGGGCGGCGCGGGGTCGGGCGCCCTGTCCGGCAGCTTGCTGGACGACATCAAGCAACTGTCGGCCGACCTCAAGGGCGGTGACACGGCGGCGGTCTCGAAAGACATCAGCAAGCTGCTGGCCGACCTGAAGGGGGGCAGTGATGGCGGCTCGCCGGCAGGGTCCACGGCTTCCCACGCCGCATCGTCCCCCGCCTCCGGCGACCCAGCGTCAACGGCACCCTCGTCGGCGTCCCCGGACGGCGGGTCGAAGGGTGGGATGGGCGACCTCATGAGCATGCTGGAGAAGCTGCTCAAGGATCTCAAGTCGGGCGACAAGTCGGCCGCTGACGCCGACCTCAAGCAACTGATGTCGATGCTGGGCGGCGGTGGCCAGGCGGGTGGTCCAGAGGCAGGCGGGGCATCCGGCGCTGGGCCGGGCGGGAGTGCTCCGGGCGGGAGTGCTCCGGGCGGGGGTGCTCCCAGCGGGGCTGCACCCAGTGGGGCCGCTCCAGGCAGGAGTGCGGCGGGCGGGAGCGCGTCGTCCGCATCACAGGGCACCCAGGCCAGTGGCCAGCCCGATATGGAAAATACTGTAAAGACAATCGTGCTGCTGCTGGAGGACCTCAAGAGCGGCAACACCCAAGGCGTGCAGAAAGATCTGCAGGGTCTATCCGAGATGCTGCAGAAGTCACCGCAACCTGCAACCGTCTGAATGGGCCACGGGAACAGCAGGGCCTTGCCGGGTGGTCTCCTAGGCCGTCTGCGTCCCGGTCTCGCCATGGAGCATGGCCTGCTCGGAAAGCAGATGCAGGCAGTAGCCGATACCGCGCACCGTTCGGATGCCGACCGAGGCGTCGGCGTCGGCAAGGCGGCGCCGGATGCGGCTCACGCCCACCTCGATCGAGTTGGGCGCGACTTCGTCGGACAGGCCATAGATATTGGCCTCGAGCTGCGCGCGGGGTGCCACCCTGTTGAAACGTCGCATCAACTGCTCCAGCAGGCTCACCTCCCGGCGCGGCACCCAGATGCGGGTCTGGCCCACCCATACCTCACGCGTGATAGGGTCGAGCCGGGTGTTGCCAGCAATAAGCGCGTCCTGTGTCACAAGCGGCGGCCGTCGCAGCACGGCGCGCAGCCGGGCCACCATCTCCCGCTCCGTAACAGGCAGGCGGATGCAGTCATCGGCGCCGGCCTCGAACGCGGCGATGCGCTCCTCGGTGTGGTCCCGGTAGGTGACGAACAGCACTGGCGCGGCTAGGCCCTGCCGGCGCTGCTGCCCCAGCCATGCAATCGAGGGACCATCGGGGAGGTTGGCGGAGAGGAGGATCGCGGCATATGGCACGCCGGGTATCGCCTCGGCTGCATCTGCCAGCGTATCGACGGCGTCCAGCACGGAACATGCGGCTTTGACAACCAGCATTCCATGAATCTTGAGTGACAAATCCGCTCCGATCGTCAGTATTCGCATTGAAATGCTCCTCAACATCAACAAGATGCCCGCCGCGAGATCAACCGTGATGCTTCAGTTGTGCATAGAATAAGATTTTGACTACGGTATAACTACGCGAGAACGAGTTTTGAATGTCTGGATAGCCGTCGCTACTTTCCGGATCCCAAAATCTTACGAGCTTATGTACACTGCTTCGATAGGGACTTCCATCAGAAATCTGATCGCGCTCGCGAGCGAATGCATCAGCACGACTGGGATCCCATATCCATGGCCATGCCAAGCCGCGTATTTCCGCGGTGGCCAGCGTCAAATGGACAGCTTCAGGTCAGGGTTGACGGTTATGCTACCGATATGACGAGAGCGGCCCGAGTCGCTCGTCCGACATGCTGTAGAATCGTTGGCGGAATGGGAAGGATGGGCCGTATTGCTGGGACAGCTATTATAGTGAGGACTAAATGAAACGAGCGTTCATCTCTAGCCTGGATGATCTAACGATCGCCCAACCGGAGCCGTGTTGCCTCGCACCGGCGGGCAGTCCATGAGGGCCCCCGGACTTCCCACGTACAACCCGTCGCCGAGCAGCGATCTCTCCAACGCCTCGCTGCGCCGGATCGAAGCGGAGCAGACGCAGGGGCTCCTTCCGGGCCAAGCGCCCGGCGCGGC
>JAABUY010001648.1_pt1 | contig 29058 bp, 40 predicted proteins | sample 5560271 | NCBI WGS metagenome assembly JAABUY01 (sample SAMN10711886, study PRJNA513374) | rock metagenome | isolation source: Antarctica rocks | place: Antarctica: Victoria Land, University Valley | reverse complement strand
CGGCGGCGCGCCGGGCGCAGGTGGTCGGCGAGTTTGGGCTGGGCGAGTTCGTCAACCGCTTCCGGCGCGGCTCGCTGGTCATGAAGCTGCCCGACACGGAGGCCGCGCGCATCGGCACGGTGCTGTTTGGCACGATCAACGGCGCGATCGGCGTCGTCGCCTCGCTGCCCAAGGACCGCTTTGACTTCTTGTGGCGCCTGCAGGCGCGCGCGCGCGCCCGCGCGCGCGCCGGCGCCCCTGGCTGCCGGCGCGGCGCAGGGCTGCCCGCCTGTTGCGCGCTGGGCTGGCAGAGCGGCGGCGCGCAGCACCGTGTGCGCTGCTCTGAGCACAATGCGGGGGCTTGGGTGACGGTGCGCGCTGCGTGTGTGTCTGACGCTGCATGTCCGGTTTTGCGCAGAGCTCATGGGGGCTGCGAGGGGGCGCATTGGCGGAGCCATAAAGGTCGCGGCGGCAGCCGCGGTTGGCCCGCGTCATGCGGCCTGGCCAAGCTTGACAGCGGCTGCAGCATCGTCTTTGCCAGGGCTGGACGGACGGCCGCCTGGTGAAGTTAGCCCTAGAATCTGCAATCCTCCCGGGCGGAGCGGGCGCGCCTTCCGCGCTCCTGAGCGGCCTCTGAGCCTTGTGCGCAGCCGCGCAGGAGTGCCTGCGCGGCGTCGTCAAGGGCGTGGGCGGGCTGGACCACGCGGCCTGGCGCGCATTCGACAATGACCGCGGCGCCGTGCCCGCGCGCGGCTTCGTCGACGGCGATCTGGTGGAGCAGTTCCTGGACCTGCGCCGCGAGAGCGCCGAGCGCGTGGCGGCCGCCATGGGCGGCGGCGTCACCGTCGAGGAGCTCAGCCGCGTTGTCGATGACATCAGCCGCTCCTGCCACTGAGCTGGGGGCGCAGGAGGACCCTGACGCGCGGTGGCGCACATCCGCTGCTTGTGCAGCGGGGGTTGACTGTCAGGAGAGCGCATGGGGTCGCCTTGGGGTGTGTCCGGAAGCTGCGGCTGACATCATCTGCACTTCCGGACGAGACAACACGGCGTGCATGTACTATTCAATGTGCAGCCCGGCAGGGTGCGCCGGACCTGCTCTGGTCCCTGCAGCGCCACAGCGCTCTGCAACAGCCCTGTGGAGCATAAGCAGTTGCTGCTGCTGGCACGCGCTCTGCGGCCATGTACGCAGCGGAGTCAGCCTGAAGGACCTCCTGAGAACTGCCTTGAGGCCTTGTGGCGGGCTGCATGTCGCAGTATAAGACGCTAGTTGCCTTGAAACGCCATGGTTCAAATGCATGATGGATTCTGGCCCAAGCACACAGGACGCTCTGGCTGGCAACAAGCTGGCAGTTTTCCACACATGCTGTTTGTTTGTGTGAGAGTCCTGCATGCGAGTGTGTAGCGTTTTCATACACTGGTATGCTTGTGAAGTGAGCCTCTCTTTGTAGTGGGGTGCCACGCCAAAAAGGTGGTACCCAAGACATATGTTTAGTTACCATGCTTACCAGAGCCCATTGCTCGGTCAGTGCACACTCGATGTTGCTCACCACATGACCCAGGCTCATGCAATGTATGTTGCACATGTTCCCAGACACAGCATCTGCATGAGCCGTTGTTCATCTCAGACTTGACAACAAAGTCTGGTTGCCATGCTCTGCAAGAAGCAGATTCACCGTGTGACATGCACAGCATGGCCATGCCGTGCCCCGCCGCGCGAGGGCAGGAGCTCCCCCCAGTGCAGCCTCTGACCAATGCGCAGCCGCTGCCCTCACCTTGAGCACGCATACCCCACACACACTCTGCTGCGACCTCATCCAGCAGGGCGAGCCATGCTGCCTCGCCGTCCTCCCAGGCCGACCGCGCCGGCCTGTACCAGAAGCCAGCACCCAGCCAGCAAGCCAGCTGCATGCTGGCCCTCTGACAATTGGCCTTCTGAGTCAGAAGCTCTGGCAACTTACTCGACATCCTCGTCGTCCGCCAGGCTGAAGACATGCTTCTGCGTGACGATGACCATCGACGTATCGTCCAGGCGCGTCGGCGACGGCGCAAACCTGCGCGGCGCGCCAGCGTCATGCGGCTCGCATGCAGCCCCGGCCGCCAAGCCTGAGCGCCCTGCTGCCTGCCGCAGCACACGGGCCTGGGGGAACGACAGGCGCAAGTGCGCAGGGGCGCGCACCGGTCCGCCATGAACACGGAGTCGACGACCGACTCCTGCTTGGGGATGAGGTGGTACGTCGTGCAGGTCGTCAGGCCGCCCGACGACACGACGTCCGCCCGGGCCAGCTTCACCTGCCTGCGCCGTGCGCGCCGGCGCGCTTCAGCGCGTGCGCTGCCGACCGCCGCCCAGGATCAGACAGGCCAGGGAGGGTGCGGCCCGGGGGCGCCGTCGCCGGCGGCGGCGCGCTGGGAGGCCTGCCGCATGCTCCGCTCGGCCTGCTCGACCAGAATGAGTGCACACAAACTCTGCCTTCCTGCCAACCTTCTGCCTGCAGGCGTGAGAAGGCCATGCAGGTGCTTCTGAGCAAGCAGGCACCAGGGTCAGCAGCCTCATCGGCAGCCCTGCCTGCCGGCGCCCCCCCACTCGTAGCTGCCGCACGCAGGGGGCTGAGGGCGCACCGGAAGTTCCAGAGCACGGTGTGGTTGCCGCAGGAGGAGGACGATCCAGCGCTCCTGGCGCCCGGCCTCGGTGACCCACGTGAACTTGCCCTGCCGCATGGGCGCGCCGCCCACCTTGGCCGCGTCCTCGGGGCGCAGGCGCAGCAGGCGCGGCCGCGGCGCCGCCGCGCCCATGCGGCTCTTGAAGCCGTTGGTCTCCCGGTTGTTCTTGTCCTGCCGTGCGCGCAGGCACGCACCGTCACAGCCATGTGACGACCCGGCGCATCTGTCACGCTGAGCCTGGGCAGGTTTGTCTGAAGAGGCGCAGCAGCCTGCAGCAGCAGACCTGCACATTGTAGCAAGACTACTTGACATGCAGTCACAGTGCCAGACACTGCAGAAACCTGACATCCAGGCGCTTACAGACGCCGACAGAGGAACAGCCTCCCGATTGAAGCAGCGCTACTCGTATCCGTCTCTGGGCGCCAGAAAACCCACAGCACAGTGCACACTGGTCGACCCACTGACCTATGTTCGATGGTTCGTGGCCCAGGTGCGCGCCTTGTACACGGTGAGCACGACCATGAGGTAGGTCGCGGTGGTGGCCAGCACCCACTTGCCGTCAAAGGTGACGTCCACCGCGCTGATGGGCGCGCCCAGGCCCGGGATGGCCGTGTTGGCGCGCGTCAGCGTGCGCTCGCTGTACAGCCGGATCTGCCCGTCCTGGCTGCCCACCACCACGTAGCCGTCGCCTGCGGCGCGCCGCAGCCGCCCGCCCTGCAGATCAGTTTCTCAGGAAGTATGGCAGAGCGGATGCTGCGCGCCCTGGCTAACCCCCACACACGCTCCCCCTGCGCAGCTCGCTGCTAAGCCGCATCTGCATGTTACGGCTGCAGGCTGCCATGGAGCGCTTGCCGTGGAGCCACCGGCACCCACAGCACCGCATGGATGCCACAGTCGATCTGCCGAGCCATGCAAACATTGTTTTGCAGGACGGCGCGCCGGACGTGGCCATGCAGTTGAAGTTGACCTTGCCCGCGTAGTCCTTGCCGCCCGCGTACTGCACCACCGGCGACGCGCTCTCCTGCACCACGCCCGTCGGGTCGCGCATGTCCCAGCGCACCAGCCTGCCGTGCGCGGGCGCGACGTCACGCGCGCACAGCATGCAAAACATGCTCAGCAGTCTGCCACGCTCTTGGGCACCACGCACAGAGGGCGTGCAGGTCACATGATCACCAACCTTCCGTGCTCCATCGCGCTCCATCGCGGACACCCTCTCTGTGATTGTGGCATCCAGGCAGCAGAAGCCTGTGATGTTCAGCCTGTGCATATGGTGCGCTTGGGCTGCCCATTCGTGTGCTCATTTGCCTTGGATGACGGCTGGTTCCTACCAAGCGCAGGCCGCAGAGCCCAAATGCGAACACTCGCTCATACACCCCAGAGTGCGCCACGCCAGTCGGGCGCGCGCCGGTTCTGGCCCAGGCCCAGGAAGGTGTCGCGGTCGTCCAGCTGCGCGGCGCGCGTCTCGTTCACGATGTCCTTCATGCCCACGTCCACGCCGTCCTTCTGGAAGGCCCACTCAGACACGATCTTGCCCGTCTCAATGTCCGCATTGAACAGCGACTTGCCCTCGCCCGGGCTCAGCATGTTCATGCGGCGCTCGCGCTGCGTGAGCAGCAGCTTCTGCGGCGTGAACGCGCCGCCGCGCGTCGGCGTCAGGCTGATCGACTGCGCCGTCGGCTGCGCGCGCGCGCGGCCCCGGCACGCTCAGCAGATCTGCACATTGCAGCCGATGGTGGCACAAGCGCTGCCCTGACACCAGGCGGGACCAGACAACCGTGCAGGTTCAGCTCAAACACAGTGGTGTTGGCAGTGACTGCTGTCGTCAGCCTTACTGAGTACACTTTGTATTCACAGAAGAGACAGCTTCCTTCCTTGCATCCTGTGCTCAGGTACCCCTGCTCGGTCTTTCCCACAAGGTGGCTCCATCCCTCGGCTCTGAAGTGCAAGCTGCAAGGTATCGACGCGCCTGCACGCCGCCATGCACGTTGCGCAGGACGTCGATGCGGCGGTCGCGCACGAGGTAGCTCCGCTCGCCGGCGCCCATGCGCACGCCGCGGATGTCGTCATGGTCTGCCACAGCCGTGTCTCGGAACGCGCCCTCCCCAGCCGCAGGTGCCTCCTGCTGGCACAATGGAAAGAAGTTTGCTTTCCACAGAAAGCGACATCTGAGCCTGTCTGCAAGAGCAGTATCGTGCTGGTTTAAGTCACCCTGCTGCTCTTTGCCCATCACAGTGCTCCATAAGGCCGCGCATGCACAGAAGCAACGACTCGGCGGCCGCTGACGCGGGTTAACGCTGGTGCTGACTAGGAGTCGATTGGCAGCCAGGCCATGCAGGCAAGCACAGCCGGCCACACGCGCAGCAGCGCGGCGGCGGCGCGCCTCTGGGTCCGCCGCATTGGCCCACGCGTCGCGCGAGTCCGCGGTCTCCACGTGGCCCAGGTGCAGGATGGAGTCCTTGCCAAACACCTGCATGCGTATCGGCCTGCTTGGGCCCTCACGCACTGTCGCATGAGACTCGGGTGCACACAGGACGCGAAACTGCTCGGCTGGCAGCCTCCAGAGCGTCTCCCAATCTAGCCAGCAAGCGCTGGGCAAATGCAGACACAAACAGCAGCACCCAGCGTGAAACCAAGTCCATGGGTGCTCGCAGCGAGATGCGCTGACGCGCCCTGCGACACAGCAGCAGGGCAAGCGCCTGCCCGGCCCGGAGAGCGCGAGCAGCGAGGCCGCGCCTTGGCGCGGGCGTCCTCGTTGTTGTCGACGCCGTATGTGTTGGCAAACAGCCGGTCGTTGTACTGCTCCGTGAACGCCCTGAACGCCGCATCGCTGGGGAACAGGAGCGCCCAGATGGCCGCCTCGCCGCGGAAGATCACGCGCCGGCCGCCCGGCTCCAGGCTGAACTGGTCGGTGACCTCCGCCTCGGCCTCGCCGGCCTCCAGGCACCAGCGCGCCGCGGACGCGGCGGCGTCCTCGTTGGCGTTAAAGAAGTGCGGCGACACCGCGATTGCCTGCAGCTCCCAGGCGCCCGCGCTGGCCGTGCTGTTGAAACGGAAGAGCTTAATGTCCGTCCCCTGCGCACGCACCCGCGCTCAGCCAGGCGGTGATGTCCGGAGGGTGAGTTGGGCAGCGTGCCGCGCGCGGCACACAGCAGGAAGGCGCCCAGGCAGCAGGCGGGGGCCGAGACCCCGGCTGCGAGGCAGCACGGAAGCTGCGCACCCCCGAAGTGGCCACCACCTCTTCCGGCGCGCCCGCAGGAGCGCTCTGCTGCGCTCCCATCGCCCTCCACTCGGCCCTGGCCGGGCCGCGCTCGCAGCGCACGTAGCGCACGCAGCGCTGTCAGCGTCGCTCCGGGAACCGGTGCGAGAGTGCTTAGCAGAGAGCTCTCAGCAACACGCTCCTAAGCACGCAACGCGTGCGGCGCGTGTCTGCAGCTCACTGCAGCCTGCTCAGTAGCAGCAGCTCAACACCACAGCGCCATCAGCAACTTCTGGCTTTAAGGAAACAGCACCGCCAGAACCTTTTCACACAGCAAACAGGCTGCTCTCTCCGCGGCGCGTAGTCCGAGGTAGTGCAGGGAGTGCGGGACATTGAGCATAGATCACAAGACGGTTGCTCGGCAAGCCAAAATAGGACACAGCCTCGGAGCTCTTGCTTGTGTCCTTCACTATTAGTGACTTTTGGCATGCCAGAGATTGGCTCGTAAAGAGAGCACCACATTCCAGATTCAGGTTCCTTTGTGATGGAGGTGCACGCACACCCAATGTGTCCCGCGCAACGCGCCCTGCATGTTGCGCAAGCGCGTTTATGTCAGGCACCAAGGCTGCAGGTGAGCTCCGTGGCACTGGATCTGCAGCCTATTGAATGCAGCCCATTGAATACTGACACGTACTTTACGCGTTTGCAGTCTGTGCGCCATTAATACTGTTCTAACATAGTGAAAGTCAGTGTGTGTGTGTTCTTTTGCAGGTGTGGACTAGCAGGCAGGCGTGGCGCCGTCAGACACTTGGAGTCGCACACCGGAGGCACAGGCGAACTCGAGCAGCCAGTGCTGAAGGTGCCAGTAGTCCCCCAGAAGGCAAACTGTACCGCACGCAAACCCCTGACTGGACGCCAGGTTATGCAGGCACGGGCGCAGAGGCCGCTGCCGAGCTTGCCGAGGCCCTGGCCGACGCTCTGAAGCAGAACCGCGACCAGGTGCTCAGCTGCAGGGCCTGCAGCCACTCTTCGCCGCTTGTACTCACGAGCTGCTTCCAAGCACCCCTGACCAGTCACATTTATGCCTCAGGAACCATGCTGTGTGAGCTTATTTTGTATGCAGATAATGGCCTCTTGAAGAGCGCTCTCCCTGCCTGGACCATGCATTGTGTCGCTGAGGTCCACTGCTAGCTGGATAGCTCCTAATGCATGGCCTCAGCCTCCTAACAGTCTGCGACATGGTCATGCATAGAGCTCACCCTGCGCAGGCGGAGCGGCTGACAGCGATGGCAGCGGCTCTGGACGCTGAGCGCCAGACCAAGGCGCTGCTCGAGGAAGCCCGTGCTGCTGCTGTGCAGGCAGGTGCCGCGGTTGATCGCGTCATGCATGCCACATCCAGATCAAGGCTATCACAGCCTGATCAGCTTTCAAGGAGAAGAGATGCCTGTGGTGATAAATGCATCCATGCGGGCGCCAAATATGTCATGTGCTGGCTTTGTGGCATGCATGAAGAGCTGTTGACGCCTGTTGAGCAGCACACTGCTTGCATTTGAGGCAGCGCTGACGAGCCAGCGCCTGCAGGACATGCGGAAGGTCCTGGCGAGGAACAGGGAGCTCCAGTTTGAGCTGGACGACATGCGGGAGCACTTGGCCGCCCAGCGAACCGAGCTGGCCGTTGCCCAGGTCCGTTCTAAGATGTGGGTGAGCTTCTGGAAGTGCTGGTCAGCTCAGCCTATGTCCTCATGCAAATTGATGGGGCCGCAGGGAGGCGCATCCGCTGCCCCTGGGCATCAAGCTCCTGTAGAGGGTGCGCCTTGCTCGCGCCGTATGCTAACGCACCACTTGTTGTCCACTGTCGCAAAGATCACTGATGGACAGCCGCAAATACAGCTTCCCGCTGTGCTGCGTGTGGTGTCACATCCTGCCAACTCTTGCCCGCACCCGCAACACAAGAAGCATGCCGCGAGCGGCGCGTGCAGAGCCCTGACTGGTGGTCGGCGGAGGGGGTTCATAGTGCTGGGCGCGGAGGATGCGGGGATGCGCGTGGCCGCCGACCGGCGCGTTGCGGAGCTGCGCGCACAGGCGGCCATGCTGGTGGAGGCCGTGGAAGACCGCGCGGCGCAGGTGCTCTGCCCCGGTCTAGGAGAGCCAGTGCCGTCCCGTTTGTCGTGTGCTGGTGCTGCTAGAACGTGTGCTGGGTATGGCCACGGTGCACTGCATCACATGCCTGAAGCTGTTTACGTGCATGTCAGGTTGCATGTATGGTGCTCAGGTAGCGTGACCTTGTGGCCAACTCTATTTCCTTGTGACATCACGCCCGGCTGCGCCCTAGTGCGCTTGTGTCTGCAATATGATACTAGTACATGCCTGAGCGGCCCTATAAAGCACAGCAGGTTGTGGTTTACGACGTGCGCTCTTGGGCTGTGCAGGCTGTCGACGAGGCCCAAGCCGAGGTGTTGGCGCTGCGGAGCCAGCTTGAGCAGCTTCGTCCAGCAGCCTAGTTGCCCAACGAACCCTGTGAGCTTGCCACTGGGTGACCAGTGTGGCGCCCAAAGAGGTTGCAACTGGAGGTTGTGGGCCCAGGTGCATACCAGCAATTTTGCTGTGCATGTACCTCTTTTACAAGGTCTGTCTGCGCTGATGCGTGTGTACCTGTTGACCATGTACACTTGTTGAATTACGCATTGTCACAACTGGGATGCATTTCAAGGGATGCATGGGGCATGACCCTGTAAGGGAAACCCCGCAGCCCCCACACCTGCTCGTTTAAAATGGGTGCTCAGCCAGAGCTGGGCCAGGACAGGAGGCGCGACCTTATATCGACGTCTACCTTCCACCAGCCTCCTTGCTCCTCACCAACTCCCAGGCTCACCCCCAGCTGCCAATATGCGTGAGGTTATCTCCATCCACATCGGCCAGGCCGGTATCCAGGTGAGGGCGCGCATACCGCCGTTGCTGCGTGTGGAGCACGCGTGCACGCTGCGCGGTCCTCGCACGCGCGCGTGCCAGCGCGCGCACTCCCGGGGGAGGCGCTGACTTTTGCGCTCACGCGGCGTGCAGGTCGGCAACGCCTGCTGGGAGCTCTATTGCCTGGAGCATGGTGCGCCAGCGCGCTTGCTGCACCCCCTGCGGCTGTGCCTGGCTCCATCTTGATGTCTGTGATTTAACAACCGGCGCGCGCGGTGCCCACGCGGCCCCTTCACTGGCTGCAGAGTCTAGCTTAGACTCAGCAAAGAAGCGTTCTTGGTAGCCCGTGCTGGGCCGAGCCGCTTGCCGCCTCCGCTGCCCTCTGGCTCTGGCCGCTGACCCCGGGGGTGGCGTTGGCGCGAAGGCATCCAGCCCGATGGCCAGATGCCGTCGGACAAGACGATCGGCGGCGGCGACGACGCCTTCAACACCTTCTTCTCGGAGACCGGCGCCGGCAAGCACGTCCCCCGCTGCGTGTTCCTGGACCTGGAGGTGCCGGGCCCTGCCGGGCCCGCCCTGCCTGATCCGGCTGTCACAGTGCACCAGGCGCTTGCACACGGTAGCCGCCTGGGCTTGCTGCTGTGCGGTGTGGCTTTCCAGGTGCGCAAGCGCGCCTGGGCGCGGGCCTCCGCCCCGGGGCAGCAGGCCTGGACAGCGTCGGCGCCGCGCCCCGCGCTGACCCGGCCTGGCGCGCTGCGCAGCCCACGGTGATCGACGAGGTCCGCACCGGCACCTACCGCCAGCTGTTCCACCCGGAGCAGCTGATCAGCGGCAAGGAGGACGCGGCCAACAACTTCGCGCGCGGGCACTACACCATCGGCAAGGAGATTGTGGACCTGTGCCTGGACCGCATCCGCAAGCTGGCGGACAACTGCACCGGGCTGCAGGGCTTCCTGGTCTTCAACGCCGTCGGCGGCGGCACCGGCTCCGGCCTGGGCTCGCTGCTGCTGGAGCGCCTGTCGGTGGACTACGGCAAGAAGTCCAAGCTGGGCTTCACCGTCTACCCCTCGCCCCAGGCGTGCACCTTGCGGCACTGGCCTCTGATAATCGTAATCTCCCAGCGCGCTTGCTTGAACAACATGAATGCCACTAGGTACACTTTAAAAGTCTGGCGCTGGCCTGCTGTCCGTCTGGCGCTGGCCTGCTCACCAACCCTGACCTGGGCCCAAAGCACTGGCAGGCGTGCGGCCGCGCATATGCAGCACAGACGCGCTGGTCGCATCGCAGCCGCAGCAGGCCCGGGGCGATTGTTAAGCGGCCGCGGGCGGCGCCAGGTGTCCACGGCGGTCGTGGAGCCGTACAACTCGGTGCTGTCCACGCACTCGCTGCTGGAGCACACCGACGTGGCGGTCATGCTGGACAACGAGGCCGTGTACGACATCTGCCGCCGCTCGCTGGACATCGAGCGCCCGACCTACACCAACCTCAACCGGTGCGCCCGCTGGGCCCGGGGCTGCTGCGCGCGTGCACACCCTCCTCGTGCTCGCACCTGGTGATTGACATGCCTAGATGGCCAACCTCTGTGCCGGCTTGCTTTGGGGTGCAGGCTGCTGGCGAAAATACAGCACTGGTGTCTGCAAGCTCACAAGCGGCGCTGGGTGACGGCCGCTCACCAAGCAGCGCGGCGCCTGAGGCATGCTGGCCGCGCGCACGCGCAGGCTGATCGCCCAGGTCATCTCCTCGCTGACCGCGTCGCTGCGCTTTGACGGCGCGCTCAACGTGGACGTCACCGAGTTCCAGACCAACCTGGTGCGCCCCGCCGCCGGCAGGCTCTGCCCGCTGCTCAGCTCAGGGCTTGCCACCGCTTGCTGTCACCGCACAGCTGCTTGTATAAACGGCGTGGTGCCGGGCAAGTCACAGGCAGTGCACTGGGGGCAGGTGTGAGCAGGCGCATGAGGAGAGCATGTGCGGCAAGTCGGGAGCCTGCTCCTCAGCGAGCGGCGGTGGCCCGCAGGTGCCCTACCCGCGCATCCACTTCATGCTCTCGTCCTACTCGCCGGTCATCAGCGCCGAGAAGGCCTACCATGAGCAGCTGAGCGTGGCCGAGATCACCAACTCCGCCTTTGAGCCGGCGTCCATGATGGCCAAGTGCGACCCGCGCCATGGCAAGGTGCGCCGCCCGCCTCAGAGGCGCCCGTCTGGGCACCCCGCGGGGCAGCATGGGTGAGCCTGTGGTCATGCCAGCTCACGTGCGCCTTGCACACGGGCTGCCGCTCTCAGCTATAGTGCGGACGCCATGCGCATGAGCCATGCGGCATAGTGATTTACAGAGAGCGGGTGGGCACTGACGCAACTTGCAAGTGTTGCTGACCTGGTGAGGCTGGCGCGCGCAGTACATGGCGTGCTGCCTGATGTACCGCGGCGACGTGGTGCCCAAGGACGTCAACGCGGCGGTCGCCACCATCAAGACCAAGCGCACCATCCAGTTTGTGGACTGGTGCCCCACCGGCTTCAAGTGCGGCATCAACTACCAGCCGCCCACCGTGGTGCCGGGCGGCGACCTGGCCAAGGTGCAGCGCGCGGTGTGCATGATCTCCAACTCCACCGCCATCGCCGAGGTGCGCGCCCGCCTCCCTGCCCGTTCCGCGCGGCAATTCTGGGCGCCCAGGCATGCTGGCCCCAAAGCCCTAGCGGGTGTCTGTGGGCCGTTGAGCGCTTGCAAGGTGCGTATGGATCAAGCAACCAGGTACCATCAGCAGGCCTGCTGAAGGCTGCTCGAGGCACCTGCAACGTCACAGCCCTTACAGAGATCAGCGCATGCGCTGCATGCCACATGCACGCTACGCGCACAGACCCGAACGGGGGCCCGGCGGCGCAGGTCTTCTCGCGCCTGGACCACAAGTTCGACCTCATGTACGCCAAGCGCGCGTTTGTGCACTGGTACGTGGGCGAGGGCATGGAGGAGGGCGAGTTCAGCGAGGCGCGAGAGGACTTGGCCGCGCTGGAGAAGGATTACGAGGAGGTGCCCGCCCGCCGCTGGCCCCGCGTGTGCCCGTGGGCTGTGAAACGCTGAGCTTGCATGCATGCGAGGGAGGCGGCCAGGCGCCAAGGAACCTCGTCCTGGCGGGCACTTGTGTTGCTCTGCAGTCTGGCACCATGATAATGCATAATTATGAGGGAGTGCATGCATGGGTCACGTACTGTTGGTGCAGCGACCGGGCGTCCTCGCGTAGGTGTTCCGCCGCGGCAGGGCGCTGCTGTAGCTTTGCATTCATGCTGCATGGCACGGCAGAGCAACGCATTGCGGCATACGCACTTTGGATCAGGCGTACACGATACAGTCCCAATCAGGCTGAATAGCGGGCAAAATCAGTACGACTGGGGGGGCACGCAGCTGACTGGTCTGTGGCGCAGGTGGGCGCCGAGTCGGCCGAGGGCGAGGGCGAGGAGGAGGGCGAGGAGTACTGAGCGACAGGGCCACCTGGGGCGGGTGTGGTTGTTGGGAGCTGACCGCCGCGGGCAAGCAAGCTGCCTGTGGAGTCTGGGGGGCAGTGCTGATGGCGTGGCCTGTGGGGACGGGCTGCTTAGGTGTCAGGCTGCAGTGCGGACGACTGCCTGGAGCTGCAGGCAAGCTGCAGCTGCAGGCTCCGAGCGGGACCCAAGCGGTGGCTGGATGCCACTGTGACAGTGTAACAAGAGCTCCCTGTATCAAGTACAGTGTAATAAGAGCTCCGTGTATCAAGTACAGAGGGGAGCACTGCTCCTGGGACCAGCGACAACACCATGAAGAGCTGTCGGTGAAGACTGGCGGGAAGCAGCCCCTCGAATGAAGTGCTTGATCAGGCATTCGGCTTGGGCGCCCGATTGCGCAGCACCGACCTGCGCTGCGCGCACTGGCGGGCGGCCACAGACGAACCTGGAAACAGTCAGAAGTTGAAAGGGGGCTGGCCCGGGCAGCGGGCGGGCAAAAGGGGGCCTGAAGGGGCGCTCCGGTGCACCACCCGATGAAGGTCGTGTCGTTGTTCTCTGGATGCGGGGCCCTCGACCTCGGCCTGGAGCAGGTGCATAAAGACGCTCCCAATGCTGCCTTCAACTGACGTCACATGCTGGTGGCGTCTTGAGGTGAACATGCATGCTCACGCCAGAGCCCCAATGCCACGTCTGCTAAGCCTTGCCCTGGCACGCTGCGCCAACGTGCTCTCACAAGTAGGCTGGCAGGTCCACTCGGTGGCCATAGTCGTGCATGACAGGCGTTTCACAGCCAACCGGCCTGAAGCGGCATGCGTTGCGGCGCAGGCGGGGCACGAGGTCATCCTGCAGTGCGAGAGCGACCCGGGTGCGCAGCAAGTGCTGAGCGAGAACTTCCCGGGCGTGGCCCTCGTCCCCGACGTCCGCTTCCTCACGGCGCTCCCGCAGGCGCGCCCACCCCTCGCCCCAGCAGCGCGTCGGCCCGCCCGCGACCCAGTGCTCCGCAGGCCCAGCCCGCCTGGGCGTCGTGAAGCATGAAAACCCCGGCACAAGGCGAGGCAGCTGCGCCCTGAGCGTGTCTGTGCCCTTGCAGGAGGCGGAGGTTGTTGCTGCTGGGTTTCCTTGTGTGGACGTCAGCAGGGCGGGGCTGCGGAAGGGGCTGGAGGGCAAGGTGCGCTGGCGCCGTGCTTGTGGTTGCTTGATGATCAACAACCCCCTGTGCATGCCTTAGATCTTGCAACACCTTTTGAGGGCATCACATTTGCAGCTTCATTTCATTTAAAAAAACAACATCAAGATTGCTGGACGGATGCCAAATGCTGTGAGCACATCACAAGCAGTGCATGTGGTGGACTCCAAGATGGGTGCGGGGGTGATGCCAGGGCACGGCGCTGGTACGGCATGTGTTTCGGCTGCTGGAGCAAGCGCGAAAAGACGGCAACGGCGTGCCATGGGTGCTGCTCGAGAACGTGCGCGCCTCAGACTCTGCACGCCCAGCCAACTGTTCGTGTCGCATATGCCATGCGACACACCTTGAACCTGTCACTGCGCGCGCGCGCTTCAGTCAGGCTGCGCTGTTCTTTGCGGGCACAACATGCAAGCTCATATGTCTCTCAGTGCCCTTGCCATGACCCACATGTACCCCAGATACCAAACCCTACTGTCATGCCAGGGCATGTCTTGCATCATGGTGATGATGATGCGGTGGGGCAGGTGGAGGCGCTGCTGGACCGCATCGAGGGGCAGCCGTCGGCCATGCAGTACATTGCGGAGCGCTTTGAGGCGCTGGGGTACATGTCCTGGGCCTACCGCATCGTCAACTCGTCTGGTGCGGCGCGCCGTGCCTCTGCTGCGACCGCACGTTCACAACCTTCTTGTTTTTGCTTTTTTTTGGGGGTTCTGGTGTTCACGCTAGGGCGCTCGGCCTCATCATGTTACGCCCGTGGTGCCTGGCAAACACCGCAACGTCGCGGCGTCCGTGCCGCGCAACAGCAGTTTTTCAAGGTGTCCGCACCTGAGACAGTGCCTGTGAGCGCAGCGTTTGGCATCCCGCACCGGCGTCGGCGCTTTTTTCTGGTAGCGTCGCTCTACGGCGACGCGCGGGACGTCCTGCTGTCCCAGGCACGCGTCCGGCCGTTGTGCGCATGTAAGACCGCCGTGCGCATGCGAGACCCTGATGCCATGCATAGCCAGGATCTTGCTGCGACCTTGCTGCCTTGCTGCCTGCGGGTGGACGAGGCAGCCTGCTGCGCACCGCATGCATGGGTTGAGCCATGCTAGAGCGGCGTGCGAGCCCCAGTGCGGGATGGCAGGGCGCGGAGCCGTGCCTGGGCGGCTGCACGACGGTGTTCGGCCGCCCCTGCTTCACGTGCCACCAGCCTGCGGCAACCGACGGCGGCAGCACCTTCTCGCTCGCACTCGATCTGGGCAACGCGCAGTGCGCGCCTCCCTGGCCAAGCCCTGACCCTACCCTACCCCATCATTGGCTGCAGGGGCAGCGTGAGCACAGCCTCGCAGAGCCCACCCGCACCTCGTGCAAGCGCGCGTGCCAGCGTCCTGACGGAAACGTTGCCGTCTGCCCGGACGCGGCTGCGAAACACGCCAGGGTCGGCGGGCACAGCGACAGCGCGCGCGCGCCCCGGCCGGGCGGCGCGCCGCCGCACTAAGCGCGCGCGGCGCCTGCAGGAGCCCGCCGGTGGTTGACCGCGTGCCGACGATGAAGACGGCCAACTGCCGCATGTGCCTGCTGCTGGCCACGGGCCAGATGGGCATGCTGCAGATCGAGGACGCCGAGCGCCTGCAGGCGCGCCGGCGCGGATGCATCGCAGGTCATTATTAGGGTGTGACAACCACGGTAGGGCTGAAATCAGATGTATGCACCTTTTCTCGTGGCCGCAGTGCAAGCTGTCCTGTTTGTGGCGTCTGGTGCTCCCGCGCACCTGGATGCAGCTCTGCGCCTGCAAGGCCTTCCAGACAAGTTCCGCCCCCTCGAGGACCTGGGGGCACGGACGGCAGCGCGTGACAGCCGCGGGCCCCGCGCAGGGCCTGCCGCCGGGCTGGACGCAGGCGTGCTACCCGGTTCTGCCGCCCGGCGTGACCAGCCACCGCGCGCTGCCGCGGCGCGTGGACGACGGGGACCGCCTGGAGGTGCGGGCTGGCCGGCGCAGCGCCGTGGGCAGGTCGCAATCCTTCCCAAATACCCTGTGCGTGCAGCATGGCGTGGAGTAGCAGGTGGTGCTCAGGCAGAGCGCGCACCTCTGTCGTCCCATTCTGCCTGGTCGCACATGCTTGACGGTCCATGCGCCTCGAAACAAGCCAGACAGCATCCTGCGACATGGACGGTCTTTCATTCTGCTTCCACGCGAGGCCTGCTTGCCGCTGCATATGCACGAGCGGTAGAGCCCCAGCCTGACAGCCATGCGCCGTCGCGCCGCGGTCCAGTCGGAGCGCTGGGCGCTGCTGGGCAATGCGGTGACCGTGCCGGTCGCCAAGTGGCTGGGCGAGCAGCTGGCCAGCCCGTACCGCCACAAGTACTGCACCGGCGCGCGCGACCGCAGCATGGACCATGGTGCCGGAAACCCTAACCCTGGCATAAGCCCCGCAACGGACGCGCCCACCGCCGCGCCAGACGGTGCTGCGGAGACCGGGGGCAGCGCGGCGGGCGCGGACGCTGCCGGGGCCAGGGCGCCAGGGTCAGGGTCTAACCACGCCGACGAGCCCTCGGGCGTCGTCCAGCAGTGGATGTGGGACAATGAGGACTTTGCGGACGACGGCGTCATGTTCGAGTACAAAGTTCTCACGCATGCGGGCGCGCCTGAGCGCCGCGTTCGTCCCCGCTTGTCTGTGTACATGCTGCCGGACCTGCCTGACCTCATGCCGAATGCATGCCATCAGGTTACTCGGTGAACAGGGTCACTTCAAGCATAAGAGGTACCGGCACCAGCAGATATGGGTATAACTTGGATTGGCGTGCGTTCCGCCCGCGCCTGGTTGCCCATAACTTCTGTCTATTTACTGTGGCGCATCCCGAGCTGCGCGTAACACTGTCAGCTGCAGGGCGGGAGAAAAGTGCGTTTTATCATCCGTGCGCGCTGACTCTGGGACGGGCTGCAGGTCCCGAGCCTGCTGCTGGCGCGCCCGCCGGCGCGGATGCTGCCGCCACAGAAGGAGCGGCTGGCCAGCCGCAGGACGGGCAGGGTTGGAGCGGGCGGCTGGAGGCTGCGGGCGCAGCCGCATGTGGGCAGTTTGCGAGCGCCCACACAGGTGGGCGCGGTGAGGAGGGAGCCGCGAGGTCCAGCCAGGACGACCCCTCGCCGGGCGGTCAAGCTGACAGTCCGCGCACGGCAGGGCCCGACCAGGGCGGCCGAGCCGTGCCCAGCAGCAGCGACGCGGCCGGCGCCATGCCGCCCACGCCCGGCGCGCAGCACCCGCGCGCGGCCGGCGCGGCCGCCGACAGCCCCGGCGGCGCCCCGGGCAGTGCGGGCAGTCCGGCCGCTGGGTCGGGCCTCGCGCCGGCAGCCGGCGGGCACTCCCTGCCTGACGCAGCTGCGCGCGCATCGCCCCAATCAGAAGACGACTTCCTGCCGCTGCCGTGCTTGGTGAAGCGCGCTTTGCTCGACCAGGCCAGTCCGAACGGGGGTGCAGCGTCCCAGCCTGACGCCCAGCCTGATGCAGCCCAGCTCGGCCCTGAGGCCGCTGCGCATGGTGCCTGTGGCGCGTCCGGCACCCATGCGCCGGCGGGGCCGGCGGCGCCGCCATCGCCGGCGCCGGGCGGGGCGGACGCGGGCGCCCCGCAGCCCCACGAAGGCTTTGCCGGCCGGCTCGTCTCGGCGCGTGACCCCAGGGTCATGGACATGCGCGACGCTCTGGCCGCGGCGCCCACGCAGGAGGCTGCCGCGCCGCCGGGCGTCACAGCGCAGGCGGCGGGCGGGGCACCTGCCCAGGCCGCCGGCCCGCTCGATGAGGCTGCTGGCGGAGCGGGCAGCCCCGCGCTGCCCGGCGCCTTGGACGACAGGGCCGGCGCGCTCCCGGACACGCTCCAGGGCACGGCGGGCGGGGTTGCACCCACCGGGGCGGCAGCCGCAGGCAGTGTGCCTGCTGCGGGGAGCGGGCCGGGGGCGGCAGGCGCGCCCGCGAGCGGGAGCGGCGCGGACGCGACCGCCGCGCCGCCAGCAGCGGGCGCAGCCGGGGACGCCGCATCGCCAGGCCAGCAGGCGACCGTCAACAGCGCGGCGGCGCCCGATGCGCTCGCGTTGGCGCTCGCAGAGACGGCGCTGGGCTCAGAGCTGCAGAGTGTGGGCTCTGCCGGCGACCCGCCAGCAGCCGGCGGCAGCGCGCCTGCAGGCTGCGCCAACGGAACGGGGCCTGCCGGTGGGGGGCCGGGAGCGTCTGCAGGGCCGCAACCCTCGGAGGCGCGGCGGGGGGCGCCGGCGCGGCCGGAGCAGGGCCAGGGCCTGGAGGGCCTGAGCATGCGCGACTTCCAGGTCATAGTGTCCACGCAGGCGCGCTCCCCGCCCAAGCGACCCGGGGCGGGGTCAGGGGCGAGGTGGAGTCGATGGCTGGCGCCTGGTGCACCTGCGCGAGGCTCGAACGTAGGCCCCATTACTCGCAAGCTTCAGTGTTGAGCTGCACATACACAGGTGCTCTCGCCAACGCTTCAGTGCTTGCTTGACGAGCTAGCGGCGCCTGGCAGTGCGAGCATGCGTGGGCGCGAGGGGCATGTGCGATGGGTGCAACCAAGTGCAAGCAAGGAGAGGTCCACTTGAGGGCATGCCCAGCTCTCGTGCACGTGGGTCTTGGCGTATGCTGACACCGAGGCCCTGTGGCAGACGCAAATACGCATGCAGCCTATCAGCGCGGGTCTCACATGTGCAGCTGGTGCGCCAGGCCGGGCGCGCGCTGGCGGCGCGCAAGGAGGTGCGGCGCCGCGAGCGGCGCGACCGCCGGGACCCCACGGCCTGGCCGCGCGCCGCCTGGTTCGTGCGTGGCCTCGGCCGGTGCGGCTGCCCGCACCAGCCTCGCCCCGGGCAACGCGCTCTGTCCTTGCACCCTGCTGTTTGTTGAATTGGGGTCGTGACAGAGTGTTGCAAGCGCTGCGCTGGGCTGCTCCGGTGTTGTCCGCCCGCGCATGCGGGCACGCCCTGCTGACACAGCACAAAAAGAAGTGGCTCGCCGCGCGCGGCAGGCACAGCGTGGTGATCAGCGAGGCGCCCGTCCTAGCGCCGCTGGTTCCGCTGGCCGCGTTCGTGTCGGGCGTGGGCCCGCCGCCGCCGCGCGCGGCGCTGCACACGTACCTGGCGCGCCTGCGCGAGCAGGCACGTCCCGCGCCCTTGGCCAGCTACACTCACCCTCCCCTCACCCTCCTCTCACCCTCATCTCACCCTCCTCTCACCCTCATCTCACCCTTCTCTCACCCTCCTCTTACCCTTACCCTTAATCTCCCCATCCGCACGACCCCGCCCCCGCCCACCGCCGCCCCCGCCCACCGCCCGCCCGGCGGCGGCCTGAAAAATACTACTTGTGTATAGGGTAGGGTAAAAAACAAATAAATCAAACCCAACCTCGTGCTGTGTGCTTTGTGATGGTGTGCTATGTGATCCGGGTATATCTATCTGCTATATCTATCTGCTATCCTACCCTATCTGCTTCCCCCGCCCGGCAATATCTGCTTACCCCGCCCGCCCGCCGCTCTCACGCTCTCACGCTCAGGCTCTCAGGCTCTCAGGCTCTCAGGCTCTCAGGCTCTCACACCACACACACACTGCAGGGCTCTCTCTGCAGAGCCTGCTGTCATTCCCGCCTCCCGCGCGCGTCGGCGCGTCGTGCATGCAGGCTGCGGCCCAGCATTGGCATGAACAAACATGCGTCGCTTCTGAAAATGCGCATGCGCCCATGACACGCCGCGCAGCAGCACAGGCATCGGACGTGCTTGTGAGCGGCGGGGCGCGGCCTGCGTCCATGCTGCTGCAGCGTGTCCGCAGCCGCTTGCGGCTCTGCTTCCGCCCACAGATGCAGGCCCATCCCGTCTCTCACCCCGCCTCCCCGGCGCGCAGGGCTGGGACGTGAGCACGACCGTCAGCCGCGCGCTCGAGTGCGGCGCCGAGCTTGAGGCCGAGGTGTGCTGCCTGGGGCTGTGCCAACCAGTCCGATGACAATCGGCTATCAAAAAGGTATTCTGTGCATCAAAAAGGCATTCTGTGCGCGGAGCCGGCCGGCGTGCCCTCTGTCCTGCGAGTGACTGTGCGCAAGCGCGTTTGTACGGTGTCCATCACGGACTTGAGGGCACGCACGGCCGCATGTCACATGGGAGTGCTGGCCAGCCATTAAACCTGCCACGGGTTTGCCGTGCATGCCTCTGGACCTATGCGCTCGTCAGCATGTGCGGCGCGCTGGGCGCGAGCGGACCCTGCCGCGCCCGCTTGCGCAGGCCTGGCCTAAGCGCGCGTAGGCGCCAGCAGATGCAGGCGGTGGTGCCGACGCAGCTCAGGGTTTGGGGAACCGTGCCAACAATTGCAGGCAATGGTGGCACTGCAGCTCAGGGTTTGCCCCCCGCGCGCAGATGCAGGCGGCGGTGCCGACGCAGCTCAGGGTCTGGGGCCCCGCACGCCGATGCAGGCGGTGGTGCCGACGCAGCTCAGGGTCTGCGGCCCCGCGCGCAGATGCAGGCGGTGGTGCGCCTGGACGGCGACGCGAGCGACGCGGAGTCGGTCGGCGAGCTGGTGTGGGCGCGCATGCAGTCCGGGTTGTGGTGGCCGGCCGAGGTGCTGGACCCGCACCACCTGCCGCGCGGGCGCCTGCTGCCGCCGGGCGCGATCGCCGGTGCGCGCGCGCCCCGGCTCCCGGCCCTGCCGCGGGGACCCGCTGCGGCCCGCTGTGCCGCGGCGGCGTGCGCGGCTACAAGCAGGGCTGCTTGCGTCAACCATGCCACAGGCGCCCGGCCGGCGGCTGCCGGGCCCGCTCTGCAGTGGGCGCCTTAAAATACGCCCCGCTGGCCCGCGTGCGCGCAGCGCTGGGCCCGGCGGAGGCGCGCGTAAGCATCCCGCGCGAGTGCGGCCCGCGCTTCGACCCCGTGCGCATCGGCCCGCCCGAAGCGGCGCCAACTGCTGCTGAGGCCGGCGCGGTGTGCAGCGCCCCCCAACCCACAGGCGCCGATGTAAGCCCTGGCTGCAGCAATTGATAGCTGAGCTGTAGGTGTCTGGCAGCCTTTCGCTGCGGTCTGCATGCGGGCCTGCCCGCGCTGCCTGCGCACCAAACAGGGAGTGTTGCAGGCGCCACCAGTGCAGGCTTGGTGTGGTGCTGCTCTCTGGCAGGCGCTGATGGGCGACCCGTTTGCACAATCGTGCCTTGCATGCATGCTCACCACCGAGCCAGCAGCGCACAAGCACCTCCGTGTGTATTTAAATGCAACCATGCTGATGTGGGGTGACGGGCACGCAGGCGGCCGCAGCCGCCGCGGCAGCGCCTGCGGAGGGCGCGGACGCAGCTCCGGCGCGCCGCGCGCGGCGCAGCGCCGGGACGGACCCGCTGCGGAAGGCGCGGTGCCCCCGCAGCATGCCGGCTGCTGCGGTCACCCGAGGGTTGAGGTACCCTCACGTCATGCCTGCCACCAGCTGGGCAGCCGCTTGCGCGCGCGCGCGGCGGCGCGCGGCGCACCTGGTTGCTCACGCGACAGCGCCAATGCGGCCCCTGCGTGTCAACCCCAGGGCTGCGCTTGCCGGGCTGACGCCCGGACCCGCCGGCGCCGCCTGGCGCACACTACCCTACCCTAACCCTATGACCGCCGCGCGCGGGCGCGGCGCAGGTGCTGGCGGTGCTGTTCGGGCACAAGGGCGCGATGTGGGTGCGGCCCGCGGAGCTGCTGCCCTTCCGCCGCTGCCTGGCCGAGAAGGAGGCGGCCGGCGCGGCCGCGTGCGAGGCCGACAAGCGCACCGCGTCGCCGGCCGCCTTCCGCGCCGCGGTGCAGGTTCGGGCCCGCGAGGGTTAGGGTTGGGGCGGCGCACGGCCTGCATGGGCGCGAGGCGGCGCACGCTTCAGGGGCCGCGCGTGGTGCTGGCGGTCTGCGGGGCTGCACAGCACTGGCCACGTCGTGGGGCCGCGCGTCGGCCGCCGAGTCGCCCGCGCCGCGCACGCAGGATGCGCGCAAGAGCGCGGAGGTGCAGGACCGCTCGCTGGACAGCAAGACGTACACGGCGGCGCTGGCGGCGGTCGCCGCGCAGCGCGCGGCCGCGGCCGCCGTGCGCGTGCGCTGCGGCGAGTGCGAGGCCTGCCTGGACGCGGCCCGGGTGCGTGCGCACGCGCCGGCGCCCGTGCCCCAGGGCGCCATGTGCGAACGTGGGGGCAATGCCAGGCGCTTAATGCCTCCGTGCATATACTGCCATGCAAACACATGCATGCAGATTTAAATGGCCCGCAGACATGCGCTTCGTTTCCCGCTCGCTGGTATATTAAGGCATGTGTTTGGTCGCGCGTGCGACCGGCGAGGCAGCACCGTCGGCCCATCACCAATGTGGGATGCGCGAGATTGCAGGACCCCAAACGGCTCGACACAATGTGTATGATTTCATCGTGAACCCTGCTGCCACAGGCTCACCCAAGTAGAAAAGCGTTTGTACTGAGCTGGGTCGGCTGGGCGCGGCGCAGGGCAGCAACCGCCGGTGCCTCGCCAGCCGCGTCGCGGCGGCTGCGGCCGCCGGCCTGAGCGGCGCACAGGCGCGCACTTCCCCTGCTTGCCCTCACATGGCAGCATGCTCGTGCCGCGCCCGAAAGGGTTGAACACCCCACAGCATGGCGTAAGGGTCTGCGCTACCCTGCATTGGTTGGGGCACACAGCGCCGCCAGGCCCAGTGGCTGGGCGCAACGCGAGCCGCTGACAGTGCATTCCAGGAGGCTCGCTCTATAAGTGTGTTGGATGTCCACCCTGGAGGATGTCAGCCGCTCGTCAGCTGCTGCACACGCAGGTAGCGTCTATAGGTTCCAGGGCTTCCTCCGCCTTGGAGACAGCCCGCCACGCGCCAGCGGCCGCGCGCGCAGGTGGCGGTGATGGGCGAGGGCGCAGTGGGCGCGCGCATCGCGTCCTGGTGGCCGCTGGACGGGGCCTGGTACGAGGCCTGGGTCAGCGGCTTTGACCGCGTGCGGTGGCGCCACACGCTGTGCTACGACGACGGCGACGTGGAGATGATCCCGCTCTGGGCGCCCAACCAGCTGGTGCGGGGCGTGCCGCGGGGCGGTTACGGTTAGGCTTATGTTAGGGTCATGCTCCCTCCGATGCCAGCATTGGCCGCAGGTCCGCCCCAGCGCGCTGCCGCGGCGCGCCCAGGGCGCTGCTAGAGCTGCTGAAGTGGCCGTGGGCGTCCACACCAGGCTTCGTCCGGCCGCGAGAACCAGGGTTGACATGGTGTGGCGCGTTGCAGGTGCGCATCCGCAGCGACCCGAAGGCCTGGCCGGCGGAGGCGCAGCGCATCGCCGCAGACCGGCTCATGCGCCACGCCACCTTTGCGCACCGGGTGCGCTTGTGCCCATCCCGCCCCCCCATCACATCCGCAGCATCTGTTGTTCACACCTCACGTGACTGCTGCTGCCCCATGCGATGCCTCAGCCCGCAGGTCTGGCGTGCAAGCCAGTCACATTGTCATGTGCCGCCATGTGCGTATGGCACTGTACATGCGGGTCATAGTGGGCTGGCACGCAAGCCTAGCAGCTTTTGGAGCGTGTGCCGCCATGGCTTGCACTGCTGTCTGCGACGCAGTTGAAGGCTCAGCAGGACACACAAGTAGCTTTGCTGAACGCCAGCATATACTCTGTATCCGCGCAGGAGGCGCGCGCGCGCGAGGCGCTGGCGGAGGCTGCGGACGCCGGCGCCGACCCAGGCGAGGCCGCCGAGCCGGCCAGCGAGCCGGAGAACGAGATGGAGGCCGAGCGCGCGGCCAACATCAGCCGCAACAACCGCGCGCTCGCCGACTTTGGCCTCGCGCCCGACGCGCTGCCGCCCGACCTGCCGCGCTCGCGCGGCGCGCGCCCCCGCGGCGCCCGCGAGCGCTCGGCCCCATGCCGCCAGGCAGGCGCTTTGCCGCCAGTGCTGTCTGAACACACACGACTTTCATGCGCTGCCGTGTGGAGGCGCGCGATCCTGCAGCGAGCGGTCCGAGCGCCTGAGCTGAAGTGCTGCTCCGCACCTGTCAGCAGCTGTGTCAGTCCTGCTGTCATGGCCTGCTATGATGTCTGCTTGGCAGCTCTGCCCGTGCGCCCGGAGCGCAAGCCTGGACAGGGCTGGGTGCTTGCCAGGCGGCTGGGCTGACGGCGGGCATGCCCGCGCAGGCTTTGGCGGCGACCCCTTTGGCCGCGCGCGGACCGTGGCGCCGCGCAACAGCCGCTGCGCCAGCTGCCGCCTGCTGCACCGCGGCGGCTGCGGCACCGCCAACGCAAACATCAGGCGCGCGCCGGCCTGCCCGCGACATGTGACCCCGCCGCGCTGGGCCATGTCCAGGCGCCTGGAGGGACGTCAGCCTCATCCCCAGGCTCTGGTGCTGCTGCCGCCTGAGTCGTGTGCGTCAGCCTGCTTCAGAGCTCCATCCAAGGCACAGCTGTCCTTCGCTTGCATGTCTGGCGCTGCCTCTGACGTCTGCTGAGGGTGCCTGCTAGCTCCCTGGGCCCCTGCGGGTTCTAAACCCACTGTACATATTTAATGTTGAGGGGGCCTTTCGTGCAGGTGCCTGCGCCGGCGCGCAGCGCTCGCGGGCGCGTACGGCGGCAGCCGCACGGCGCGGCCCGGCTACGGCGCCTCCCGGGGCTCCCCGGGCGCGCCACGCCAGCGCGGCCCGCCGCCGCGCGGCCCCGCGCCCGCCCGCCGCGCGGCCAGCTCGGAGGTGGGCGACCTCGCTGATGACGACTCGGAGGACGGGGATGAGGAGGAAGATGGCGAGGAGGAGCGGGAGGCGTGCGCCGCGCGCGGGGGCGCCGGGGCCGCCCCCGGGCAGCGCAACTTCCCGCCGCGGGGCCCCGCGCCGGCGCGCCGCCCGCCGCGCTCGCGCGCCGACCTCGAGCAGGCGGACTGGGAGCGGGAGGAGGGGGAAGGGGAGGAGGAGGCGGCGGCGCGCGGCGGGGGCCGCGCTGCGCTCGGGCAGGCCCGGCAGGAGGGCGGCCGCACACGGACCCATGCGCCCGCGCGCGCGCGCGCGCCCAGCCCGGACCCGAGCCGCGAGGTGAGCGGCGGGGAGGGCGCGGGTGGTGATGGGCGGCGAGCAGGCGGCGAGGAGGCGGGCGCGGACGCGCCCGCGGCTGCGCCCGCCGCGCACGGCGCCGCCCGCGGCGCCGGCGGCCGCGGCAGGGGCTCGGGCGCCGCGGCCGGGGCAACCAGGACGCTGCCTGAGCCTGCCGGCGGCAGCGGCGGAGGCAGCGGCGGCGGCAGCGGCGGCGGCAGCGGCGGCGGCAGCTCCGCAGCGGCTGTCTCGGACGGCCCGCCGCCCGCCAAGCGCGCCAAGCCCGCCGTGGCCGCCGCTGTTCTAGGCGGCTCCGCAGCGGGGCCCGCGGCGCGCGCGGCGCCGGGCGCGGCGCCGGGCGCCGCCGGCCACGCGCCCCAGCCGACAAACTCTGAGCAGGGCGCGCAGCGCGGTGCCGGCAGCGGCAGCGGGGGCCGCGGCGGGCCTGGTGGTGGTGGCGGGTCTGACAGGGCCACCGCAAGCAGCAGCGGCGGCAGCGGCGGCAGGGGCGGCGGTCGGGACGACCCAGAATTTGAGCCCAGCAGCGGCGAACTCCGCTCCTCAAGGCTCCGCGGCGGCCGCCCGCAGCGCGCGCGCCGGCCGTCTTTGAAGGCGCGCCACGCCCTAAGTCCCCAGCGTGGGGCAGCGTCGTGCAGGAAGCATGATGATGCGCGCGGCTGCCAGCGTCTGCACTTCTGGATATGCCGTACCGGCTCAGCCCTCCGTCCGCTTGGCCTGCACGCGCATGCCCACGGTCCCCGGCCCGCGCCGCTCCTCAGCAAAGCTGGTCTTGCTGCAAGTCGCTGCAAGGGCCTGACGCCTGCACAGCAGCCCATGGCTGCCAGCACGCGCAGTATTGAAACCCTTGCCAGGGCTGGCGTTTGGTTGACGGTGCGCTGCGCCGGGCGGCAGGTGGTCACGGCCGCGACGCCGCCGGCCACGCCGCCGCGCTCAGTAACACCGTCGCCGGCGCCCTCGCGCGGCGCGTCGCCCGCGCCGCGCCGCGCGAGCCGGTCGCCGTCCGCGGGGCCGGCCCTGGCAGGGTTTGGCGCCGACGAGGTAATAACCCTGCATGCGGCTGGCAGCGGCGTGGGTGCGGCGCGCGGCGCGCCTGCGGCGGCCGCAGACCCGGGGGCCCTGGAGGGGCCCGGCGACCCTGCCGGCTCCGGGGGCACCCGGGGGGCCCCGGGCCTCCAGGCGCCGCACGCGGCGCTGCTCCCGGTCGGGCTGCCGTCGCAGATCCCCCTGGGGTTGCTGCCAGACATCTGGAATGCTGCCCTCGCCAGTGCCGCGGCCCAAGCCGCGCCCTCAGGCGCGCCGCCGCCGGCCGCGGCGGCCGACAGCGGCGACATGGGCAGCGGCAGCGCGAGCGACGGCTACGGCGCCAGCGCGGCGGCCGCGGCGGCCGCCGCCAACCTCGGGCTGGGCCCAGGGTGTGTGCGCCAGCGACCCCGCAAGCGCAGCGCGGCCGCCATGCGGCCCGCCAAGTCCGACGTCTCGTCCAAGGCGTGCAGGCCCTCATATTTCTGCCCTCCGTGGGTGTGCAGCAGCAGCGTGCGCTGGGGGAGGACACGGCATGTGCGACCATGGTGCAAAGGTTTTCTGAGCAGGTTCTTACATCGTCCAAACTGCTCCCAAACATGAAAACCTGGCCTGCTCGGGCATGCTGTGTAGACCCCGATCGGCACACCAGCGCATCTTGCAAGGGCCTGCACACCGCGGGCGCCTCCGACCCTGCTGGCCGCGCAGGGCGCGGCGCGCGCGCCGATCCCGGGCGGCCGCTGCGCGGTTTGCAAGGTGCAGAAGAAGGGGCGCTGCGGGACGGCCGCCGCGCACCGCAACTGCCTGCGCCGCACGCGCGCGCGCGGCGGCACGTCACCGCCGGGCGCCGGCGCCTCCCGGGACGCGCCTCCCGGGGGCGCCCCTGATGACGACGAGAGCCCCTCCGCGGAGGTCAGCGGCGGCAGCGAAGATGAGGCGGCGGCTGAGCATGTGTCCAGCGGAGGCGCGGTAGACGTAGATGGCAGGGGCGTCAGAGGCGGCGCGAGCACCAGTGCTGTCGGCGATGTCCCCGCCGCCGCCTGCGCCGGCGGGGAGGCCGCGGACGGGCCGGCGAAGCGGGCGCGCGCGGACGCTGCGGATGCTGGGGGCGCTTGCGAGGAGGCCGCCGAGATAGCAGCCTAAAGGAGCCATTGCCAAGAATCCAGCCTAGAAGGAGCCGCTAGGGAGTCTTGGATGCTGCATGTGCGCTTCATGTATTCGTGGCCTGCCCCTGTGCTGGGAGCGTGGGGGTGGCCAGGCTCATGCGCCCGCCCCTGCATGTGCACACTCATGCAGCATGGTCACTGCCACGCTTCTCTGTGTAGCAGCTCGTTTGTTGTGTTGCATGAGCATTACAGTGAGCACGAGGACGTAAAGTTGCGAGCTCCGCAAGGCGCTTGAGCGTGCAGAGCTCTGTCAGATTGGCCGGTGATGTGTTGGCATGGTCAAAGGGCCCTGTGGATATTGTACATAGTTGTTAATGCTGCCGTGCACATGAGAGCCGAGTGAGGGGACGCACTTTTTGGGATAGCAAGCACCAGGCTCTTTTGTAGCTTTGGTGGCGCTTTGCCTGGGAGCACCACTGTGATCCAAGGAGTGGTATCATGCGTGTTTGGTACAGCCTGAGGTGATCTTTTTGTCAGACTCATGGGCCAGCAAATTTATGGGCCGGCGTGGCATGACCTGAGTATGATTTTTCCCATGGTGTGCAGTTTCATGTCACTATGCTAGAGATGTATGCTAGAGAGGAAACACTGCACTATTTTGTGGTCCTGCAAGATTGCGCTAGATGCTTTGGTTTCCCTTGTGCGTGTAAGGATGTGGCACAGCCGGTACCAGCTTCTCATGTGGGCATTGGCACAGCGCGGCATTGGCACAGCGCATGCCATGAGTGCCCAGTACTCAGCTGCGCCCGACCCCCGCCTCCAGCAAAGCGTCAGCCGCACCGCCTGCAGGGGCAAGCGCAACACCAAAACAAATTGCACTTTTGCAGGATGCGACGAGGCCCTACCCAAGCCCTCGCGCTGCCGCGGCCGGCGCGCGCACGGCCGCGCCCGGCCAGCCCAGCAGCTCCATCTCCTCCAGGAACCAGGCGGTGTAGCAACCGGGGTCCCGCCGCGCCTCGGCTGCCACGTCCGCCAGGCTCGCCCAGCGCGTGGCGGCCACCTCGGCCGCGTCGGCGTGCACGGGGCCGCCCCACCCATCCACCCTGTGCCACCGGATCTGTCAACCGTGCAGCCCTGTGGCGGCCAAGCAGCCCTGACAAGCACAGGTAGCACAGCATGGTGAGCGATAGAATAAGAGCACACACTGGCATGGCCGTGTTCAAGCAAGCTCACGACGAGCAAGCGCTCGGGCGGGCCTGTAGGTCTCCACAAACTCGCAGTCGTGGAAGCGCCCAGGGACATGCAGCTCGCGGCGGTGCGCGGGCGCCAGCGGCCCCACCAGCCGGTGAGCGTCAACGGCGATGCCCAGCTCCTCCTTCAGACCCCGCAGCGCCGCCTGGGCCCGAGCACAGCGCGCAAGTCCGGCAGCTGCGTGGGCAGCGCCAGCGGCTCCAATGTGCTTGGCACACAGCGTTGGCCAGCTGAGCACAAGCTACCCTGGAGCCCACACTGACTGCTGTGCCTCTGCACGGAGCGCCACGAGCCGCACAGGGGACCTGCCGCCGGGGGCGGGCAAGCTCGCCTGCGCGTATGTCTCGCCGGGCGTCAGGTGCTCCGCGCAGCTCAGGTCCCACTGCGATGCGCCGATGCTCTTCCTGGCGGGCGGCCGCGGCGTTGGCTTGGGGCCGTCAAGCGCACCCATGCAGCCATGCAGCGCGTTTTGCAGCAACCATGCAACAAGAAACTATCAAGATGCGGTACGGCGGCGCGCGTGCCGCGGCGAGCGCTGCTGCAGCAGCAGCTCGCAGGCGCTGTTGAACACAAGCACGTGCACCGCGCGGTGCAGGAGGCCCCGCGCATGCACATCCGAGCGTAGCGCGTGGCCGACCACGGCGTTGCGCTCGTCCACCACCTCAAACAGTTCCTGCAGCACAGCTCAACACTGAGTCGGTTTGGCACTCGAGCGCTGTGCTGCACGTCTGCCAAGCCGTGCCGCCCACCTCCTCGTTGTCTGCTGCGCCGGTGGGTTGCGTGGGGCGTGCGAGCACCAGGCTGGTCATCAGGCAGGAGGCGCAGGAACAGGTAGCGCAAGCACAAGAAGTCGAGTCTATCAGGGTGTCTCAAAAGTACATTTTCCCCGTTAGCAGGACCTGTAGTACGTCTGTGTGGCCAGGCCTTGAAACACTCCATACCTGACTGAAATGGCGAAGGTGGGTATTGAAGGAAAGACGATTGCGGTGGTGGGCGCGAGCAGGGGGATAGGCTTGGAGGCGCGCTCCTGTCCATCCTGACACACTCTATTGTTAACTTTCTCAAGGAAGGCCTGGCCTTTCTGTGTAGTACCTCCCAGAGCTGCTTGCAAGTGCACCAGAGCACCTGCAATTGTGACCTGTGCTACTTACTGTGAACAGTGTGCGCGGCAACATTGCCGCCCGCACCTTGTCACCTACCGTTTGGAGCCTGTTATGCTTGTATCACTTACGTGAACAGGTCTGCGCTGCACCCCTCA
>JAABUY010001645.1_pt1 | contig 29119 bp, 34 predicted proteins | sample 5560271 | NCBI WGS metagenome assembly JAABUY01 (sample SAMN10711886, study PRJNA513374) | rock metagenome | isolation source: Antarctica rocks | place: Antarctica: Victoria Land, University Valley | reverse complement strand
TTATAGGATCTGTGAGTGCATATAAATTTTATGTATGAATAATAAGTAGAATGTTGAGTAGTATAGCTGAATTGCTGAGTATATCTTAAAAACATTGATTTTACATACAAATTTCAATGTTTTTCTCGTTCATCAAGTACACACTGTGTACAACAGAACACCACAATTAATCTATAAATTCTGAATTGATAAAAGTCTTGTTAAAGTAAAATTCTAAAACATTCTGAATTTTCAGAATTTTTGACTGCCTAGAGTTCTGAGTTCTATAGCACTGATAGTAATGAGTTTTGGTGGTAAACATGCCATTCGCGAAGACTTTTGACCTAGTACTGTAAGTAAAAGTGAAGTACAGTAGCTTCGGAGATGTCATTCTAGGTAATTCCCAAACAGCACAGTGCATGTGGCGGGCCCAGATCAGTCGGCGCTAACTTAACTACAGAGAACTGTGCCACTCGGAGGCTTAGCTGTGGCTTTACAGTTGGGCATGGAACGGTCTGGATCCACGCTTCTCTTGCTCATCTGGTACCTAGGTAACAGTTGCGTGCGTAAGTTACTTCGTATGCGACGCCCATGATTATTATTCCATCTATACTTCGTAGTTGAGCACCCACGAAGTACATACGTGGGCTCCAAACATGAATCCCCATCCTCAATAATGACTGAGCAGACACCTCAAACATTCGGCTGCAGGCTTGGTTTCTTTTAACGCTTCTCCTGTCTGACCTTTGAGATCAAGCCCACCACTCATTACCATCTTCTATCTCGAAGATACAAATCCATAGATTATACCACATTAATATCATCCCTTGTCTCTGACACAGACAACTTCTAGGGACAACAAGACTTGGGTGGTTGGAGATATGGCGTACAGACTCTTGAGGCTGTTCAACAGGGAACTGGATCGAAGACAGGCCTGCTTGCATAAGGTATTATTGTCTACTAGGTACTAGGGGTAACCGCTGTACCGTATGGCGGCTCGCAGCCTATCGCCTAAATTTCCCCTTGTACAGTACATACAGTACGGCGCGTAGATCGCGCGTGTTCCACAAGTACTGTACACGACACTTTTACCGCGTGGTGATCAACATCGTGATGAAAGCAGAATCATCAACAGCTGGCGCTCGTCGAGCACTTCAAGCAAATACCAATGGAGCAGGACCAAACTATGAGCTTCCCTGGTACGTTGATCGTCTGCGGATACGCTGGACAAGCTCGATGCCAACTTACATATCACCACAGGGTGGAGAAGTACCGACCCGTTTACCTCGACGACATCGTGGGTAACACCGAGACTATCGAACGGCTGAAGATCATCGCGAAAGATGGCAACATGCCACATGTTATCATCTCGGGCATGCCGGGAATAGGCAAGACAACATCGATCTTGTGCCTCGCACGACAAATGCTGGGAGATGCATACAGAGAGGCTGTCCTCGAGCTCAATGCCAGTGACGAGCGAGGTATACTTTCAACAGATCCATCTCTCTTTCGATTTCCGTACCAACACGGTTGAACTAGGCATCGATGTCGTCCGCAACCGAATCAAAGGCTTCGCGCAAAAGAAAGTCACCCTCCCCCAAGGCCGGCAAAAGATCGTCATCCTCGACGAAGCCGACAGCATGACCTCCGGCGCGCAACAAGCCCTCCGACGCACCATGGAAATCTACTCCTCGACCACCCGCTTCGCCTTCGCCTGCAACCAGTCCAACAAGGTCATCGAGCCCCTCCAGTCGCGCTGCGCCATCCTCCGCTACGCCCGCCTGACCGACGCCCAAGTCGTCAAACGACTGATGCAGATCTGCGAGGCGGAAAAGATCGAGCACAGCGAGGACGGCATCGCGGCCCTCGTCTTCAGCGCCGAGGGCGACATGCGCCAGGCCATCAACAACCTGCAGAGCACCTGGGCCGGCTTCGGCTTCGTGAGCGGCGACAACGTCTTCCGCGTCGTCGACAGTCCGCACCCGATCAAAGTGCAGGCGATGATCAAAGCGTGCTGGGAGGGCAAGATCGACGCGGCACTGGACACGTTGAACGAGCTTTGGGGTTTGGGGTACTCGAGTCACGATATCATCAGCACGATGTTTCGCGTCACGAAGACTATACCGACGCTATCGGAACACTCGAAGCTGGAGTTTATCAAGGAGATAGGCTTCACGCACATGCGGATCTTGGAAGGGGTGCAGACGCTGTTGCAGTTGAGTGGATGTGTGGCGAAGCTCTGCAAGATTAATATGAAGCCGCAGCTTTTTATCCCACCGGCGTAATTGTCAAAGTTAGGCGTTAACATGTTCACTGGCGTTTAGAGGGTGGGAGGACATCGGAATTGGCGAATAAAGTCTCGCCAGAAATTGTCATAGAGCATCGTATACTTGCCATGATCTCATGATGAAGTTGCCTGTACGTGCAACAAGCAAGGTGTAACTTCTACCCTATGTGAAAGCATTTACTACACAATCCCAATCGTCTTCAATATCAGTTGCTTTGATGTAAGCCAACAAAGACATTATCTCGGTCATTCAATGACTGCAGACAAAAGAATCAAAAGCCTAAGATCGTAACCAAGACCACCTCAAGAGCCAAAGTCAAAGGGTATCACAATGTACTAGTATGCTGAACGCAAGATGAACACCAACCTCAAGATTCAACCTTCCTAAAAGCTTCAATACCGTCCTTTCTTCTCAGATTCTGACATCTTCGTGATGTCATACTGATCACCACCAATACTCGCTTTTCCCCCAGGGCGATAGCTCTTCCCCTGTCGTTTTACAAACGCCGCAAACTAACCACCAAAAGTCAGCTAGCTAGCTACCTGACACACGGCGCCAAGGAGAAAGGAGGGAACGGAACCGACCTCGATCTTCCAATCCCACTTCCTCCAAACCCTCACCCCACCATCGTTGCGATCGTCTTCCGGCCTCCACTTCTTTCCCCTCTTCGCCCCCTTCACGACAGCCCGTACCCCCTTACCAGTCTCGTCATCACTCGCATCACTCCCCAGCTCCTCGTCTTCCATCTCGTCCCGGACTTCATCGACTTTTGCCTCCGTCCCAAACGGTCCCTTGATCTCGATCCTGGCCTCGTCCGCCATTTGCAGCGCTCGGCGCGGCCAGTACGTCTCGCCGATGCCGTGGTCGCCGCCTCCGATGCCTTCCCATTCGTGCACGAAACTGATGAAGAAGGAGAGGACGAGGCCGATGTTCGGGATCGGGGCGGGGGAGGCGGTGGTGTGGGGAACGAGAAGTTTGTGCGTGCGCAGTACGTCGAGGGTGGTGAGGACGGCGGTGCCGAATATCATGATCATCTCGGCCATGCCGTCCGAGTCGTCGCCGCCTGCCGAGTGAAGAGGAGGTCGGGTCAGCCACGAGGGAGCGAGGCGAGGGGAACGGACGGAGGCTTCCATACTTACCGAACCATTGGTCGATGTCGTAGGTGAGGAACATGCCGATGCTCTCTAGCAGTGACCAGAGCGCGAAGGGAGAGGGAGGCTTTCGATTCATTTCTTTGTTGAAGGCGAGAAGCTGGCGTACAGGTCTTGTGTCAGCGAGCGCCAAGAGGGGAATTGCCTTCATAGCGACACCTACCTGATTCTCCATGACTTCCGTCAACCCATAAGCGGTGAAGTCGTTATACAGATACACGCCGAAAGCGTCCTGATCGCGCTTCTCGGCCTCCATCTGCCACTGCCCGAAGAGCTTGAGACCCTCTTCCGTGAAGACCCAGATCCAATCCGGGTGATCCCTGGCTGGCTTCATGCATTTGCAGTCTGGGCCGTGGTCGACCTGGACTTGCCGCTCCTCCTCGGAGTCTTTGTCTTGCAGCTCGACCTCGCCTAGATCTTCGAACCCCTTGTCGTCGTCGTTGCCGTCTTCGTCTTCGTCTACGTTAGCCCATCCATCCGCATCCTCGTCCGAGTCTTCGCCATTCTCCATCCTCTCGGCGGCGGTGTCCCAGCCTGGACGACAGATGGTGACAAAATTCGGCACCTTGGCTTCCGTAGGGGCATAATTGAAAAGTCAATTGATGTCTTTGGGCGCGAGAATCGAGCGTAGATTACCGTATTCGCTGGGCCTCCGTTGGCAGTATTAGCATTAGAGGCGTCGCTCATCGACGCCTCGTCCGCCGGTGGGATCGTGCTACCATTTTGCGCCGACTTCTTTCCAGCCGGAGCCTTTGCGTTTGTGGTACCTTCAGAAAGGGTGCGTTTGGCGCGAGGCATGGCTTGCGTACGGGATGCAGGTTGCAACTAAATTAGGAAGATTTTGAGTGATAGACTCTGCAATTGGTGTCCAGGGTCGAACAAAAGCTACTATGAGTAACTTATACCAAGGTCGGGAAAATGGCCACGTTTTTAGAGTAACGCGCTCTAGGTGGCCGGAAATGATGTCACAGGGGTTGATGGACCGCGACGTTGACACGCAGTCACCTGATTTGAACGGGCTTAAGGGGAACCTCTTTGTACATTATCCCCAAGCTCAAATAGAAACACCTGTGCCAACCTCGACCTAACGTAGAATTCAGACTATTTCCTTTCTTATATGATTGAGTTTCAATATAGATGACTTGGGTATTTTCAGCCGCCTCATAACTAGGCCAACTCTCAAAAACTCCAACAACAAAGAAGCACAGTACCAGCAAGCTTGTCTACTTTCACCCTTGAGCACGGCGACGAGATTTCTCCCACACCATGGCCACTTCTCTAAGGCAGATGTAACTCATCAGATACAAGCCTCTTCTATGGAATCCCTCTCCACTATCCAAACCAGATCCGGTAGTCTATTCTTCATTCTTGCAGGAGGACACCTTGAAGAGCAGCGGGCTTGATTCATTTTCACGCATCGTAGAGACTATGCATCTCGTACATAGAGACGCACCGGAAAAGATATCAACGCGACGTCTTGGTGGGAGTAGTAAGAACCATTGTATCCAAGAACGTTGTATATAGCAGAAAGTGCCGACTGCGTGCGCTGCTACCTTTGAAGCGAAGTATCATCTGGAACTGCAATTCGAGAAGACCTCGTGGAAAGTTCGTTTCATCACTAGCATATAACTGACCACCGTCGCTGCAGCAATGGCGTAGGTTTGAGGTAAAGTCGAAGAAAAAACCGATTGAAGTTTGTTGAAAGGAGTTTCGGAGTGTGGGAATTAGGCTTCTTCCTGTGCCTTATCGCGGTTCCTTATCGCGGTCAAATGCGCGTTGCTTTCGCCAGGCCAAGAACTCCTGGGATAGAATGTCTCTATGGCCAGTCTCTTCCTGCTTGAACAGTTCAACTACTGAAGATCTCTCGCGCCGACGAAGCTTCCACACCCCATCGCCAGTAATAGTCTGCTTTAACCCTGCACACATTTAGTTTGAGCTTTGTCAAAAAGTGCTGGTCGAACTCACAGTCCAAGAAGCTCGCGGTGAAGTTGATGCAAACGTTGCCGTCCCAAGATCCTTTGCCCCTCCTCTTGACTACACCCGGGATAGCTTTGGTTTCCAGTTCCTCAAGTCGCTGCAGTATGCCATCTTTGCTGCGGAAACCCACAATGACCTTTGGAACCCCTAGGAGAAATGACTGGATCCAAAACTTCAAAAGTTTTCGTTCGTATTTCACCATGTCGCGCTCATTTTCAATCTCTACCGAAGTCTTCAGTTCTACCCAGTTGATTGGCTCATCTTTGCTCTCAGGTTTGCGATCCCATACTTCGTAATAGTCAGCATGCGCTCTGCCGATAGTCTTCGTGTGACTTACACGCATCGACTTCGCCTCCGAGTATCATCTTTGCTTTGCCAATACCAGTACGGACAACCGAGCAATATTGGGCATAATTATTGACTATGAGGTCTTCTCGATTCTCGATGTAGTCCCGCGGTGTAGAGTCCCACACGTCAGGCATGAGTGACAAAGTCTCAAACTTATACCCTGGATGTTACAGCGTTAACAACCGGGCTTTCCAAATGGATAGTGTAACATACCAAAGTAGCTCATAAGATCCTGCGAAGGTGCACCAGGCCGTGAAGGTTGGCTGTACTGACTTTGGCGCTGAAGTAGCTTTTGCTCATGGCTTTCTTCGATGAAGCTAAACATTGTCAGCGACTTGCATTTCATGACTGTAGAGGCTCTGTCGCCTACATTGTTCCCTTGACCAGGCAACTCCGTCAGCTACAGGATGTGTCATCCTGTCTGCTTGGATCGCCCACTTGGAAACTGGTTGCATTCATCTCGAAGCTGAGGCACGTTAACGTTGATCTCTTGACATCACAAGGCAAAAGTCGTACCCATTCAGATTGTCAAAAGGAGTAGCCATTATCTGCGCATAAAACATCAGCACCTTCGCTCTTCTGGCTATTACGGGCAGGCATCGTTCGCAGACCTTCGTCATCATGCCCCTCCAAGTGATAATATCTGCCTCGCATTTCACTCCAGACTCTCTTTCTAGTGCCATGATGGTACTCAGTAAGCTGTCAAGATGATCGTCCCTTGTGTCGTCAAGCTCCTGAAAGGTGTCGAAGCCTTTCGCCAGATCTGCGCCGAGGCGCGGGGGATAGTAGTAACGTAGAGAACGATCATCGAGGTGGAAGACATGGGCGTCGTCATAGGAAAAGTATGCAATTTCCTACAGGTTTGTAGTGGTCAGCAGACGTCGAAGGCATACTCAGAAGGGGTCTCAAGCTCACCTTTGGTCTCCGAATGGCCGTGTTTGATCCTACAAACCGTTCAAGAGGTCTAATCTCGAACGTACTCATCCTGTATCGTAAGGTAAGGTCAAACAACGAGATCAAGATGGTTGAGGTCTTGCGCATTGTTTGCGACGTACGGAAGCCTAAGCCTTGTACCTTGACCAAAGCTCTTTCCCCACGATATTTGGTCGCGCTAGTTCAGCCCTACAAGATCTCTACCTTCAGAGTAATGTGAACACAGTTACCAAACAATAACGACGACAACAACCTCTAGACTCTGCACAATGACTACCCGCGGAAATCTGTCTCGAGCTCCCCCCTCCAGCTCGAACGTCCGCCGTAACCTGTTCCACCACCACCTCGGTCGCCGTGCCACCAGCGCCTCAACGTCTACGTCTGCAACAACACTACAAGCATCACCGGAAGACAGTAGCGCGGACATTGTCATACGTGACAAGAATGGAAACTACCAAGTGGATATTCCGCTAGTACCCGCTCCTCTGGGGGAGGATCACGGTCTGGATGACGATGTAAAAGAGAGAGAACGTATTATGCGACATGATCAAGACTCTAGGGGATGAGTAGCGCTGATAAATGTACAGGGGTTGAGGCGCGGCTGATTGAGCTGTACAAGAACCGAAGTCGACAGCCAACAGAGCCGGCTGGTAAGTGAAGGAACGAGTAGCTATAGGAATCGGACGTTGTGCTGAGGTAACCTTCAGAATTACTGGCTGCTGTCCATACAAGTCTACAGAAGAAAGTCGCATCCCTGGAAGAGGACAATTGGATGTTCGAGGCGGAGCACGACGCACCCAGCTAGCCACAGCAGTATGACCGCCTAATTTCGATGCTATGATACCCCTATTGAGATGGACAGAGAAGGCCGTAATACTGTACGCTCCGACAAGTTTCACTATAGCTCCTCAATCAAGATCGACTGCTGGCGGTGCCGGGGCTTCGACCTTCTTCGCCTTCATCTTCGGTGTCGACGGTTTCGGTGAACCACCACCTCCACCAAACAACATACTTCCCATCATATCGAATAACGGATTCCCTTGCCGTGGTATCTTAATCCCAAAATACACCTCTCCCGTTTGCGCCAACGCGTCGTCCCACGACCCTACATCTTTGATATGGGGTGCATAATGTTTGGTCAGCGTCTTGAACAGATCCGCACTACCTCTCTGTATTGCCAGGAGAAGCAATCCGAGGAAGTTGAGCAGTGGCAGCGAAGGATAGACTCGGAGTTCGGAACTGGCGCCACTGATCTCCTGCACACCGAGGGACTTGTTGGCGGAGCTTAGCCGGCTTGTGAAGACAAGGTGTGCCTTGTTCGCGGACCGGAGGTTACCAGTAAGAATGTACGGAAAAATGGCGCGTGCAGCGTAGAGCGCCGCCGTGTGCGAGTCGTCTTCGGTGTACCAATCGTACTCCAGCTGTGCAAGGCATTCCGGCGAATCATTGGTGCCTAGAGCCAGGTGTCTTTCGGCGTCGTAGGGCTCGCAAGCTACCATAACTTCAGCTCATACCAAATTCTTCCTAGCGTTGTATGCGTTACCTTCCGCGTATAGCATGCCAGCAACATGATGAAGCTCCGGATCGCCAGCCGGAAACTCCCCAAATCTGCTCGACCACGCTATTATGTCCCCTATGAATCGCTTCTTCGTCGGTTCCTCGGGCGGAAAAGCTCTCAAGAGAGTCAACAACTTCCCTAAACCACCCACCCCATTAGCAGCGCCCTGCCCTAAGCCAGAGAGATAATTTCGCTATAAGTTACCTTTGTTGCCCGCATCAGGTACGAGTTCCGCCTTGTTGTACACCTCCATCAGAAACACGCACAGATCTCCACCACTTCCCCCTTGGCCGGCCTTCAGCAACGCCCGCGCACCTCCGAAGAGCACGTCGATCGCAGCATCCCAATTTTCCTGCTTGACGTAGCGCGATGTGACGACTCGGAGCTGTTGGTGTGCTTCGTAGAATTGGCCTTCGGCGATTCTGTAAAGAGCGTTAGCGCATTTCTCACTGATGGCGTAGAAGAACATGCTTTTCTTGCTGTCGCGCGATGGTTTTTTCGATCTTGGATGCCATGGTGAAGTTTGTTCCTTCTATATGGCGTGAAGACCATGCTATCTTGTTTGAGATATCTTGATCTACGTGCACTAGTGACGCATGCTCGCATCATAACGCCACACGAATAGGTATCAGAATAAGCGTGCTTTCACTGTACCACCAGCGCTGGTAGTTTAAGGGTAGAATTCGAGCTTCCCATTCGAAACCATCTGCTCGAGGACCGAGTTCGAGTCTCGGCCAGCGCAAACTTTTGCTTTTGATTCTTACAATTTAAGACTTCGCGTTGAAAGATTTTTTGTTGGTCGTGGTTGATTTTCTGGGATGTGTGAGGGAGGAGTGGGACTGCACACATGGGTTCACAGGTGAAATTGTTATGTTCGTTATCGTTGAAACGAATTGAGCAGTCCAGAGATCAAGCAAATCTTCACTGTCCGACGCTATCTGTATACGCTAGAAGAACAAAAGCTGAGGCACCCAAGAAAGAAAGAAATCGTCAAAAACGGGTAGGTCTAAATCCACAAGCTTCAGACTTCGAACTCGGATCTTCCCAGACATACAGTCATAAAAGGAGATGAGGTTTGCAACGTCGTGAGGCATGTTATCGTACAATGGTCAATGTTTAGAAGTTACACAAAGGAGACATTATCGTGGCGTCTTGCCGTGAGAGACATCAGTCTGGGTATTTCGTAGTCGAGATCGAAGAGTTGAGCAAAATTATCAGAGATTTTGGGTACGAGCGGCGACAACGGCCAAGGCAATCTAAGTCCGTCAGTGCTTGGATACAATCGACGATGCATGTCTCCTGTAACTTACGATAGTCGCAAGGAGAAGGATCCCCACGATAGACATTATCCTGTTTACATTCCGCCACCACCTAGCATTCAGGTATCGAGCTTCGCCGTTAGGACCGAGGTTTTCGTGGTTCTCGTCCATGGCCTGCTCGATGTCTGGGGTTCCGGTAGGCCTTTGTTGACCCACGGCGGGCCTCGGCGGCAGCGGAAGAAATGAAGCGATCATCCATGCTTATATATGTGAGTGATTTGATATCGTTGGCATTCAAGAGGGTTGGTGAAGCTTACCAAAAGGTAGAATAAACCCAAGAACAAACATAAGAATCTGTACGTTTCTCCTGCTGAACGGATTGTTCTCGGCTTTCTCGTCAAAACTTGGCGCTTTCCAAACGCTTCTCCTCACGCCACGTTTATCATGCGGTAATCGCGGAGACCAAATATCGGACAATCTTCGCCACGGCGGACCCCTGACTTCGACAGTGTCTTCGACCTGCGGCGCTGGGGCGATCTCCATGGAGTCACGGCGATGCATGTCAGCTTCGTGGGGACGGTTGCGCGGACGATGTATTGTTGAAGGGACATTCTCCGCCACAGGTGAGAAGTTTCGAGGTTGAACAGCCGCACCCTCCGATGAGCCAGGAGGACTGGGAAACGAACTCTGAGAGCCGCGAGCATAGTGAATCCTTCTCGTGAATTTAGTATCAGCCGGCCTGCTGAATTGATGTCACTCTTCTGTCACCGAGAGAGTACGTACCTTGCCCATGCCGGAATACTATCCCTCAAGAAGCTGCCTTTGGAACCTGGCTCTGTCCGTACCTCCCCAGACTTTGGGGCTTTACGTTTGACAGAACTCGAAGAAAGAATGCTTAGGACACCAGACGCTCGCGACCGTAATGTCCGAGGTGGTGCATCCTTAGGCTTGTCATCGCTCTCATTCACCACGCGAATTGTGGAGCCAGTACCGTCTCGATTACGCGGAAAAAGTGGACGTGGTGGTTCTAGCGCATCGGAGGGTCCTGATTGCTCCTCCACAGCCATTGAGGGGTCAATACTTCCAGGTCCTCCATACTGCGCCGACAACGAGATTTCCTCATTGCTCGTCTCGTCCGTTGAACCTGAGTGTACTGTGGAGAGGTGAGGGTTCCAGCGGCGTGGAGCATCCTCCCCGTAAGTCCGGGCTGGCCGCTTTGGTATATTGACGGTAGAGTCCGCCCAGAAGCCTGATACAGTGGGTGGTCGAATTACGGGGTATTGGAGGCTTGCGCCACTGTCAATGGCTGCTTGGATATCTGCCTGAGACGGAACTGATGAAATGCGACGGCGTTCAGGTGGGGGATATCTCTGAGAACTTGACGGAAATGGATCGCCGGAGTAATTGACAGCTGGGTTGGAGGGTGAGAAAGGTGCTGAGGCGCTCCGCGCAGACCATGATGAAGAAGGCCGATCTAGAGGTGGAAACGCAGTGTAAGATGCGCGTCTTGGGCCGTCTGTGGGGCGAGTGCGTTGGACGGTCCCGGTAGTCGCTGATGACGAGATGGATTCCTCAGATGGGTTTGAAACCATTCGGTCTGAAGCGGTGGTGTCCGGAAGAGCTGGAGCGAGTGTCGACGACTGTGGCAAACATGTGCTACATGTTGATATGAAAGGCTCTGGGATACTCGGTAGCTGTATGATCTCGTCGGCTACTCGTTCCTCCAGATCTGTGTTCAGGTCGGCAGAGGATTGTAGTCTCGTAGGTGACGACGACGTAGGTGTGATGATCGGACTACGGTTAGGAGCTGAGGAAGACCCATCAAAAGTCGAGGGCGATTTAGCGTCGAGCGTGTTACTCCCAGTCTTCGCTATGAGCTTCCCCTTTCCCTTCCCTGGCCGGTGCCCAATTCTTGTTGTAACAAACGCTTCGGAGGCAATCTTGTCTGAAACAAGTCCATCTTCTTCAGAGAGTAATCCCTGTCGATGCCTTGGGAACAGAAGCTGTGAAGTCTTTGTTGGAAACGGGGTCTTGGAGTAGATGTACGTTTCAGGGTCGTCCTCAACGATCCGTACGGAAGGGAAAGCGAGTTTGTTGTTGTGAGCGTCACTTCGTTCAGCGAGGGCCTGTCTCTTCGGAGATGTCATGTCGCTTCGCTTCGACCCGTGCTGCAGATCCCACTCCGTACCTGGTCCTGGTAGGTAGCGTGCTCTGTATATTACCTCAGGTTGAAGCCATTAATAAATCTAATAAAGAGTGAAACCGGTCAAGGACCTTAAATACGGGGACTCGCAGGATAAGGTCGTCAAAGCAGAAACGCTCAAGAGACCGTTAAAATCGAAGAATGAGTGACAAGAAGCATGGTAGTACAAAAGAGAAGGTGCGTGCAGCACACAATGTCGTTGACGGAGGAAACAACAAAAGAGTGAGAGGTGAAGGGGAGAAAAAGAGGATCAGAAAATTTGTTGTGTACCTAAGAACTGCGAAGCGGTGAAGTCGATGCAGCTCTCAGGGGGCTGATTTGTTGACTCGACCATTCACTCACGAACCAGCCTGAACAATTCACGGAACTTCTGGCGTCGGCCTACCTATGTATGTTTGTATACATAAGGTATGTATCTGAGTATAACCACAAACTGTTGCTCAGTCAATTCTTTGCATTCTTCTGCATTTCGATGGGTTTGTAGATTTCTTACCGAATACCACTCAACGCGTACAGGGATAACACGAGACACGTTCTATCTTTAAGTTAACGTTATCTGATCCCTGGGCTGGCCGGTACTCTAGAACACCGAGCAACTGACTTTTGTGAGTACATTCGAAGTAACCTGGACGGAGAGAAGATTGAAGAGTTATATAGATGAGAGAACACTATTTTTATCGTCTATCATCGCAATTGACGCCTACAGATTCCATACCTACAGGTCTACTGCGTAGATCCAGTACCTTACAGCATCTTCTGTAGTCGCTTTGACTTGAAACACAAGAGCACCCCGATGTCTGATGAAACAGACATGAAAGTTGTGCTATCTGCAACAATGAGTGGTGAAGATTTCTCCGACTCCTCAGTACTACTCCATGCATCTGCAAATACATCTACAATACATATGCAGGAGGGCTGAAGATATCGTGGCAGGAAACAAGAAATATCCATGTCTTCCACCAACGACTTTCTTCTCAGAAGTACCACAACATTCCAGTGACAAGAGACACTTCGACTCTACTTAAAATTCTATCTCAGAGATGAATGATTATCATACAGTCGTGCACTCATCTCATTAGAGTTGAGCTGTCATAATCTCAGATTTATTGTTAGTGAGGTCGCCGTAGGCTGTTGCTGATCTTTGGGGTACCACCAAATCTTCATACTCTTTCAGATATCCACTACTATATATCCATGACTATGTGAGAAGCTCTACTGCTCAGGTATCTTAACTACCTTACCACCCTACCTATAGTCATGGCAGTCTCCACAATGTTCAATTCAAATAACGATCTTCGTGCCATGTCTGCCACATCGACGGCCACTGTTTCGGTAAGCGCAGGTCGATCCCGATATCTCGACCAACCCTTTGCCCTACTGACCAAACCGCTGCAAGGTTGCTTACACCCTTCTCTACGTTGTCCCATTCTATCTCAGTTCAACAACAAGACCGTCTCCGCTGCTGTCCCGAGATTCGCCTTCCGTCATCCGGGCCAGGATCCGTGCAGTCACACTTTCTTGCATTATCAGCGCGGTAGCGACAATTCTTATCATCAGTAATAGCGGCAAGCCAAAACCCCTCGAGATCCTCCGACTCCTGGGATGGTGGCCCATCGCGCCTTCAGAGATCATCAAATCCCTTCTCCTTACTGCCCTGCTATTTGGCGGCCCGATCTTCGAAAGGGGCATCGCGGAGGGCGAATGGCGCGACTGGATCCGAGGTCACCGCATCCGTGAAACCCTCAGTAGCTGGATCGGGTGGCGGAACTACGTCGCTGTATGTCCTTCCCTTTCTCCCCGGCCCTCTCGTCCCATTGCCAAAAAAGCAACATCCAGCATAACGCACTGCTCATTTCCGAACAGGGGCCCATAACAGAGGAAATCGTCTTCCGCTCCCTCCTCACGCCGCTACACCTCCTCGCCCACGTCTCACCCGCACACATTATCTTCCTGACACCCCTCTACTTCGGCATCGCGCACATCCATCACTTCTACGAGTACACCCTCACCCACCCCCACACGCCCCTAGGTCCTGCCCTCCTCCGCTCCGTGGTCCAGTTCGCCTACACCACCATTTTCGGCTGGTACGCGACTTTCCTTTTCCTGCGCACCGGCTCGCTGCCCGCCGTCGTGCTAGTACACAGTTTCTGCAATTGGTGCGGCCTGCCGAAACTCTGGGGGAGGGTCGAGGCCGGTGTGCCGATCGGACCTCCCGCCGCCAGGTCCAGGTCGAGAGACGATCGGGACGCGAAGGCCGTGCAGGTTGCGGGTGGGACGTTGGGCATCGGGTGGACGGTTGCTTATTACGTTATTCTCGTCGGGGGTGCCGTGGCTTTCTACGAGGGGTTCTGGATGCTGACGGAATCTAAAAGGGCCTTGGCAGGATTTGGGCCGAAAAGTGGAAATTGAGACGGGAATGGCACGTTTCCGGCATAGGACGGTGTTCAAGGAAGACGGAGGCATTACACCTTTCGAGTTTTTCTTACCTTAGGTCACTACAGGTCATGCTTTCGTGGTTTCAGTATTTGAAAAGTTTCTTGGTCGCGTTGAACTTCTTGATTGCGCGAGTGCCGGACCTTCATTGGGGGAAGCTTTGCATGGTTAAGTTGCATCGCATCTGCCTCGTTGAATCTTCTTGATCATGCTCGAGGTGCCCTGATTCTGGTGGGAGCTCTTTGCATGGCGGAATCAAGCAATTTGATCAAGAATTTGGTCTTGAGCCGAGCGCCAGAGATGAACTCCGGTCCCATCTTCGGGTTAGAAAGTCTCCCACAACATCACCGGCCTGCTGAACACCCGCAATTGCTAGGCGAATATAAGAGTTGACATCGTCGATTGTTAAGGATACATGAGAGTCTTACACGTCTCGCGCATAACGACTGACAAGGCTAGGAAGTACCATCCAACAAAAACTGTCGGCCGTTGTGTTCCTCAGGGAAGACCCCTGAGTGCAAAAGCCTTCGATATCTTCCTCCAGAGCCTGTCCGCCCCGCAGATCGGTAGTGGGTCGTCGCTGTATGCAGACGCTTGCGAAGAATAAGTGCTCGAAGCCCGAGACCGTTTGCTTCCACGGCGATTACCGGCGCCGCCTATACCAATGAAGTAGCCGGTTGGCCAGCTGTTGTCTCTGGTCCTGCTGCGTGCCAGCTCTTCCTGGAAGGAGATGACCGCTCGCTCCGACGCGTCATGGATATTGCCGGCTCCGCCAATGCCACTTGAGAAGGGACCGCTAACACGGGTCATCGTTGGAAGAGACGATGGAAGAGCTGCTGAAGATACTGCTTCGGCTCTACGATAATTGCCTGCACCGCCAACGCCGTAATGGATGAAGTCGACCGGGCCACTCTGGTGGACAAGGGAGGAAGTGGAAGAGGCTGGTGAGGGTGATGCCTGCATGCTGAGATATGTGGCTGACGCAAGGTTTGGGGAGGTCAGACTGATCCGTCTGGAAATTAAAGAGGTTCGATGAGATAGGTTCCAGTTTGATTTGACAATGCTCCAGCACGGGGTTGATATCGCTGTGGATGAGATAGAAATTTGCATTGAGCGAAGGAGATCTTAGAGATATATAAGGAAAGCGGACAGGTCGCAAGGAAAACGGTCGGACTAGTACTTTTACTAAAGGTGGAGAATCAAAAGCCGAGTTTGACAGCTGACCAGGACGGACGGTCATATGCATGGGCTGTGTTTGTCCGCTTGTTTGGCATCGAGGGAAGTTCAAATTTCCTGATCTACAATTGTGATTTGGGGCGACAGGGGCGCCAACGTTGTTTCTGATAGCATGATAACTAGCTTTGGTGATGCCCACGCCCTGATTTCTGGAGCCACCAAAAAAAGGCTTCAGGGCGAGAATAGCCACTTCAAGCTGGACGAGGAGGTTATCGCCCGGATAAATTGCGATTCAGTGCCCTGTGCATCGCGTGCATCTAACCATCGCAGGACTGCATATTCTCTTGGTAGCAATATTTCGTACCACGTTGTACGAAGTACCACGCTGTCCCACGCGATCAGTACTCGTACAGAACTCGGCTACATGAATACCCTGCAGGAGACTGGTGAGGCTTTGATATCTAAGCTCTAAACCGGTGATCGGAGTATTTTTGTAGGCTTTCAACTGTCCGACACCGCTTGACCGCAGCAGAACTGGGGTCTCTAAGGCTGGCCGACAAGATTCCATTGGTTGGAGATGGACCATAGATGCCCGTTTCCAGTTCACAGAAGTACCGAGCGTCTTGGTCGATGTGCAGCGTCAGGCCGGCCAAGGATCTACAAGCATTACATTAGTATCGTTGCTGTGTGTCTCAACTTTCCAGTTGTCCTTTCGCCATAATGCAGATCCAGTAGAAAGCGGGAGAGCGGTGTAGGCTTCTCCGTGTGCTGTTGAGCTCTGCTGCGGACGCCAATGCTTGTCATAGGAAGCTTGCAGGTCGACCTGATTGAGGAGCCCCGCATGGGTGCCATATTTGTTGATATCACAAGTGGCCACCACTCAGATGCAAAATACTGCACCCCCATGGTCTTCGACCCAGATGCACGTATTGAAGTGAGCGCCGTTATTTCACATGTCTTCTGAAGAGCCATGGTGCACAGGTTGTAAGTATTTGGAGATGCGGGGGAGCCGTGAGGAGACCTCATTGCTTAGGTAAGGTAAGCCCTAGTGGAGCGGGGCTTACTAAACAGGAGACCAACCAACTACGTTGCAAAGCATCGCCAACCTACTCAAGTTGAACTGCAGCAAGAGAGTACTGAATACTGAGGCTATCTCGAGCTATTCAAAATGAAGTCCTACTGGTATGACAACAGGCCAGTACGGACGATCCCCGCATCAAGCGACGAAAGCATATCGACTAACACGCTGTCAAGGGCGACCAGCGCGAGGACCACGATTCTGGGCGCCCAGTCGATGCGTCCTATCTGAGTCAACTGGGGGTTTTCTATCATCATTGTCCGTCTGTGACGTCCGTTGATCAAATAGCCAAGGACCGCAGCTACAAGAACAGAGATGAGATCACAGTCTCGCCTGAGAAGATGGGCGCTGTTTATGAGGACAAGGTCAAGATGTTCTTCAATGAGCACTTGCACGAGGACGAGGAAATCAGGTACATACTGGATGGGGAGGGCTTCTTCGATGTGAGGAGTGAAGGAGACGACTGGGTCAGGATCAAGCTGCAGAAGGACGATTTGATCATCCTGCCGGCGGGCATCTATCATAGGTTCACTACGGATAGCAAGAATGTGGGCTGCCAGCCGCTGATCAGGTTCGTCACATCACAGCTAATAGTGTCATAGTACATCAAGGCGATGAGGCTCTTCAAGGAGGAACCGAAGTGGACGCCTTTGAACCGAGGCCCTCAGGTTGATGAGAACCCGTGCCGGAAGGAATACATTCAGTCGAGAGGACAGTCTGTCGCAGCGCATTGACTCAAGCTGGCTAGTGACCACTGCGTAGTTGATAGCAAAGGATGTTCAATTCTTCGACATCAACATAAGCGTCCTTTCAAGTTGTCAAGAACAGTAATCTCTCCCCCGTGATCATAGTCGTGATTTTCAAGTTCCTCAATTGATCTCAACCCACCATCTTTATAGAAGCCGGTTTCTACCATTTCTCGTCAACGGGTCTAGTGCCATACTCCCGGTTGACCTTACACTTGCTCAACAACGTACGACAAGTCCCTCTGCGGGATATCGTCGTGTAGTGAGCAGTCATAATGGAGAACGGTGTAATCGACACCGAGTCTCCGACTTCGGGACTTCCTAATCCAAAGCTTCAGCTACCTCTAAGCTGTGACCCACCAGGCCCACAAAACCCTCCGAAGCAGCTTGTATGGATCGTAAGTAATCTATATCTGCGCCTTGTTCATATTTGTGCTTGGTATCCTCCCATTAATTGGAGAGTACCTTGACATATATCCAGGTCTTCGGTGCAACGGGACACATGGGCCGCTCAGTCGTCAAGGCAGCACTCGCCCACGGCGACCTCGTCACAGCTGTCGGCCGTACGTTCGAAAACAGCGTGTCTCGTATGCAGGACTGGCATCCAAACCGCTACCTCGGCCTTCTCTGCGATGTGCGCGTGAGGGAGACCGTCGCCGAAGTGATCCAGAGGTCGATCAGCCACTGGGGCCGGCTGGACGTTGTTGCAAACTGCTCCGGCTACGGCGTTATAGGTGCGTGCGAGGACCAAGACGAGCACGACATACGCAATCAATTCGAGACGAACTTTATGGGAACATTGAATATCATACAGCTGAGCTTGCCGTATTTTCGGGAGCAGAGCGCGGGACGATACCTGATCTTCAGCTCTACCAGCGGTGCCTTGGGAGTACCGGGCTTAGGGCCATATTGCGCAACGAAGTACGCGGTAGAGGGTTTGATTGAAAGTATGCTCTACGAGATTGACGTGTTCAACATCAAAGCAACGCTGGTCGAGCCGGGCCACGTGCGGCGCGACGAGCCTGATTCTACCACCAATCCTCTCCCAACCTTCGGCCACTTTCTAATCAAACAGGCGTCGGAGCCCTATGCCGGCCCTACCGCACCGGCCGCACATGCGAAGAGGATGGTGCAGTGGTTGGGAGAGCGCCAGCCGACGAGCGCGGTCAAGGCGGCGGAGTTGGTGTGGCAACTGGCGCACTGCTCTTTTCCTCCACTACGCCTGCTCTTGGGAAGTTATGCGGTGGAGAGTATCAGAGATCGTCTGCGCAGCATCATAGAGGAGATCGAGGATTGGAAACATCTAAGTTTTCCCAGCGGTGCCGATACCACCATTTCATCAGCGGAGACGCTAAATGAAGAGCAAGAGAGGGACGAGGGAGAATCCTGATGGAGAGCTAGGCATGCCTAACCTAGAGTGAAAGAGAGTGAACAATCACGGCCTTACTGATGGACTCGACTCTTGGCAGACCTTGTTGGTTGGAAAATTCCGTTCACATTGAAGGGGCTTGCGGACAGGCCCCGTAGTTATTTGCGTAAACCACCAGCTACGAAAGTCGTTTTGACCACGAATGCCACTCCTCAGCCACATCGCGGCATCTTGACATACATCAACTCCGTCAGCTTTCTTGATTGTGATGAGACTATTCTACTTCATAGATTCGGGATCTCAGAGGTAAGCCATTTGTATAACTTGGTTGCATGGCGAGGATGCTGATATTACATAGATTAGTATATATCTAGGGAGAAGTTGATGACTATATCAGGGAGCGCACGAGTGGAGGAAGCCGTTTCAGGACCCAAGACCAATATCAAAAGAAATCCCCCTTCGCATGCCTATGTTTGTCTTAAAGCAAGCAGAACCAGAACAGTCCTGACGAGAACGCCAAGGTTGATGATAAAGCACTTCTCAGTAGTGCTTCTTCTTGCCCCCTCGATAGATAACACCATGCGAGATCAGCAGATATTTCTTGAATAAGTCCTCCGCAAAGTCGTCAAATCTCACGTAATCCGCACCGAGGCGATACGCTGCTGCTATGCCGCTCACGCATGCCATTTCGTGCATGTTCTATCCCATTGTCCAGTCAGTATTTGCGCTCAAAAGGTTGTCAATGGGCGTCTGTTTAGACTAGGCATGACATACCACCAAGGTCCAGGATCCAGCGAAAACAGTGCGATTCTTGCCGTTGATGAACATCATGCCGGGAACGACCCGAGCGTAATGCTGCCATCTGTGACCAAGCTGATGCCACCACTTCTTCTCAATGATCTTATCTTCGTCGATCTGATCGATTGTCCACAGATGGCGATTAGTCTTGTCAAGGAAAATGGATTGGAAGACATGATTATCGTAAGGGATGGGAGCCTTGTCTGCGCCATGATCCATCCGGAATTGATGTTGGTAGTTGGTGCAGTCGAAAGACATCTCAATCCTCTGAGGATTTTCAGGGTAGGTGTGGGTGTAGTACATGGGTCTATAACCGCCCGGTTCACCGTCTACGCCGGTGTCTTCGTTCTTCGCAAATCTAATACGATCCTCGTCCTCTTTGTTCTTCGGCTTCGCGCAAAGCTCAGGGTCGAAGTGTGTCTCATAGGTCTTCTGGAAATAGTTGCTATCGGAGTGGGTGATAGTGATATCGTCAAAGAATTTGGCACCTCCCAACACGAATTTCTCTTTCCAAGTCGCGGTCTTGCCAAGGAGTTTCTTCGCATCGTCGGCAAGAATGGCAAGAACCATATCGTCAAATGTCTCCGTGGCCGATGTCGATCCTGTGTGTTCGCCGGCTTGGTTCTTCGCCTGCGCATCAAATGGCGCGGTTTGGAGCACGATCCCCTTACTACTTCGGCTGAGGATAGCGGTGACGTCGGTGTCGAACCGGATGGTAACACCTTTTGAGCGAAGGTCTGCTGCCCAATCTCGATAGAACTCATGGCAGTTGGGAAACGAGACCATGGTGGGCAGATTTGGTAGCAGTGTGTTTGGATCATAGTTCCACAGGCTCATGTTCGGGTCGTCAAACAGCCTCTCAAGTACTGCACATGAAACATTCGCGGTTTGGTTTCCTGAGACCATTGTCAGCCTAGTCTGCCATTGTTCGATAACAGAGCAGCTGAAAAACGTACCGGTCCCAAGAAACAGAGCGATGAGCGGTAGCACCATCTTGTCGCCAAAGTCCTTCTGGAAGAAGAACATCTTAAGCATGGTCTTTATTGGCACAAGCCCGAGTACAGGCATCGTCCACTTGATAATCTTCAGTACCCTGCCGAATTTCTTGATGTCCCCAGAGAATTGCTCGACAAGAGTGCTCGGGAAGACATTTGTCCAAAATCCATCTTTGCCCTTCCCAAAAGACACCTGAAGTTTCAGCTCCTTTGCCTCGTACCCGTACTTGCCGAAGAAATTGAGCGTATGCTTGAAGTTTGGATGACCGCCCTGAACGCCATCATTGAGCCAGGAAGTACCATACTTTTCCTTGTCAAGAGCGATGGTTGTGGCTTGACCGCCGGCGACGGACATGCGCTCAATTATTGTGACTCTGTACTTATCCGGATGCTGAGCCAGTGTCGCAGCGCAAGACTGTCAACCATGCTGATTAGCAATTGCATCGTATTACAAGCCCTCACATCACTCATACCATGCCAGCAGCACCCGCACCGATAATGACCACATTTTTCTTGCCCTCGCGGAGCAAGGGCTGCGAAGAGGTCGACATCTTGTCCGTGAAGACTGCAATAGCAATTCACGGTACGCAATATCAAGGGCTTTGGCTAATTCAATCAAGCAGCACGAAGCTGATAAGTTACGAGAAGGGAGATTTACAACGTGTCCAGCACCGGAGTGAAAGAAAGAGGTTACAAAGAAAGTCCCTTAGAGGGACGTGTGTTGCCTTCAAGGTTGGGAGGACAAGAAGCAAATGCGGAAGAGAACGCACAGTCTCTTGCAAGGATGACCCGCTGCAGGCTCATATATTACTGGCTGTCTTCTCCAGTCGTGACGTCCTCTTCAAAGCTGGGGCTTGCGCTAATGCGGCTGAGATCTGGATCAGATTGGTCTAGTCCTTTTTGAGATAGCTTCATCCGCGATGTCAGCTGATCAGCGCGGTGTAGCGAAACGCGCTAATTATACGCTTATATTGACACGATGAACTGATATGCTTTGCAGAAGGCCTCTCGAATGTTCGTTCAAGCTACATCGCATGATCCCTATCAGTCGATCCTGGCTAGAAGGGTTCTGATCAGTCACTGAGACACGGAGACATGAGTGATAGGCTTTGTCGATTACTCGACAACTAATTACGATACGAAATGTCAGATTCAGACGACAATGAGCAGCTGAGACAAGCGATAGCTCTTTCTCTACAGGAGTCGTCATCTGCCCTCAACAATGGCATAACTAAGAGCAACTTGGAACCCTCCGGTGCTGTAATCGATCTGACCGACAGTCCGCCGAATAAAGCAACTACATCGGCGCCATATGTTGGCCATGCCCGTTCCACTGCAACGTCACCTGGTCCGCTTACAAGCAATACTCCCAGTCTGGGTATACTTGGTCTCAACCGTAAGGAGATGGAAGAACATCGGTTGGCGCGTAAGAGGAAAGCCTCGATCTCCCCGCCGCCCGCACGGCGGAAAAGGATCCCACCTGAGGATGTGAAGGTTGGTACCGGGAAATGTGCTGGGAGTACTCATCCATTGTTGGAGAGAAGCGGTGTGCAATATCCTGATGGAGTTGTAAAGAAAACCTGGGCCTTCGGATTCCCGAGGGAACAGGACATTAAGATCGAAGAGGTCTTACAAAAGGCTGATCTAGAACTGGCAATGCTCAGCGCGTTTCAATGGGACATCGAATGGCTGCTCCGCAAAGTCAGCCTGAACGAGACGAAGATGATCTTTGTAATGCAGGCCAAAGAAGAGGCAGTGGTGAGCGGAGGAAATTGGGTTACTTTATTACGAGACCGTGGTCTAATGTAGGGCATATCAGAAACGTCAGTACGAACGAGACACGGCTGGCATATCCAACTTGCGCCTCTGCTTCCCGTCCATGGAAGGGGGAGTCAACTGCATGCACTCTAAGCTTATGCTTCTTTCCCATCCAACCCATCTTCGGATCGTGGTGCCCTCTGCAAACCTGGTCCCGTACGATTGGGGTGAGACCGGTGTCATGGAGAACGTAAGAAAGCCCTGCCAACACATCTACGCATGCTGAATACAGGCTACGGAATCAGACGGTGTTTCTTATCGACCTGCCAAGATCTGATAAAGATAAACAAACCAGAGAGGACATGACCTTTTTCGGCAAGGAGTTGGTTCACTTCCTTGAGGCAATGGGTCTCCAGCAAGAGGTTGTTGACAGCGTATACAAGTTCGACTTCTCGCAGACCAATGGCCTTGCGTTCATTCACTCGATGTTCGTCTTAACCTTGCTCTCTCCCCTCATCCAAGCGTTTCGTACTCCAACTGTTGACACGGAACCAGTGGCGGCCCTCACCTTGGCGAAGATTGGAGACGAACAGGCTACTGCGGTCTAGGCAAAGCGGTCCGGGTGCTCGGCTTGCATCATGAAGGTCCTGTAGAGGTGGACTTTGTTGTGAGCATATCAGTACACTCGCCCTGCGAAGAGCTAGGCTGACGTGCCATATTGCGGATGAAGACGTCCTCCATCGGTTCACTGAACGATGACTTCCTCAAGATGATATATTTGGCGGCCAAAGGTTGGTAAAGATCACCATAGAGTTACAGACGATGCTGACACCTCCAGGCGACGATGGATTGACCGAGTACAGCCAGAGATACAATCCGACCAACACGACCAAAGCCAAGAGGAAAAACGACGAAGCAAAGCTGGAAGACGAAGTTACCTTGCTGGGTCAGATGATGGATAACTTTCGCATCTACTTCCCTACCAAAGAAACAGTGCTGACTAGTAAGGGTGGTCCTTCTGTAAGTCCCTCTGACATTACGCTGAGGTGGGCTCCGTTGATCATCATAGAATGGAGGAACGATCTGCCTTCAATCGAAGTGGTACAGTTCTGCAACTTTTCCTCGAAACTTGATGCGAGATTGCAAGAGTCAACGTATAGGCTTGCTTATGCACAACAAGGCAAGTAGGACAAGCTGTTCGAAAACAGCAACACGTGCCACTGATATCGTGAATGCTCAGATACTATTTGCACGTCCGCGAGAAGCATCAACATCAGGGGAAGCTTCCAGGTGTCCTGCTTGGGCGTACGTTGGCTCTGCAAACCTTTCCGAGAGCGCATGGGGGAAACTGGTCAAGGACAAGACAACAAAGAGGCCCAAACTAACCTGCCGGAATTGGGAATGTGGGGTCCTCATACCCATACACAACACAGACGTGCAAACCGAAGCCGCAAGCCCGACATCAGTGTGCAGTATGGAAGTCTTCCGGCCTCAGGTGCCGGTGCCTATGCAATATCCGGGTGAAGCGTACGGGACGCGTAAGCCATGGTATTTTACAGAGCAATGATTGCTCCAGAAACATCCTCATCTTGGAGCGAATATTCTTCGATAACACACGGACACTGAAATCATTCGAGCATCAACATGCAGGGACGAAAAGAGTATCGAATGCTTGGCCGCTGCATGGACATATTGACAGGGCATTCGGCACGATGCATTTGTCTCACATAGAGCGCGATCCTTGTGATCATCATGCTGCTCCAAGTACTTGTTGGGCACCAAGGACTACCTACTTCGTATGGCCAAGCACGTTCAGCTCTGGTGCGGAGTCTGTCAATAAAACATGGGGCTGTTGGAGATTGCATTACATAACGTTATGCTACAGTCTTGTCATGACTCCAAGCCCGGCCGGTTGGAGCTCCGTAGTCTGATGTGCTTTCAATTCTAACATCGCTCTAAATGGGCAGCTGTTGGACTTTCCGAATTAGTCTCCCCTGAACCCGGCACCACACACATCACGGTATGTACAAAGAGTACATGTACATAACCACTGCCGACTTCGGCGTCATCAACAAGAAGAGTAGCTAATAATAGGCACGCCAGCGAAGGCAAGGTCTCCATTGAAGGACTATACAGACATACTTGACTTGAAATCAATCGTCCTTGTCAGGGAATAGTAAGTAGTCAACAGAGGCGTCTACGGTCCATGATTGTTCATGTATAAGGAAATTGTTGGTTCGGTCTGGGGGTGTAATTGGTTGGTCTAAGATCCGGTTGCCATGCTTTACCGCAGGGACTTGTACCCTGTATGCGTCCATAGTCGGAGGCAAGTCGGCACTTTATCAACATCCTTGACACATCATCCGATTGCAAGATTTCCACGTCAAGTCGGCAGCAGGACTTGGCCCAGCGTGGTCATCAATTCTACTTTGTACAGTAGGTGTAAGGTCCAGAAGGTCAACAACAGGCCAGCCACGACAATAACAATACCGCAAAGGAAGAGAAGCACACTCGGACAAGAAGCCGTACACCACTTGCTACCACCTCTGTATAGCCGTGCCGTTCATTACATTATTCTGACCCGCGTCGGCAACAACACACAGCTGCTGAAGCTAAGATAGCCATACGAAGTACGGAGTAGACATACAGTAGCACGCCTCATGTGAGAGTGGCACGACGTACGGTACTGTCACGCATTCCATGGCATCGATGTGGCTGACCATCAACGAACACACAACTACAAGTACAGTACGTATACCGTATGTAACCCCTCTGTGGCGATCGAATGAATCTTTGCCTCACGCGTGGCTGCCACAGATTGTGATTTTCGAGCGTTCCTTTCTTTGCGGCCAGTTGCCTGTTCTGGTCAAGGACCAATAGATGCATCTTAACCAGACTGCCGAAACAGACCTCGGAGGATAACACCCGAATCACCGGCAAGGGTTCCCGAAATCAGAATCGCGTGCCGGCTCGATTCCATCAACAATATCAACAGCAACAAGGTCAAGCAGCGCCGAGTACTGGCCCTGCCAATCGATCGTCTTGCATCACCGTCAGGACATATACAGGATTCAGGTATTCATGCGCTCAACATGCATCAGATGCAAGAGGATCTGCTCACTCACTCGACATCTTCTGCATGCAAGAGAGTGGAACTGAATCCCCGAGGGTCGTCGGTTGATCGACGTTGCACCGAAAAGTAGTCGAGCAGTCTGAGCTACCTTCCGTGAGCTCCTGCCCAATGCTTCTGAAGCTATCGCCTAGGATCAAGGCACAAGCGACTATTTACAGATCCGAAAGATGCCTCCCTACTCAAGGCCGGGAAAGCTCTTGGACGTTTCATTTAAACGGTACGCTTCCGGTCTAAGCTCAACAATGATATAGCCGACAAGAGCCGGCTCGACGTAATACCGCTCCAACCTATACTCCAACTTTTACACTTATACCATCCTCATCGTCGTCATCAACATCGCCATCCATCAGGAATCCGATAGTACCGCTTCAGGTAAGGGACGCTGAAAGGCGGTATGGTACGGCATTAAGATTGGGCCCGTCCAGGCAACAGGTCTCCCGCTCTCCCAATTGCATCGTACCGTTTCTGTGCCTGCAGGAAGGCTCAGGGTCCAATCAACCATCGACACAGACATGCACCGACAGACACCGCTCGGCGCCATATTCGAGTTTCTGGCGATTCATCCCACGACATCTTCTATGAATATCCCTATATCTGTCATGTTAAGGACGTTGATCCACATGTTAGCTGCGTCTGTCTGCACCTGATCACTTTGCCTCCCACTACAGGCCATCAATATTCGTTGTGCCGAGGACGAGGACGCGCATCGTTGGGTGTCTCTGCACGGGGGCTTTCGGCACAAGATATGACTTGTACATTGCCTTACATGACATCGCATATATGTGCTGCGCTTCGTGGCCAACGTGGGTAAAGTGACACCACCTCACAGCCTTGAAATGGAGAGGCCAGGAATGACTGAGATACGTCATGGGATGGCATGGCATGGCAGATGCAATGCACCCGTCTCTTCATCCGGCTCTCTCTTCAGCGGTCGCCACACGTTGTGGCGGGGGGCTCTCAGCTCCGAGCATCTTTCCAGCTGTCAATCGTACACGACACGACATATGTTTTCCGAACAACAACGCCATCGGATCTGTCTTCAGCTACGAGTTGATATACGAAGTAATAATTAGGATCCTCCAAGCGATGATATGCGCGGGAATTGGTACTGTACTGTACAAGGAGCGAGAGACTACCTTACCTTATCCCCTAGGTACCTCATGCAACTACCTAATTGAAACCTGGCAAATACCAGGGTGGTTTGGGCCTAATATATGTACAGTAAGCAATATTCCCAGGATCGACCCTCGACATACCCCCCAATGCCAAAGCCAATATCAAGGCCAAGAATCAATGCTAATGCCAAGCTAGCAATAGCCTTCTAACGTTAACGCTCGAACTTTCCAGGTCGCCTTGGATTTTCGCGAAAGGGGAAAGATTTCCATGAGCGCTGTACAGTACAGTATGTGTATCGTAAAGTAAATCTACAGGGCCGGCCGTACTTGTAATTTATCTTCTCCGGCGTTTCTACGGAGTGTACTTGCCGATGATATCAAAATGAAGATCATACCTCATAGGTAGATACTGTACCTACCTTAGGTACCGTATCTCATGGGCGGCCTGATGAGGTCTGGTTCCCTTATCCGGCACTTACCTTGACTCTCGTGATGTACACAGACTCAACGGAAGTGGGATGTCGAAAGGAGAAAACGGTTACGCGTTGTCTCTTGAGAATAATAATAAGCTAATCTTATCAACCATAATGCCGTTGCTCAAGGAACCAGGCACTGAGTACTGTGAAAGCCCCGTATAGCAAACTGGCCACCAAGGTATCTATTTGTACATGGACTCTCATTAATATTGATAGATATCATTACCTACCTTACCCACGTTGGTGATGATATAGGACGTATGGTGGAGTACATATACTAATACACCTAAGGTCCAGGTAACAAATGATATGATATGATATGATAATCATATGCCGTGGACGAAAGGACCTGCCGTATCGGCGCGAATCCAGTAGCTGGACGAGGTCCGTGTGCAGGCTGCAGTGCCCAAATTGGGAGTCGGATCTGTACCCGTACGAATGGAGCACTTCTCGGAGGAAGCTCTTTGGATATCTTAGTCATAATTCTCGTGATCATTCCGTTGTTTCCCTTCCCTTCAGTATTGAAGAGTTCACAGGTCAGCAATATCATCATCATCATCATCATCATCATCATCGTTGTGGTTCAGTCGGCAGTCCTCGAGATATTTATATGGTGTTGTCACTAAGGTAAGTTACCTCAACAGTAAGGTACCTACTAAACTAAGGTACCTTAAGGTGCTTACCTTACTAGGTCAGCTTACCTACTCTTCCCCTTCGAACAGGCGGATTAAGCTTAATAGAGTTAGTGTCGTCTGTCTTCTCGCTTGACGCTTAAAGCTTCAGCACCACTCGATGCTGATGTGCTCCTCACCCTATTATTCTTATTCTTATTATCACCCAACGAATCCAATTGATGTTCTGGATTTCCATTCCGGTGTCATATGAGTGGAGGGAATTCAGTCTCTCCTCCTTTCCGACCCAATAAAGTCCCCTTCAACAAAATAGAGAAAGGAAAGGGGAGAAGGGGGAAGGGGGAAGGGGGAAGGGGGAAGGGAGATTCGATTGACTGACTGATGGAATGGAATCGATCGGTTGTTCATCACCATCTTGCCAGTACATATCTTACCTTGCCATACTTACCATACTTGACGTACCTTACCTTACCTTACCTTACCTTACCTTACCTTACCATACCTGACTGGCGCATCTTGAGCTATTACGGAGGAGGGACGCTATCAAAATTCAAAATAATCCCAAGCGGTCAATAATAAGGAATAAGGTAATAATTAGACTTCAATTCCCCCGTTGGAACCCAATCCAATTCAAAACCTCTACCTTACACCTTACGAAGTACAGTACAGTACCTACAGCACGCACTGTACCTCTAACCCTCATCACGCTCTCCTCTCCTCCCAATCTCAACAACAATAATTATTCATCGATAATTCACCTCGACACCAATCCCTACCTGAACTCTTTTCTGCTCAGTTCACATCAATTTACTTTCCTACTATCGCCAGCCACCATTACTTGATACCGTTACTCCCTGCCTACTCTACAAACACACACACGCACAGACACAGAGACAGTGGAAGCTCGATCTCTCGTCTTTTAGAGCGCGGGCCCGGTTGCTATACAGCAATTCCTAGAATGTTGTCTCCTCAGTTCGCTCAGAACTTTTTGCAACTTTTTTTGAAAATCACACTCAAATTCAGTGTTTTGATGTTAAAATCACAATAAACAAATAGTTTGCATAAAACTGAATAGACAGTATAACTATATATATATAGATTTATTAACTGTTAAATTTTTATAGAAAAGTATAGAGAAATAACAATGTTATTGAGTAATCTTTATATATAAGTTTGACAGTAATATGCAGCAGCTTTTGACAGAAATTTATATGTAAATCTTGCTTATTTTATAAATTTCACTTTCAATTATGAAGCAATATACATAAAATCTTCAAAAATGAAAGATCTTTATATATGTTAAAAGTGGGCACCACACTAATAGCATAGCTATCGTGGGTTATATATCTAACACTCCCCCTAACCCGCGATCGGCCCGCAACCGACCCGCAGGTGTAAAGGGTGCGCGCAGACGGCGGTTCGAACTCGCGACCTTTGGGCTTACTCCCTCACCATGGACTTGAACCACCGGCAGAGGTGGCCTAGGCGCCGTTTTACGCAAGAACAACTGCACTAACCCGGGCTCATAACCTGTTAAAAGTGGGCACCACACTAATAGCATAGCTATCGTGGGTTATATATCTAACAATATATATAATAATTCTGTCTATTCAGATTTATCATAAAAACTCATTGTTGTAGTTAAATATATAATTTTTAAGTGTAAATACTGTCTTGTTGTATGGACTTGAACAAAGTATTTAATTAAGTTGAT
>JAABUY010001639.1_pt1 | contig 29162 bp, 28 predicted proteins | sample 5560271 | NCBI WGS metagenome assembly JAABUY01 (sample SAMN10711886, study PRJNA513374) | rock metagenome | isolation source: Antarctica rocks | place: Antarctica: Victoria Land, University Valley | reverse complement strand
TACCACAAAAAGCGTGTACCTAGGCCAAAACGACCTTAGCGACTCTCACGGATCCCGAAACCCGCATCAACACTACGCTCCCGATCACGCCGACGACCCGAAACCCACACTAACTGCGGAACTCGGGGAAGGTGGTCAGCGCGAAAGCGGCGAGGCCCAGGGGGCCCGGATCGGCCGGCTTCCAGCCCGCCACCGCCGAGGTTCCGGCGGTCGGGTCCTGCCGAGCAGATGCCTCCATGTCTCCTCCTTCCAGGCGCCGCCGGGACGACGGCGCTCATGACCCTCCAGGCGCCGCCGGGACGGCGGCACTCATGGCGAGGTTCCCGGACACCGACGGCCACAAACGATCTCCGATCGATGATCGAGGGTCGACGCAGGTTTCCCGGCGAATCCCCCACCCGCCGGGTTTCCGGGTGGGAATAGGCGGGAACGCCAGTGCCGACTGCGACCAGGAGGAGGTTCCCATGCCCAAGAGCACCAGAGACGGAAGGCCGCGCAAGAGCGAGCTGCCGGACACGTTGAAGCGCTCCCCGGCCAAGGCGCAGCGCACGTTCGCCAAGACCCACGACAGCGCGGCGCAGCAGTACGGGGAGGGCGAGCGCGCGCACCGCACCGCCTACTCAGCGCTCAAGCACTCCTACGAGAAGGTGGACGATCACTGGGAGGCCAAGGCGGCCAGCGGCCCGTCGGACCCGCAGGCCCGTCAGCGCGGCTTGCCCGCGCGCGACCGACCCAAGCCGACCGCCGGTGGCGTCGATGTCGAGGGCCACACCAAGCCTGAGCTGATGCAGCGGGCCCGGCGGCTTGAGATCAGCGGGCGCTCGAAGATGACCAAGCTCGAGCTCGGGCAGGCCATCGCGCGCAAGCAGGGCTGATCGCGGGCCGCGGGGGGCCGCGTCAGACCTTCACGGCGTAGAGGGTGCCGTTGCGCTCGACGATGCGCCGTACCGGCAGGGGCTGGGACGCGGGGCCCGTGATGACCGCACCGGTCGTCGCGTCAAACAGGGAGCCGTGACAGGGGCAGACGACCTGGCCCCCCTGGTAGTCGCACTGGCATCCGGCGTGGGTGCAGACCGCGCTCAGCGCGGTCACCTTGCCGTCGGCGTGGCGGATGGCCAGGTCGGGAGAGCCGTCGCCCGGGTCGACATAGGCGGCCGCCTGACCGCGCGCGAGCTGGCTCGACGATCCGAGGCGTACCGCGCCGGGGGGCAGAGCCGACCCCACGGCTCGGGGTGCGGAGGCGACAGGCCCCTCCGTGGCCGGCGCGCCACCCGCGCCCGCCGGGGGCGACGCACCGGGAGCGGGGGCCGATGCGGGGGGAGCAGCGGGGCCGGGCCCCGAGAGGTTGGCCAGGGGCGGTCCGGACCCTCGATAGGGGCCCTTGACCAGGGCGCTGAGCAGGGCGATGACACCGGTGCTGGCGGCGGCCAGGCCCAGGCCCTGGCCCAGCACCTCCCGGCGGGTGCGGACCCGGTCGGGCACCCTGGACCGGGGTCCCCGAGCCACATAGAGCCGCTGGGCCCGTTTCCGGGCCAGTCCTTGCACCCGGTGATCCAGCGCCGGCTGGCCCGCGGCCCCCACCAGCGCGAAGGGCAGCCAGGCGAACACGAAGACGATGTCGGAGCCCAGGAAGTAGGGATGGGTGTGCCAGCTGGCGGTGAGGAAGAGCAGGAGGTTGACGGCGAGCCCAACCACTGCGGCCGCGCGCGTGAGCAGGCCCCCGGCGACGAGCAGGCCCACGAGGATCTCCACCAGGGCAATCCCCACCCCGGCCAGCTTGGGCTGGGGCTCGGCCAGCGTGCTCAGGATGAACCCGCCCGGCGTGTGGTTGGCAAACCCGTGAAGCTGGCTACCGATATACGTGGAGGAGCCGGGATGAAGGAAACCGGGATCGGCCAGCTTCTGGATGCCGCCGTAGAGGAAGGTGACCCCCAGGAAGAGGCGGAGGGGCAGCAGGGCAAGTCCGGGGTCTCCGGCGGCCAGCGACGCCAGCGCTCGCCGCCGCGGCGGGCGTGGCCCGGTGGCGACTGCGGTCTCGTCGTCGATCTCGGTGGCCACGTCGTGCCCAGCCTGGCAGCGGGCGCTAAGGCGAGTGTCAACGCGGGGTGAGAGCGCCTTCATCTGCCGGCGACGGCCTGCCCGCGGCCCGGGACCGCCAGCCGGGGAGGGTGACGGTGACGAGGGCACCGCCCAGCGGCGAGCGAGCGGCCTTGATGCGGCCACCGTGGGCGACGACCAGGGCCTGGGCGATGGCCAGGCCGAGCCCGGTCCCGCCCCCCGCTCGGGAGCGAGCCCGGTCCGTACGGTGGAAGCGGTCGAAGATCCGCTCACGCTCGGGCTCGGGGATCCCGGGGCCATCGTCCTCGACCTCGATCTCCACCGTGCCCGGCTGGGTGGCATCCCGGGCCGAGAGGCGGATCACCCCGCCGGGCTCGGTGTGCTCGATGGCGTTGCCCAGGAGGTTGCGCAGTACCTGGGCCAGGCGGTCGGGATCGCCGCGCAGCTCACCGGCGGCGAGCGGTCCGTGCTCCAGGCGCCGGTCGGCCAGGGGGGCGAGCGCGGCGAGCTGCTCGTCGAGCAGGCCGGCGAGATCCAGTGATCGGACCGCGAGGAAGTCGCCCTCGTCGGCTCGCGTCAGCAGGCTGAGATCGTCGACGAGGCGCTGCATGCGCTCGATCTCCCCCCGGACCTGGCCCTCAACGTGTCTGACGTCGTCGCGCGCCACCTTGTCCTGGCGGGCGAGCACCTCGAGTTGGCCGCGGATGATGGTCAGCGGCGTACGCAGCTCATGGGAGGCGTCGGCCACGAACTCGCGCTGGCGCGCGAAGGCGTCTTGCAGGCGATCGAGCATCCGGTCAAAGGCGTCGGCCAGGATCCTGATCTCGTCTCGGGGGCCGTGGGCGTCGAGCCGGCGGCCGAGCTCACCCGCGTCGATCTCCGCCGCGGTGGCCGCCATGCGCCGCAGGGGCCGGACGAATCGCCCGGCCACCAGCCAACCAGCGGTCAGCGCGGCCAGCAACACGAGCGTGCCGGTGACCAGGAAGGTGCCGGCCAGTCCCGCCTGGGCCCGGCGAACCGCGTCGAGGGGCTCGCCGATGGTGAAGGTGGCGATCGGACTGCCCCCGCGGACGACCCGCGACACGAGCAGGCGCACCGGGCCGGCGTCCTCGAGCCGGAGCGTGTGGCTCCCGGGTCGCTCGGTGCGCAGGCGCATCGCCTGGCCGTCCTCCTCGCGCTGGTCGGCGGGTGACTCGCGCTCGGCGATGTCGTCGGCCCGCAGCCCGAGGGTCTCCGGCTCGTTGGTGACCGCGGGCTGGCCGACGGCCTGGACGAGCAGCAGCCGGGCCGAGGGGCCGAACGACGGCTGGGCGCGGACGTAGGCCCGCGCGGCCTGGGCCACCGCAGCCGGCGAGAGCGGACCGGAGGGCAGCGCGGCCCGGACGAAGTCGCCGGTGTCCTGGCGCAGGTCGCGGTCGATCTGGTCGCGAACCTGGGCTCCCGTGCCGTGGTAGGTGCTGACGTAGAGGACGCCGAGGGCCACCACCAGCAGACTCGCGATGAGCACGGTCAGCCGCGCGCGCAGGCCCGGGAGCACGCGCGGCGACCGGGCGCCGCGCTGACCCCGGCCCACACCGTCGCGGGAGGTCTCAACCATCGGCCAGCCGGTAGCCGACCGAGCGCACCGTCTCGATCGGCGCGGGGGCGCCCGCCACCGACAGCTTCCGGCGCAGGTAGCCGACGTAGACATCGACGATGTTGGTCTGCGGGTCGAAGTCGTAGCCCCACACCGCGCTGAGGATCTGGGCTCGGGTCAGGGCCTGTCCCAGATGACGGAGAAAATGGGTCAGCAGGTCGAACTCCTTGGCCGAGAGGAAGACCGCCACCCCGTCGCGGGTGACCTCCCGGCTGAGCAGGTCGAGCTCGATCCCAGCGCCGGCCAGGCGCGTCGACCGCGCCTGCTCGGGACCGCGGAGGTGGGCCCGCACGCGGGCGGCGAGCTCGGCGAAGCTGAACGGCTTGATCATGTAGTCGGTCGCCCCGGCGTCCAGGCCGGCGACCCGATCGGGCACACCGACGCGCGCCGAGAGCACGATCACCGGGAGGATCGGCCGCTCACGCCGGACCGCCTCGAGCACTTCGAGACCGTCACGTCCCGGGAGCATGATGTCGAGCACGACGAGGTCGACCCCGTCGGCCAGCGCGCGGCGTTCACCCTCGATGCCGTCGGCGGCGACGCTGACCGCATGACCTTCGGCGCGCAGACCGCGAGAGACGAAGTCGGCGATGGCGGGCTCGTCCTCGACGATCAGGACGCGCATGGGTCAACCATGCCAGACCCCCGGGGTCGATCGCGGCCCATGAGCAGCCTCTCACGCGGCCAGGGGTGAGCGACGGGCTCCGCCGGTGGCGAGCAGGATCGCGCCGGCGGCGGCCAGCCCGAGCCAGGGCCACCAGCCGGCCGGCGGAGTCCAGTCCGGGTGCAGAGCGAAGAGCACCGAGCCGCGCGGACCGACGGCGAAGCGCCGCGCGTCGAAGAGGAAGCAGAGCAGTTGCGCCAGCGCGGCCAGCGCTGCGACACTGGGCAGCAGCCCCCGACGCACCACGCGGCTGCACCGATCGCGGTGCCGGTGGACCAGCTCGCCCGCCACCATGGGCGGAAGGATCAGGCCGGCGAGCACGTCGCGGCCCTGCAGCGAGAAGCCCGAGCGCTCGATGATCTGGGCCGCCAGCCACACCACGCAAACCGCCACCGCCCCAGCCAGGAGCAGCAGCCGGCCCCCGGTCCGCCGCCCGGCGAGCCGGGCGCCGAGCACCAGCAGGGCGAGCACCCCAACCGCCCACAGCGCGGGCAGGGGCTGCGGCGGACGGAGCTCCAGGGCGTCGAAGCGCGCGATCGCCCCCCACCACAGATCCCCGAGGTGGTGCCCGGTGGCGCGCAGCGCCGCGCCCGACGGCACGGCGCTCAGCCTGATGTGAACGCCATGGGCAGCCTCCCAGGTCCGATTGACCACCAACGCTACGAGCGTGGGCGTCACGGCCGCCAGCGCCGCCGCGGGCGCGGCCCGCGCGGCGACGATCAGGGGTCGCGGCCCCAGGACGAGGACGACTCCGGCGCCGTCGAGCAGCACCCAGGCCACCCCGAGCGTCCGCGTCAGGGCGAGTACTGTCCCGGCGACGCCCACCAGGACCCATTGGGCGCGAAGACGGCGATCGTCTGGCTGGCGACCCCGCGAGAGCGCGAGCAGGCCGGCGATGAGGGCGAAGCTCGCCGCCGCCTCCAGTCCGCTGCCGGTCAGGCTGGCGGTGAGGAAGACCACCTGTGGGGTGAGGGCGGCGAGGGCGCCGAGCTGGGCCAGCCCGTCGGCTGCGCCCAGCGCGAGCAGACCGGCGGCGAGCAGCAGGAGGCAGGGCAGCAGCGACGCGGCCCGCCCCAGGCGCAGGGCGCCCGGGGGGTGGGAACCGAGCGGGGCGGCGAGGGCGGGCAGCAGGTAGGGCAAGGGCTGGAAGTTGCCGGCGGTGGAGACGAGGACCGTCGGCACGGCAGGAGCGTGGGCAGCGTCCTGACAGGACGCCGGCTGCGAGGACCTGGGTCCTGGGCAGGTGAAGCCGACGGGCGAGAGCCCCGCCGGTATGCGCTGGGCGCGCGCCTGATCCTGCGCCCAGTGCGACTGCAGCGGATCGGGCAGGGGTGCCGACAGGGGCGCCCGCGGGCCGAGGAGGCGGCCCTGGGCGATGCCCAGCGCACGGGCGTAGTGCGCCTCCTCGTCGGGGGCGGCGAACGGCGCGTTTCCGACCATCCACGCGATGGCGAGCAGGGCGTAGCCGAGGATGAGCAGCCGGGGTGCGCGGGCCACGAGGGCGGCAACGGTAGAGCGGGGCCGCGGGGTCAGGCGTCGAGGTGCTCGCGCAGGGCGGTCAGCGTGCCGTCCATCACGTGGTTGCGGACCCGATCGACGATCGGCCCGCGCAGCAGCAGTCCCAGTCGGCCGCCCGGGTCCACGCTCAGCCGGTAGCGCACCCGGGTCCCCGAGCCAGCTCCGTCGAGCTCGTAGGCGCCCTCCAGGCGCTTGACGTCGCCGCTCTCCGAGCGCCAGGAGAAGCCCTGCTCGTCATGCTCGTAGCGCACCCGCACCTGGACCTCGCGGACCTTGGCGTCCTGCACGACCTCGGCGAGCAGCGGACGTCCCTGGCCATCGCGCTCGAGCACCTCGGCCCGCTTGACGTCGCTCTGCCAAGCCGGATAGCCCTCCACGTCCAGCAGCGCCGACAGGACGCGCTCGAGGGGTGCGGCGAGCTCGATCTCCCGCTCACCGGTGATCTTGCTCATCCGAGGCCGCGAACCTGGCAGCACAGCATGATCGGAGGGCTACCCCGAGGCCGCCAAGCCCACGCGTGACGCGCCGGCCGTGGCCGCGCCCCTCGCGGGTCACCAGCCGGCTACGGTTGGCTCCGCGCCCGCGCCCACGCGCGCATATGTGGCCGAGCTTGTTCACGATCCCGAAGGAGACCCATGGCCGTCAACGTCTCAGAGCGCCAGGCGCGGGAGGTCGCCGAGGCCGCCCGCGAGAGCGAGTGGCGCCTGCCGAGTTTCGGCAAGGAGCTGTTCCTCGGCAACTTCCGCCTCGATCTGATCCACCCCCAGCCCCGGCTCGACGCCGTCGCCGTGGAGAAGGGCGAGCGCTTCCTCACGCGCCTGCGCGAGTTCCTCGGGCGCGAGGTCGACCCGTTTCAGATCGAGCGCGACGCGAAGATCGGTGACCGCGCCCTCGACGGGCTCAAGGAGCTGGGCGCCCTGGGCATGAAGGTGCCCGAGGAGTACGGCGGACTGGGCCTCTCGCAGGTGTACTACAACCGCGCCCTCGCCCTGGCCGGGGTCTGGCACGCATCCCTGTCCACGCTGCTCTCCGCCCACCAGTCCATCGGCGTGGCCGAGCCCCTGCTGCTGTTCGGCTCCGATGAGCAGAAGCGCCGCTGGCTGCCGCTCGTCTCCAGGAGCCACATCTCGGCCTTCCTGCTCACCGAGCCCGACGTGGGCTCCGACCCGGCCCGCCTGGCCGCCACGGCCACGCCAACCGAGGACGGCGAGGGCTACCACCTGGACGGCCGCAAGCTGTGGGCCACCAACGGGGCCATCGCCGACGTGGTCGTCGTCATGGCCCAGGTGCCCAAGAGCGACGGTCACCGGGGAGGCATCACCGCGTTCGTGCTGCCCTGCGACACCGAGGGCGTGACCGTCGAGCACCGCAACAGCTTCATGGGCCTGCGCGGTATCGAGAACTCGGTGACCCGGCTGGAGAGCGTCTTCGTCCCGACCGGGAACGTCATCGGCCGCGAGGGCCAGGGCCTCAAGATCGCGCTGACCACCCTGAACACGGGCCGCCTCGCCCTGCCGGCGATCTGCGTCGGCACCGGCAAGTGGGCAACGAAGATCGCTCGCGAGTGGGCTGCCGAGCGGGTGCAGTGGGGCCAGCCGGTGGGCAAGCACGACGCCGTAGCCCAGAAGGTCGCCCTCATCGCCGCCAGCGCCTTTGGCCTGGAGGCGATGGTGGACGTCGCCTCGCGTCTAGCCGACGACAAGAAGAACGACGTCCGCATCGAGGCGGCCATCGCCAAGCTCTACGCCTCGGAGATGGGCTGGAAGATCGTCGACGAGCTCATGCAGGTGCGCGGGGGTCGCGGCTATGAGACGGCGGACTCGCTCAAGGCCCGCGGCGAGAAGCCCGTGCCGGTCGAGCAGGTCCTGAGGGACATGCGCATCAACCGGATCTTCGAAGGCTCGACGGAGATCATGCACCTGCTGATCGCCCGCGAGGCGGTCGACAAGCACCTGGAGGTGGCCGGAGAGCTCCTCGAGGGTGACGGCGGCCTGCGCGACAAGGCAAGGGTCGCGGTCGAGGCGGGGAAGTTCTACGCCCGCTGGCTGCCCCAGCTGGCCGTGGGCGACGGTCAGAAGCCGTCCGCCTACGCGGAGTTCGGCGAGCTGTCAGGACACCTGCGCTTCGTCGAGCGCAGCTCGCGCAAGCTCGCACGCTCGACGTTCTACGCGATGAGCCGCTGGCAGGCGAAGTTGGAGAAGAAGCAGGCGGTCCTCGGGCGCATCGTCGACATCGGCGCTGAGCTGTTCGCCATCGCCTCGGCCGTTGTCTATGCCGATACCTTGCGCCGCGAGCACCCCGAGCTCCAGACGTCGGCGGTGGCCCTCGCCGACCTCTTCGCCAAGCAGGCCCGGCGGCGGGTGGACGAGCTGTTCGCCGCGCTGTGGGCCAACGACGACGAGCAGGCCTACCGCCTGGCCCAGGACGTGCTCGCCGGCGAGCACGTCTGGCTCGAGGACGGGGTCGCCGACCCGTCGGGCGACGGCCCCATGGTGACCCCGCAGCCCCAGGGCGGCCACGAGTCCCAGGACAAGGCGAAGTCCTCGCGCGTGGCGACGGCCCAGGAGGCCGACGGGCGGGCCCCGGTGGTGGGGGCAAAGGTGCAGTAGGCGGGGGCGGTGGTGTCCCGCGCCGGCGGGACCGGGACGCCGCGGTGCCGGGAGCCCCGGCACGATGGCAGGCGGGTGCCCCGCGCGGCCACTAGGGTCGGGTGGTGCCCTCCTCCCCTCCCGCCGCTGGCGAGACGCTCCTGGTCACCGGCTTCCCGGGCTTCATCGGTCGCCGGCTCGTCGCCTCGCTGCTCGAGGGTGACCCGAGCACCCGGGTCGTCGCCCTGATCGAATCCAGCGCGCGGGACAGCGCGCGGGCGGCGCAGGCGGCGTCAGCTGGTGGCGAGCGTCTGGAGCTGCTCGAGGGCGACATCACCCGCCGCGACCTCGGGCTGCATCAATCCGCCCGGGGGCGCCTGGCCGAGGAGCTCACCGGCGCGTTTCATTTGGCGGCGGTCTATGACCTGTCGATTCCCCTCGAGGTGGCCCAGCGGGTCAACGTCGAGGGCACCGGCAACCTCCTGGAGCTCTGCGCCCGGGCCCAGCGCCTGCGCCGTCTGACCTACGTCTCCACCGCCTACGTCGCGGGTGTGCGCACCGGCGTCGTCTACGAGCACGAGCTGGCGCTGGGCCAGCGCTTCAAGAACCACTACGAGTCGACCAAGTTCCAGGCCGAGCTCTGGGTGCGCGACGCGATGGCTCACGTACCCACCACGATCTGCCGGCCCGCGATCGTGGTCGGCGACAGCCGCACCGGGGAGACCCAGAAGTTCGACGGTCCGTACTACCTCCTGCGCACCATCTCCGCGCTGCGAGCGCGCGGATGGCCGGTGCGCGGGCTGGGCAGCCCCGACGCGCCGTTCAACGTGGTGCCTGTCGACTTCGTGGTCAGGGCGCTGACCGCCGCGCACCGCGAGCCTGCGGCCGAGGGCCAGACGCTTCACCTTGTCGATCCCGAGCCGCTGAGCGCGGCCGACCTCGTCGCCCTCCTGGCGCGGCTCTACGCCGGCGTGGAAGTCCGGGGCCGCCTCCCGGCCGCGCTCATGGAGTCCGCGCTGCGCAGCGAGCGCGTCCGGGGGCTGCTGGGCGGGACCCCGCGCGAGTCGATCCGCTACCTCAACCACCCGGTGCGCTTTGACACCCGACGAGCGCGTGACGTCCTGGGTGCCCAGGGCATCGAGCCGCCGCGCTTCGGGGACTACGCGCGCGAGGTGGTCGAGTACTTCCGGGCGCACGAGAGCGACGCGCGCCTGGTGCCCGGAGCGGCTGGCCGTACATCGACCCCGAGCCTGGAGGCCCGTCTCGGCTGATCAGCCCCGCGGCTCGAAGCGGGCGCGGAAGCGTCCGGCCGGCTCGACATCCGCCCCGAGCGCCCTGACCCGGGCCGACAGCCCGGCGTCTGAGGTGACGACGCAGGCCGTCCGTGCGGGGTGCTCCTCCAACCAGCGGACGATCGCGTCGTCGGCGGCATCCGGGCCTCCGGGAGCGAAGCGGACCTGGATCGCCGACGGGGGATCGTGGGCCACGTAATGCCCGTCGAGGACGACGGTCAGCGCCGCACCGGTGGCCTGCGCCCAGCCGTCAAGCGCCGCCACCAGCCGCGCCTTGGCGGTCACCCTGTCGCGCCACCACCCGTCCGGACGTGAGCCGATGACGTTGAGTCCGTCGACCAGCCAGTGGCGTCGCTCCTCCACGGCGCCCACCGTATCCAGAGACGGCCCCAGCGGGCACGCGCCCGTCTCGTTTGGCACCCGGGGACGGGGGTATCCGGTTGGGTGGCGGGACGTCACCGTAGCCTCTTGCGACGCCCGTCAGCCCCTCCCGGTCGCAAACGGTGCTCCCTCTTAGGCCGCACGCCGGCCGACGTCCCCCGAGCCCGACAGGAGCCGTACCATGATCAAGCCCGAGCACAAGGTCGTCCAGTACCTCAACGAAGCGCACGCCACCGAGCTCACGCTCGTCCAGGAGCTCACCGCCCAGGTGGCCATGACGCCAGCGAGCGAGCTGCGCTCAGGCCTGCAGTCCCACCTGCGCGAGACGCGCGACCACGCCCACCGCATCGAGAAGCGCCTGGGCCAGCTCGAGGCCTCCCGCAATCCGCTGCTCGCCAGTCTGGGCGTGGCCGAGACGACGATCGGCCAGGTGGTAGCCATGGCCAAGGCGCCCCTTAACCTGTTCCGCGGCACCGGGGGCGAGGAGAAGGTGCTCAAGAACGTCAAGGACGCCTGTGCGAGCGAGGCGCTGGAGATCGCCACCTACACGGCTCTCGGTCGCCTTGCCGAGCGCACCGGCGACACCCGCACCGCTGAGCTGGCCAGCTCCATCCGCGAGGACGAGCAGAAGATGCTCGACCTGCTCCTCGGCGCCCTGCCCGGGCTCACCGACGCTGTTGTCGATGCCGATATCGAGGGCAACCAGCGCTATGACGTCTCGCAGACCGGTGCCGCCCAGGCGGCGCGGGGCCAGAGCCACCGCTCCGCAGGTCGGCGCTCCTCGCGCACCACGGCTCGCGCCAACGGAGCCAAGCGCGCTTCGGGAACCAAGCGCGCGTCAGGTGCCAAGCGCCCGTCGGGCACCAAGCGCGCCTCGGGCACCAAGCGCGCCTCAAGCAACGGTTCGAGCGGCTCGTCGAGCAGCCAGCCGCGCGCCGGCGCGTCGGCCTGACCTTCCCGCCCTCTCCCGGGAGCCCAACCGCTCCCGGGGGTGCCGCGGCGCCGGGAGGGGCGGCTGCCGGTAGCGCCTCTAGAGGCAATATCGTTGACTTAAGCCGCCTGGATGGGTGATCGCGTCGTTGGGCGGCTTCGCCCGTCGCCGCACGGCTGGCGCTGCGCTGGGACGGCGGCCGGACCGGACCGTCACGAGGCCGTCAACCGCGTCGACCGGAGCCACGTCGCCGCCAGATTCACGCAGCGCGACTTCGTGGCTCCGGCCGCGGCCGTGATCTGCCAATGCTCGCAAGGGCCCAGCCGCTGCGGCTTGGTCACCATGTGTACGCACACCGACCGGAGACCCCTTGCCCGGCCGGCCTCGAGGACAGCGGCGGGCCCTTGCGCCGCCGGTCAGGCGTCGATGGGGGTGGGGTCCGGCGTATTGACGTCGGGATCGGTCGGCGTGCGGTTGCGGACGTTGTCGAAGTTGAAGAAGCGGCCGGGTAGTGTGCCCCGCTCGCCGAAGCCGAAGCCCGCGGCCTTCAGCCGCGCGACCGCCTCCAGGATGTCGAAGAACTCCACGGCCATGAAGATGCGGTCGTTGCCGAGCCGGCCGAGCGACTGGAGGGCAAGCGCCCGGTGGACCGCCTCGGCGCCCATGAACTCCGCGGGCACGGCTGCGAGCTTCGGGTCCGCCTTGGCGAACGCAGCGACGCCGATCAGGTAGGCGTTGACGAAGATCTGATCGCCGACCACCAGCGTCTCGAGCAGGTGGTCACCGCTCCGGAACACCGCGTACGGGACCCAGATGCGCTTCGTGGCCGGCTCGGCGCCAAGGCCAACGAGGACGTCGTAGTGGCGCAGCTCCTCCTGGGCCGCTGCCCGGATGTTGCGCTGGGTCACCTCGTCGTCGACGAGATGACGGTGGAACCCCACCGTATTGACGATGGTCGCCAACACCTCGGCGGTGGCCGCAACGTTAAGAATCGTCTGTGTGTCGTTGTTGGGGCTGTCCGCGAGCGCGCTGCTCGGCAGCACGCTCGCGAGCCCCATGCCGCCGAGCGCCGCGGCGGTGGCTCCCACGAACTGGCGACGCGTTCGCTCAGACACATGCCGACCGTCCTGCTCGATCGCGCGATGGATGACGTCAAGCCCTTCGGACATCTGGGAGCTCCTTCGTGGGGGGGGCAGGCGCCCCCGCGCCGGCACCCGGCGCGGGGGAAGAATGCTGATTGTTGGCCATCCGCCCGATCACTGTGTGAAGATCTTGCCACCGGTGCGCGGGCGCCGGCGAACCGCCGAGGGTCGCCAGCGGTCGACGCTGACGGTGATCCGGACTCGATTGAGGCCCTGGCGCACTCTACAGCCACCCCGCGCACCGTGTACCCGACTAGTGCGTACCGGATGGAGCTAACCCGGTGCGTACTTGGTCGATGGACATCGACGCCGATGGGACGATCGAGCACGTCGACGGCACCGGCCAGCACCACCGCTACCGGCTCGTCGCCCTGCCCGACCCCCGGTATCCACTCAGGTGCCCCCGCGCTGGCGTTGTCCCCACCCAACGCCCCCACGCTCTCTTGCCGACGGGCGTGCGGGTCTAGGCCCCTCTAGGAGCCCGGGTCAGTAATACCGAGTCTCATTAACGAGACGCTGAGAGCCATTCTGCGGCCCTCCGAGCGATCGCCTCTGGTGATTTGACCCCCGGACCCGGGCCAAAACGGGCTCTTGAGTGGATAGTGACCCACGCTCCTAGAGGTCGCGCAGTTCTTCGATCGCAGGGCGACGCAGCGCGCGTAGGGTGACGATGCCGGCCACGAGGACAGTGGCGATCACCGCGCCTGCGACACCGATCAGATACCCCCACGGAATCGAGAGGACGTCCGGCGGAGGATCGAAGACCCCAGTCAGCACGTCGACCAGGGTGATGGACAGCGCCGCGGCGATCACCGTGCCCAGGACCAGGCCACCGCCGGTGACAAAGACCGATTCGCCCCAGACAAAGCCGCCGAGCTGGCGCGGGCGGGCGCCCAGGGCGCTGGCGATGGCGAACGTGCGCCGACGCTCCTGAAAGCCCAGGCCGAGGGCCAGTCCGGTCGCCGCGGCGGCGAGCACGAGGGCGAAGCCCAGCTCGATCCGCGTCAATCCCGAGAGCTCCACCGCGGTGAGGTTCGAGCCGATCACCTGGCGCTGGTTGACGATGTCGGTCACCGCCGCCCTGGAGCCCACAACCGACGAGATGCGCTTGGCCACGACTGCCGGGCTGGTGCCGTCGGTCTGCACGAGGAAGCTGCCCACCGCATCCGAACCGGTCTTGGCGGCGATGTAACTCTGATTCGCGACGAAGAACGAGTCCTTGGGGGCTGTCGGGAACTCCTTGGCGACACCCTCGTAGTGAAAGGGCACCGTCGTGAGCTGCTTAGTGCGTCCGTTCTGCAGTCGCAGGTTGAGCACGTCGCCGGGGTGCAGTTGGAAGTCCTTGACGGTCTCGTCGCTCACCAGGATCGCCGAGGGGTCCTTGGCGATGATCTTCATGAGGTCGGCGGCAGAGCCACCCCGGAACCAGCCGTTCTGCAGCTTGCCGGCACTGGTGATCGTCTCAGGCCGTACCCCGAAGAGGTCCTGGAGGTCAGCGCCGATGTACGCATAGCGATGCTGCAGCGGCTCGATCGACCCGACCCCCGGGATCTTCTTGAGCTGGGCCGCGCCCTGTGCTGCACCGACCGACACGCCAGGCGATTCGGTGACCGCCACGTCGGCGCCGTTGGACAACCGCGCGTCGGCCTCCGCCTGCGCCTGGTAGGTGGAGTTGAACACCGACGTGGACCCGGCGAAGGCGGCGGTGAGGGCGACAAGGGCAACCGCTCGTGCGAGCAGCCGGCGCTGACGACTCATGGTCGAGGCCACCGTGGGGGCGAGCTCGCCGGCCAACGGCCGCAGCGCCCTGGTCAGCGGCCTGCTCCCCCGGCTGAGGAGGAGGTCGGCAAGGCGATAGGCGAGTAGGCCGGCGCCGATCCATCCGAGCACGGGGGCGAGCAGCGCGTACCAGTTGACCGACACCTGGGCCACGCCCTCGGGCGCCAGCACCAACTGGTAGCCGTTCTGCGAGGCCTGCCAGTAGATGAATCCGGCAATGGCCAGGCAGATGAAGTCCACTCCGTAGCGGGCCCACAGCGGACCGCCCGCGGTGCGCCCGACCTGCCGGCGCTGGCCGGCCACCGTGAGAGCGCGGGCGTCGCGCAGCGCCGGGAGGGCGATCGATCCAGCCGCAATGGCCAGACCGACGATCGCCGCTCCGAGCGCCCACAGGACCGCGGACACCGTCCCGGCCCCGAACGAGGCCGTACCGAAGCTGCTCTTGCCAATCAGCAGGGCTGCTCCGAGTCCGACGAGCACGCCGATCACGCCGGCGAACACCGTCTCGGCCAGGGCGATGCGCACCAGCGTGCGCGTGGACGCTCCTCGGGTACGCAGCAGGGCCGAGTCTCGCCGCCGCCGATCGGCCCCGGCGGAGGCGATGAGCGCCGTGACCAGGCCGGCCAGGATCGCTCCGGGAACGCCGAGGAACAGAAACAGGATCTGGGCGTACAGGGCGTCCTTGCGCGCAGTGTCGAGCGCGGCGCCGAGGTTGTCCCCCACCAGGCCGGTGCCGGTGAGCCGGCTCTCCAGGTTGCGCGCCCGGGAGGCCACGTCGTCAAAGGCGGCGCTTGGACTGGTGGGCAGCGCGTGTGCGAGCGTCACGTGGACCTGCGTCTTGATCAACTCGGGACGCTTGGCCAGGATTGGAGCCTCGACCTGATTGAAGGTCGACTGGGGCAGAAGCATCACGTTGTCCGGCGGCGCCTGGGCCTGCGCGCCGGGCGGCGCGCCGACGTTCTGAAACAGCGAATCGACGTAGGGAAGATCCACGACGCCGCTGACGGTGACGTTGGTGGGCGGGTTGCCTGGCCGGGCGACGGTGACGGCGCTCCCCGGGGCGACGTGCAGGTTGGAGGCCGTCTGCTGGGCGACCAGAACGCCGTTGAGGTCGCCCGAGAGCAGGCGCAGTGCCCCCGGGAAGGCCGTGGCATAGCCGGGAGGCAGCCCGAGCACCCGCGCGGCGCCGGTCGTCTGGGTCGAGCCTTGGGCGGTGGCCACGAGGCTGGGAGCGCCGGCGAACTGCACGGGCAGGGCGCGCTTGACCCCGGGGAACGCGCTGACCGTGGACAACAGGTCGGAAGGACTTGTGCCCGGACGGGCCTCGACCTGCCAGTCGATCGCCACGCGGGCGATCGCGCGCTGGGTCATCTTCGAGTTCGTCGAGGACAGGAAGGTGCCGATAGCAGCGATCAGCGCGACGCCGACGGCGACCCCCAGCGCCGTGGCGATGATCCGGGCTGGGCGGCGCGTAATCAGGCCTCCAAGCCAGTTCAGCGCGACCATGTCGTCTCCCTGCTGTCCGTCTGGATCTCGCCGCTGCGCATCTCCCAGCGTTCGGGCAGGCGCTCGGCGACGGTCCGGTCATGCGTGGAGATGACCAGGGCCGACCCGACATGCTCGCTGGCGGCGAGCAGGACATCGACGACCGCCGCACCGCTGGCGCGGTCCAGCTGACCGGTCGGCTCGTCGGCAAGGATCAGGCTCGGCTCGCCGGCGAGCGCCCGGGCCACGGCGACACGCTGCGCCTGGCCGCCGGAGATCTCCTCCGGGAGCTTGTCGGCGAGCTCGTCGAGGTCAAGCGTGCGTAGCGCGGCGTGCGCCACGACGCGGGCCTTCTTGTCGGTCATGCCGCCGATGATCAGGGGCAGGGAGGCGTTCTCGAGGACGGTCAGCGGGGGCAGCAGGCTCGGCCCCTGGAAGATGACGGCCACCCGTCCCGGCCGCAGCTCGTTGCGGGTGCCGATGGCCGGCCAGCTCACCTCGCCCACGGTGGGATCGTCCAGGCCGGCCATCAGGTGCAGGAGCGTCGACTTCCCTGAACCGGAAGGGCCGACCAGCCCGATGCGTTGACCGGCGAACACCTCGCAGTCGGTGGCCTGTAGAGCCACGGTCGCGGTCGGACCGTCTCCATAGGTACGGGCGACGAGCGCACAGCGCACCAACGGCAGCCCCTGACTCATGACTCAACCCTCCCGTCGCGTAGGCGTATCTCACGGTCCACGCCGGCGGCGACCTCAGGGCTATGGGTGACGATCAGGACCCCGGCCCCGGCCGCCGCGCGGTCGCGCAGCAGCTCGAGCACACGCGCAGCCGTGACCGAGTCGAGCTCACCCGTGGGCTCGTCGGCCAGGATCACCGGTGGGTCGTTGGCCAGAGCCACAGCCAGCCCGGCCCGGGCCAGCTCGCCTCCGGAGAGCTGGGACGGGCGGCCGGAGGCGCGATGCTCGATCCCACAGCGCTCGAGCACCTGCTGGCGCCATCCCGTGCCCGAGGCGCGACCGCTGATGCGCTGGGCCAGGGTGATGTTGTCGGCCACCGAGAGGTGGCCGACAAGGTTTGCCTGCTGAAACAGCATTCCGATGCGAGCCCCGCGGATGCGGGCGCGATCCTCCTCGGGACGGCGCGAGATCCGTGTGCCATCCACACTCACGCTGCCGCCGTCGGGTTCGTCGAGGCCAGCCAGGCAGGCGAGCAGGGTCGACTTGCCCGAGCCCGACGGCCCGGTCACCGCGATCAGCTCTCCGGGCTCGACGGCCAGCGACACGCCCTGAAGCGCCAGCGTCTCGTCGTCGCCGGCGTGGAAGAAGCGATACAGGTTGTGCGCTTCAAGCACGACGCTCATCGGGTGAAGGCCAGTGAGTTGGTCACCGTCTTCCAGGGATCGACGTTGTCCGACCCGTTGGCCCCCGACACGGTGATGACCACATCTCGGCCCTTGTGGGAAAAGTCATAACGTTCGATGGCGAGCACACCGAACTTGCCCGTGACGGGATCCGGCGGGGAGTAGCCGAGGTAGGTGGTGCGAACCGCCGGACCGGCCTTGCGAGTGACCGAGCTGACCGTCTGGAGCTTGAATCCCTTAACCGAGGAGGCAAGCTTGGGCACCACCGTGCTCTGCACCGAAGCGACGGTGATCAGGGCGGCCGCGGGGAGGGAGGTGATCTGGACGGCGTTGAGCTTGTCGGTGAAAGTTACGATGCCGCCCGCGCTGGAGCGTGACCAGCCCTCGGGCGCGCTCACGGTGTAGCCCGCGCCGGGGACCGCGTAGGGAACATAGGCCGTGGTGTCGGGGATGTCGCCGGGCGGAAGGCTCTCCGGCGCGTTGGGATTCACGCCTTGCCCGCTCGATGACGTCGAGGTGGGCCCGGAGGCGCCAGCGCCAGGGGCCGAGGAGCTTGATCCCGGACTGGAAGACGATCCACAACCGGCAAGGAGCGTCGCCGCGATCGCGAGCAGCGGGAGGGCGGTCATCTTGGGCACGGGGCCTCCAGGGAGTGGTCGAGTCATCGCTGGGCACGGTAGGGACCCATGGTCACGCCCGGGTTCGGGAAGGTCAGCGTCAGGTCAAGACCCCTCTTAAGACCGCCTACCGTCTGACCATGGATGAACGTCGGATCCTGGTCATCGAGGACGACGAGGCGATCGCCTCGGGACTCGCGCGCATACTGACCAGCCAGGGATACCTCGTGCACCTCCTGTCCCAGGGCGCGGGGGCGGTGCGAGCAGCGGACGGCGACGTGGATCTGGTGGTGCTGGACCTCGGCCTACCTGACGTCGACGGGCTGGAGGTCTGTCGCCGGCTGCGGACCGCCCACCCGGGCTTGGCCATCCTGATCCTCACCGCGCGCGACAACGAGCTTGATGTCGTGGCCGGGCTGGATGCCGGCGCCGACGACTATCTGGTCAAGCCCTTTCGTCTCTCTGAGCTGCTGGCCCGCATCCGCTCTCACATGCGACGGGTCAGCGTGACGACCGCTCGCGCCGAGCAGCCCCTGCAGGTCGGCGAGCTGCGCGTGGACCGCTCGGCGCGCCGCGCGTGGCTGGGCGGGCACGAGCTGGTCCTGCGCCCCAAGGAGTTCGAGCTCCTGACGCTGTTCATGATCAATGCGGGCATTGCCCTGACGCGGCAGCGCATCATGGAGCGGGTTTGGGACACGCCGTGGATGGGATCGACCAAGACCCTCGACACCCACGTCCTGGGCCTTCGCAACAAACTGGGAGCCGAGGCGATCGCCACCCTTCGGGGAGTCGGCTACCGCTTCGAGTTGCCATGAAGCGTCGCCTCGTGTTCGCCATCGCCGGCGTGGCGACGTGCGCGGTGGCCCTGTTCGCGTTGCCTCTGGGTGTCGTGCTTCAGCGCAGCTACCGTGATGAGGAGCTGCTGCGCCTGCAGCGCGACACGGTGGCCGCGACGCGCGGCATCGACCTCACCGCCGGCACGCGCGATCGCCCGGAGCTGCCGCCCTCCGAGGACCGGCTGGCGATCTACACCAGCGCCGGGTCACTGGCCGCCGGCCGCGGGCCGGCAAGTGCGGATGCTGTCGCTCGCAGCGCGCTGCGCACCCGGCGCCCGACGAGCGTGGTCGACCACGGAGCGCTGGTCGTCGCCGTGCCGCTGCTCACCGGCGAGCGCGTCACCGGAGTCGTGCGCGCGCAGCGCGGTCAGGGAGGCGTCGCCGGGCGAACCCATCAGGCGTGGCTGGCGTTGGGCGGGCTGGCCGCCGGACTGGTGGCGCTCGCCGTGTTGGCGGCCTTGGCCCTAGGGCGCCGGCTGGCCGGCCCGCTGGAGACCCTGGCCGCGACGGCGCGGCGCGTGGGCGAGGGCGACTTCGCTGCTCGTGCTCCACCCATGAGGATTCGCGAGATCGACGATGTCGGGACCGCGCTCAACCGCAGCTCGCGCCGCATCGACGAACTGGTCAGCCGCGAGCGCACGTTCAGCGCCGATGCCTCTCATCAGTTGCGCACCCCGCTCGCGGCACTGCGACTCGAGCTGGAGGGGCTGGCCCTGAACCAGCGCCCGCCACCGGCCGAACTGACCGCCGGTCTCGCGCAGGTCGATCGGCTGCAGAGCACGATCGAGACGCTGCTGGCCGTCGCCCGCGACACCCCCCGGGAAGGACGGACCACCGACCTGGGTGTGGTCGTGCGCGGGCTCGAAGCCCACTGGCACGGCGTCCTGGCCGCCGAGGGGCGACCGCTGCGCGCCCGGCTGGAGGTCGAGCTGGCCGTAGTCGCCATGCCAGCGGCAGTGCTGACCGAGATCGCCGAAGTTCTGATGCAAAACGCTCGCGTGCATGGCGCGGGAGCGGTGACGCTGACCGTGCGCCAGCTGGGCGACGCGCTGGCGCTCGAGGTCGCCGATCGAGGTCCCGGGTTCGGTTCAGACCCGGACGCCGCCTTCGTTCGGGGATCGGGCCACGGACACGGGATCGGCCTCGCGCTGGCCCGCTCCCTGGCTCACGCCGAGGGCGCGCGCCTGCAGATCACGCACCCCGGGCCGGCTCCCACGGTTTCCCTACTCGTGCCACCGGGCCCAACCGAGAGAGTCAACGGCTATCCGCCCTGAAGCCGGGCGGCGTCGATCACCGGCGTGATGCCCAGGCAACCCCGGCCGGCTGTCCGGGGGACCAAGCGCACGGCTCGCGAGTGAGGGCGAACGGGGGCTGTGCCAGTCTGCCGCCGGATGGACGCCTTTTCACACGTCCTGCTCGTCCTGGGCGGTCTGCTCGTGCTGGGTGGCCTGAGCGCCCGGCTGGCGCAGCGTTCGATCTTCTCGCTGGCCGCCTTCTGTGTGATCGCCGGACTGCTCCTGGGCCCTGGAGGCGTCGGCTTCTTGAACGTCGATCCCCGCGGCGCCTTCGTGCGTGACGTAGCGCAGATCGCGCTGGTGGTGATCCTCTTTCGTGATGGGCTGGAGGTGGAGGAAGAGATGCTGCGGGGGGCCTGGCGGCTGCCGCTGCGCAAGCTCGTCCTGGCCATGCCCCTCACCGCCGGGCTCATCGCCCTGGCCGCGCGCGGGCTCACCGACCTGTCCTGGACGGCGTGCTTCCTGCTCGGTGCGCTGCTCTCCCCCACCGACCCGGTGCTCTCCTCCAGCGTCGTCACCAACCCGCGCGTCCCGCGCCTCGTGCGCCACTCGCTCAACCTCGAGTCGGGTCTCAACGACGGGCTCGCCCTCCCCGCCGTCATCGTCTTGCTCACTGCCCTGGAGCCGCACGGCGGACACTTCGACCTGGCGCGCTTCCTGGCGGAGAACGTCGGCCTGGGCGCCGCCTGGGGCCTGCTGGTGGGCGCAGTCGCCTCGATCGGGCTGCCCCGGGACCGCCAGCTTCCCGGTGTCCCCGCCCACGGAACCACGCTGTTCGGACTCGGTGTCGCCCTGGGCGCCTACGGCCTGGCGACCACCGTCCCGCCACACGCCAACGGGTTCATCGCCGTCTTCGTCGCCGCCATCACACTGGGGGTCCTGCGTCCGGCCCTGCGTCCGCGCTTTGAGACCCGGGCCGATGAGCTCGTCGAGCTGGTCAAGGTCGTCGTCTTCGTCGTCTTCGGAGCGCTGCTCACGCTGGATGGGCTCTTCGGCGACGGGTGGGCCGCCGTGGCCATCGTACTGTTCACCCTGGTGGTCGCGCGCTCAGTCGCCGTGGGCGTAGCCCTGCTGGGGACCCGTACTCCGCCGCTCCTGGTTGGCTTCATGGCCTTTTTCGGGCCCAAGGGGATCGCCACCGCGACCTTCTCCCTGCTCGTCCTGGCCGACAACGTGGGACCGGGCGAGAGGATCTTCCACATCGCCGCCCTTACCGTCGTCTGCTCAGTCCTCCTGCACGGACTCAGCGACACGCCAGCGTCGGAGTGGCTGGCACGGCGGCTGGAGGGCGAGCCGGTCTGACGGACCTGTCCTACGCGGCGTCGATATCCCGTGCCCGGTCCACGGCGTCGCCCGGCGCTCCCCGGAAGGGCTCGCCGTGCCCGGGCAGCAGGGTGTCGGCGTCCAGGCCGGCGAGCGCGTCGAGCGACGCCCGCGTCCGGCTCGGATCGCCGTTGAGCGCATCGGGCATCAGGCGCGGTCCGTCGGCCCGGGTGAGGACGTCGAGGGTGGCGATGGCATCGCCGGTCAACACGACGCCGCGATCGGCGAGGTGCAACGAGACATGGCCCGTGGTGTGGCCGGGCGTGGACACCACGCGCGGACGGCCCGGCACGTCGAGCTGCTCGCCGGACGCAAAGCCCTCGACCTCGCCGACCCACGTGGGCGTCATGAAGCCCCGTGCCGTGGCGTGCAGGACGAAGCCCAGCGCAGTGGGGCGCCACAGCGCCGGGATCAGACCGGGAACCAGGGTGAACGGGGAGGAGCCCTTCGCTTTGCCGTGGGCCCGCTCGATCTCGTCGCGGTGGACGTGGACCCTCGCGCCGGTCGCCTTGCGCGCCGCCTCCGCGGCTCCCAGGTGGTCGGGATGAGCGTGGGTGAGCACGATCGCCGTCACCCCCTTGGGGGTCGAGGCGCCCAGGGCCTTGACGGCGGCCTCGACGTGGGGCCAGCTGCGCGGCCAACCAGCGTCCACGAGGGTCAGCTCGTCACCATCCTCGACCAGGTACCAGTTGACCAGGCCATCGGCGTAGCGGTGCACCCCGGTCCCGACCTCCTGCGTCACCGCCTGTGCCATCGCGCTGCTCCTCTCGTGTCGTTGAGCCCCAGCCGTACCCGTCTCGCGCGCCGCCCGAGCATGAGACGGCCAGCCGTGGCGCGTGAGCGCTCCGGGGTTCGCGCGGTCAGCCACGCTACTCGGACCGCCCGGCGGAGACCGGGCCCCCCAGGCGCGCGCGCGGGCGGCGGTTGGGATCGCCCTTCAGCGCCAGCAGAAGCTCGTCGGCGATGGCGATGAACTCAGAAGCGCTCTGGGACGCAGCGAGTTCGGCGGTGGCGCAGGTGATGCCCACCTCGACCTCTCCATCGATCACGCACAGCTCCGCCACCCGCGCGCGAACGCGAGCGGCGAGGCGCTCGGCGTCCGGGCGATCGCTGTTGGCCAGCAGGACGGCGAACTCGTCCCCGCCCCATCGAAAGCACGCGTCCTCGATGCGCAGGATCTCGGTGAGCACGGCAGCCACCTGGCGTAGGCAGCGGTCCCCGGCGGCGTGCCCGAAGCGGTCGTTGACCTCCTTGAAGCGGTCGAGGTCTCCGATGATCACGCTCAGGTGGGTCTCGGTGCGCCGTGCCCGGGCGACCTCTGCCGACAGCGCCTCCTCGAAGGCACGGCGGTTCCCCAGCCCGGTCAGCTGATCGCGGCGTGCGAGCAGCTCGGCGCGCTTGCGGGCCTTGCGGATGGCCGTGCGCTGGGCCCGCATCATGATGAACAGCACCGAGACCGCCGCGCCGACGGCGAGCAACATGATCAGCTGAATGCCGATGTCACTGACCACCTGCCGGTTGACGGGTCCGTACGCCAGCGGGGCCCAGATGACGATCGAGATGGTGGCAAAGAAGGTGAGCACCTGACGGCGCCCGTGGGCGCCAGCCGCGAAGAGGACGGGAAGCATGTAGAGGTAGTGGTAGGCCGTATCCCTCCCACCGGCCAGCCACTCGAGCAGGCAGATCGCCCCGAGGCCGAAGTAGCCCGCGAGCAGGATCTCCCTCAAACTGGAGGGCCGGCCCTCATCCAGTCGGCGGTAGGCCAGGATCACGCCGCCGGCGATCAGCGTCGCCGCAACCAGCCAGCCGGGCTGGCCCAGCTGCTTGGTGGGCGGGGCGACCGGGAGCAGCACCGCCGCCGCCACCCCTCCGGTCAGCCAGAACGCGCCCCCCATGACCCGGGCCATGCGCAGGTCAAGCCCGGTTGACAGAGCGGATGACTCCGCGGCAGCGGCGCGCATCTCGGTTATCACCGCTCGCACGGAGCTGGTGCCCATGCGTCGTTATCGGCCCCGAGCCTCGCGGGCTGTACCCCCGGCGCTCAGAAGGCGCGCACCAGGGCGGCCACCAGCCCGGGTAGGCGATCAGCCTCGCGGGCCTGCGCCAGCTGCCGCAGGGCGCCATTCTGGGCGGCCAGGTCCTCCACCCCCGACAGCTCGGATTCGCAGCCGAGATCCTGCGCGTGGGGACGACAGGCGGAGATGAGCTCGGCGATCTGATCGGCCAGAGCGACGCGCTCTTCGCGATCCGGGTCGATGAACGTCGCGTTGATCCCGTCACGCGCCGCCAGGAAGCGGTTCTCGTGCAGGACCTCGGGCAAGCCGATGAGTCGAGACGAGATATAGCCCTGTTCGACCTCCAGACGGGCGATGCACTGCACGAGCGCCACCAGAGCCGCGGTGTGCTCGACCCGCGTCTGGGTGTCCATGATCCGCACCTCAACGGTGCCGAAGCGCGGTTGGGGCCGGACGTCCCACCAGAGGAAGGTGGGCTCCGGGATCGCGTCGCTGCGAATGAGCAGGTCCACGGCCGCGACGTAGTCGGCGTAGCTGCCGAACGACCGGGGAATGCCCACCCGCGGGAAGGCTCCGAACAGGGGAGTGCGCGCGGAGGCGAGCCCGGTGTCGCGTCCCTGCCAGAAGGGCGAGTTGGCCGAGAGGGCGAGCAGCATCGGCAGATGACCGCGCAGACGGTTGACCAGGCCGACGGCGTCGTCAGGATCGGCGACCCCGACGTGGATATGCAGGGCGAAGGTCGGCTCGCGGCGTGCGAGCTCGCGCATCGAGCCGTAGACGAACTGGTAGCGCTCGCCCGACGAGATCACCGTGTCGTGCCACAGCGCGAAGGGGTGAAGCCCCGCAGCGGCGGCGCGCAGGTCCAGCGACGCGAGCGCCTCGTTCAGGGCGCCTCGCTGGTCCGCCAGCTCGCCGACCGCCGAGCCGACAGTCTCGTGCACGCCGGTGGCCAGCTCGAGCGCCGATCCGTGGGTCTCGGCGCTGACTTTGCCGGCCAGGTGGGAGGGCAGCGCCGGCAGGACCCGGTCGATCTCCGCCGCCAGCGACCAGTCCCGGGGCGCCAGGAGCATCACCTCCTCCTCGATGCCGAGCGTGTAACCCACCGCCGGCGCGGCGGGACTCCATTCGGCCCAGGCAGGCATGCGTAGGTCGACGGGGGTCATGCGACTCGCACGCCCCGGTGCTCAGCAGCGTGATAGCGCGCTGCCTCGACCAGCGCGCCGAACAGCGCGGCGTGCTCGGTGCGGTCGACCAGCGACTCGGCATGCCATTGCACTCCGACGCACAGCGCGCGACGCGACGCCTCGATCGCCTCGATCACCCCGTCCGGCGCCCATGCCACCGCGCGCAGGCCGCGGCCCAGCCGATCGACCGCCTGGTGGTGAAACGAGTTGACCTCGAGCACGCTGGCACCGAGCAGCGCGCACAGTCGGCTGTCAGGGGCGACGCGGACCACGTGGGTGGTCTGTTCGCTCGCTGCGCGCTGGCGATGCTCGATCTCGCTCGGAGCGTCCTCCGGTAGGTGCTGGCGCAGTGTTCCGCCGCGCGCGACGTTGAGGGCCTGCGCCCCGCGGCATATCGCCAGGATGGGCAGCTCGAGGGCGTCGGCCCGCCGCGCAACGGCGAGCTCAAAGAGGTCGAGCTCGGGCTCGGTCGGTCCCAGTTGAGGGTGCGGACGAGCGCGATAGGCCGCCGGATCGAGGTCGGGACCGCCGGAGAGGCAGATCCCCGACAGCCGCTCGAGGAGCGGGTTGACGGCCTCGAGCTGCAGAGGGGGCAGGACCACGGGCAGCCCTCCGGCCGACTCGACGGCCCGGAGGTAGGGCAACCCCAGTGCCATCTCCCGGCGCGGCGGCTCGCCCTGCGCGGCCCGCTCCACGTGATCGACGACCCTCACCTCGGATGTGGTGACCCCGATGAGAGGCCTCACTCCGACAGCACCCACGTGTCCTTGCCACCTCCGTTCTGAGAGGTGTTGACGACCAGCGAGCCCGGATCGAAGGCCACGCGCGTGAGCCCGCCGGGGGGCACGGTGACACCGGCGTCGGAACTGAGCGCAAAGGGGCGGAGGTCGACATGGCGTGGAACCAGTGCACCTTGCTGCACGGTTGGATGGGTTGAGAGCATCACGGTCTCCTGGGCGACGAACCGCTCAGGGTGTCGCCGGATCCTCTCCGCCGCGGCCTCCACGTCAGCCGGCTCGGCGTCGGCACACACGACCACGCCATGCCCCCCATATCCTGAGCGCGGCTTGACCACCAGGTCACCGAGCCGCGCGAGCGCCTCCTCCCGCACCCCGGGCTCGCCCAGGTCGTAGGTCGGAACCGAGGGCAGCAGCGGTGCCTCGTCGAGATAGAAGCGCACCATCTCCTCGACGTAGGCATAGGTCAGCTTGTCGTCGGCAACGCCGGTGCCAAAGCCGTTCACGCAGGCGACGCGGCCCGCTTGCAGCGCCGCGAGCATAACGCGGGCCACCGGAGTCACCGACCCAGAGGAGTCGGCCAGTCGGTGCCCGTCGGTCCGGCGGTACACCACGTCGACCTGACGGCGCGACCGGCCGATCCGAGCGAAGAGCCGGCTGCCGTGTGGTTCGAGTTGCTCGAGTGAGACGACCGGTATGCCAAGGCGGTCGGCGAGCCACGTGTGCTCCCACCACGCGGTGTTCGACGGCCCGTCGGAGAGCAGTACGATCGCCGGCTCGCCGGCGCTGTCGGGCGCGGCGGCGCGCAGCGTCGCGGCCAGCGCGGTCACGGCGCCCTCCAGCGGCCGGGGGGTGGGCAGCCCAGCCGGCAGGTGAGCCCCGACCGCATCACGCGCGGCGTCTGCGTAGGCGATCCCCGACGGGGTGCGGAGGTTGTCTTCGAGGGCCAGGAGCTTGCCGCCCGCGTCGCGCACCACGTCGAGACCGGCGATGTGCGCATGCGCTCGTCCTGACGGCGGGAATCCAGCCACCATCGGCTCGAAGTCCACGGCGTCCGCGATGAGCCGCGGGGGAACGCGACCGGCGTTCACGATCCGCTGATCGCCGTAGGCGTCGGCCAGGAACGCGTTGAGCGCGCGCACACGCTGAGCCACACCGGCCTCGAGTCCGACCCACTCGGCCGCTGGGATGATGCGGGGCACGGGGTCCACCGCGAAGGTGCGGCGGCGCGCGCCGCTGCCAAAACCCACCTCTCGGGCCTCAAGACGGTCGGATACGCGGCCGGTCAGCCCCTCCAGATCCGTCTGACGCAGCGCGCCGAGCAGCGCCTGGTAATGCCAGCGCGGAGACCCATCGCCTTCGACGGCTTCATCAAAGGCGCCGCCCACGGGAACATAGCCCTCGTCGGCCACGACGAGCGGAGCGGTCTGACTCATCAGGCGATCCTGGGCGATGCCGTGCCGGGGGACCATGGCCCGCTGGCCGATGATCGGCCCGACCGGTTCGCCATCCGGTCCAGGCGAGGCCGCCGGTGGGGCCCGCCGCCCCTATCCCCGGCGCGTTGGCATGATGGGTGGCGTGGCAACGCGCGAGGAGCTGTCGCAGGAGGAGCGCGTTCGCCTGCGCCGAGCGGACGAGCGCCTGCGCACGGCGTCCAAGGACCTGCACGCCCTCGTGGCGACCGACCCGATCAAGGGCCGCTGGGAGCCCGAACCGGCACCGGCGGAGATCCTGCAGGCGGCCCGCGATGAGCTGCAGCAGGCCTACGCCGGGCTCATCGCCTGCCAAGCGGAGATCCTGGGTTGGGGGGGCGAACTGGGCACCGTCGACGTCCTCGATGCCGGTCGACTGCTCTCGTTCTCCTACGAAGACCTGATGCGCTACCACGGGCCGGGCTCGCCCGGCGGAGTGGCGCACGCCTTCAAGGTCATGGAGCGCGCGTTTCCGCTGCTGGACCCCGACGGGCCGCTGCAAAGGCGCGAGATCACCGTGGCCACCGCCTTTGGAGGGCCCGGCGCGCGGGACGGCTTCGAGATGGTCGCCCGCGCGGTGACCGGGGATCGCTACGTCCTGGATCCGGCCCTCACGCGACCCGAGCGCGGCACGGCGCTCGAGCGCTTCGTCTTCCAGATCGGTTACCGCGAGCGCAGCGTGACGCTCCTGGTCCGCGAGGGATTCGTGACCGACGAGTTCATCGCACTGGCCCGCAAGGAGCGCAGCCCGGAGGAGGAGGGGCGACTGGACCTCCTCAAGCAGGAGATGGCCGAGCGCGTGATGTCAAGCGCCGCTGCCGACGTCTACGACGCGACGCGCGGCCCGTGACTGGCGTCCGAGTCGAGCCTGCGCGTTCATCGGCCGGTAACGCAACGGCGATCACCGCCGCATGGATGGCGTTCGCCCTTGGCGCTGGGTATGCGGGAGTGAGCGCCTACTGGGGGCTGGGCGGGACATACTTGCTCAGCACTGTGGGAGGCCAACTGGGTCAGCAAGCCCGTGACGGATCGGCGAGCTCACTGGTCCTGGTGTGGGCGGCGGCCCTGGTCAAACTCGTCGCCGCTCTGCTCCCTCTGGCCACGATCCGGCTCGCGGGCTGGCCCTCCCGCCGATGGGCTCGTGCGCTGAGCTGGATCGAGGCAGCGACCCTGACGGCCTACGGACTGGTCCTGACCGTCGCCGGACTACTGGTGCAGGCTGATGTCGTGACCGCCTCACCCCACGCCGATCATCGGGCGTTGGCCTGGCACGCTTTTCTGTGGGACCCGTGGTTCCTGTCGTGGGGCGTTCTCGTCACGATTGCCATGGTCGCATCGCAACGACGCGACCAAAGGGTGCGGCGGCATTGACGTGTCTCCCCCACATGGGTTGTAGCTCAAATCGCGCTACGCTTCGCGGGGCATGGGGTCAGCCCCTCCTCCACTCTCCCTGCGGCTCGGACGCGACGGCCGGCGCGCTCTCGAGGAGATCGCCCGCAGGCGCGGGGTGACCCGGGCCGAAGCGGCCCGCCAGGCGATCGCCGAGACCGCCGAGCGCGAGAGGCGACGCGCGGGCCTCGCCGGCGAGGTTCGCGCGCTGATGCGCGACCCCGACTACCTTCGCGAGGCTCGCGAGGTGGTAGCGCTGATGGAGGAGCTGCGTGGTCCGCGGTGACGTCCACGCGATCACGCTGGCGCGCGGGCGCGGCCACGTCCAGCACGGCGGCCGCTACGGGGTGGTCGTTCAGGCGGATGACCTCCTCGCCCTCTCCACCATCGTGGTCTGCCCGACCTCGCGCTCGGCGCCGTCGGCGAGCTTCCACCCGGACATAACGGTCGGCGAGGAGCCGACCCGAGTCCTCTGCGAAATGGTCGGAGCGGTCGACGCCCGCGCCCTCGGCGAGCAGGTTGCCCACCTGACGGTGGACGAGGCGCGAGCCGTAGACGAGGCGCTGTTGCTTGTCCTCGGTCTTGCCTGATGCCGGTATCTACGGTGAAGCAGCGGTCGTCCCGAACCCAGTGTCCGCCGAACCGGGGGAGGTCCAATGTCTGGTCAGCGCTCCACCTCGCGCATCATGCGCATCGCCGTGTGTGCGTTGGCCGGATAGAAGGCAGAAGGCGGCCTTTTCAGGCAGCCCCGACGTGACGTGACGTCATCGATCAGGCCGGGCAAGCGCTGGCCCTGGAGCGAACCGCCCCGCGCCGTCACCACGGCGTCGCGCTCACCGCCGGCGCGAGTAGAAGCCTCCTGGTCCCAGACGGCAGCGGTGCACGGGCTCTCTCACAGTTCAATGCGCTCACCCATGGTCACGGTGCGGTCATCCGGGAGCTTGAAGTACTCGACCGGACTAGCGGCGTTGTGGGCCAGGTCGAGAAACAGCTTCTTGCGCCACGCGCTCATCCCCGCGGCGTCCGACCGCACGATGGTGATCTGCGAGAGGAAGTAGGACACATCGTCCAGCTTGATGGTGTCCTCGAGCAGGCCCAGGCGATCGGCCAGGCGCAAGGTGGCCGGAACGTCGGTGTTGTCCTGAAAACCGAAGCGGGCGGTCAGGCAGGTGATGCGATCGTCGGGATCGCCGAGGTGGTCGCATGCGAGCCGGTCGGAGTCTGTGATGTGTGGGACGCGCTCGGTCTGGATGGACAGGACCACGACGTTCTCGTGCAGCACATGGTTGTGCTCGACGTTGGCGCGCAGGGCCAACGGCGTCGTCTCAGCGTTGGCGTTGAGGAAAACGTAGACGTTCACGGGGTGTCGGTGGTGTGAGCAGGAGTCCTGCTGGGTGCAGGGAATCTTTCATGCGATGCGGCGTGGGGAGGCGGAAGCGATTTATGAGGCCGGGCGCGAG
>JAABUY010001638.1_pt1 | contig 29172 bp, 41 predicted proteins | sample 5560271 | NCBI WGS metagenome assembly JAABUY01 (sample SAMN10711886, study PRJNA513374) | rock metagenome | isolation source: Antarctica rocks | place: Antarctica: Victoria Land, University Valley | reverse complement strand
ACGGCTCAGCTCTCGCGCAACACGCATGTACATGCAAGCCCTAGGAGGCCGTGAGTAGACTGCGTGTGGTGGTGCTTGCTGCCTTGTGCCAGTTGCCTGATGTGCCTTTCAGGCGCTAGCGGAGTTTATGTTTTAATTAATGGCATCAGCAGGGTGCTGTAGCGGTGTAGCGTAAGTGCGCAGGCTGGTTGTGAAGGTAACACCACCGCGCGCCATGGTGGCAGGCAACAGGGCCAGTGAGCGTGGTGTACAGGCTGTGAGCGGGCTGTGAGCACTTAGGATGGATGATAAATGCTGTGTAAGGCGTCATTGCAGCGCATACGATGGCGCGGCCGCATGTTCTGACAGGTGGTGCCCTGGCCGGCACGCATGTACCCTCCTATCATGTCAGAGACAACACAGCGGCAGCCTGCTCGACACTTGCGGCTGGAGCGCACCCTTCAGGTTGGCCGCATGCAACTACGCCGCCGCTGCTCAGACAAAGGCTTAGTCATCCTCATTGCTCATTGCACAGCCACCTCGCCATCACACACCTGTGTGTCACCCAACCTAAGCGCGCATAGCCTGCGCACAAAGCGACCTCTGCACATTCTGTACATGAGCAGCAAAACACCTGTACAACAACAAGAGCTTTGACATACCTGGCACTGCTAGCTATGTCAGTGCCAATGCCTGTCACCGCACCGGGCGACCTACGGCTAGGCAGGGACTCTACGGCAACCTACGGAAGGTGCTCTACGATATTCAACGCGCATTCTTAAGCTATCCACGCAGCCGCCTGTTTTTTTCCTGAAGGGGGTACGCACAACATAGCCATAGGCAGAAGGCAACCAGCGGGTTGCCGCACATGTGGTGTACATCACATCACTGCCCTGACGCAGCAACGTGCATCGGCCAACTCTAATCTCACTCCCTTTAGCTGTCCGTCAAGACAATATAATGCCTTTGGACATGAGGCTACAGGCGTTAAGCTTCACACCCCGGCATATCCACAGCCAAATAGGGCCTGCGCAAACATGCGTGCTGGCGCGTGACCTGGACCAGGCCACCGCCAAACCCCGCAGCGCCTGTGAAAAGGCAAAATCATTGCACAAGCGAAGAAGCGAGGGAAGAAGCGGGGCAGGACGGGAGGACAACCTGAGAGCACAAATCCAGTCACCACACCCTACTGTCATCTACCTGTAAATGCATGGAGGCTGGCTCTGTCACAGCTATATAGGCCTGCCGTACTGCCATGCAGCCACGGCCTGGCAAACCCAGAACCTGACGCACACCAATGCTCAGCTTGCGCGCTGCACCATGACGCCTGGAGGCACCCAAGCGACGGCAGCATGCGCGCGTCGCGCACACACAGGTCGCTGTGCTGTGAGCGTGGTCCAAACAAATCCATCACGACCATGGGATGCGCACGCAAGCTGGCGCGGCCTAGCAGAAGCCAGGCCGCGCCCACAGCAGGCTGCCGCCCCAAGTGGCGCCCAGCGCCGCACCCAGCTCGGCAGCGATCGTGCTCGCGGGCGGCCGCTGCAAAGGCTCACCCGCCAGCCACGCCGCCAGCAGCGCGGCCAGTGCCGGCGGACACCCGACAGGCGGCGGCAGGCCCGCCCCGACCAGCAGCTTGCGCAGCCGCACGTCGCCCTCGCTCAGGCCCGCGTACGGCACCTGCACCGCGCCCCGCGCAGATGTGTCAATGCCATCTGCTTGCTTGCACCAGCTGAACATTACTCAGGCCCTCCTCCTGGGCTCTGCTGCTCCATGTACGGGAGCAGCGATTGCGCAGCTCCCGCGCCCCTGGACGATGCTCAGCAAAATGGCTGCAAGGCAGGCAGTGGCGCCGCCGGCCCAGACACCGCCCAGCTGCACGCGTGTGCGCCTTCCACCGCGGCTTGCATCCCAACATCATCAAAAGGCCGCAGCTGCCAGCAGCCTGGCTACATCGCAGCGACCTGTCGCATCTCAGCATCACAATGAGGGCCTGTGCATTCTGGCGTTCATTCTTCTCAAATGCCACTGGTCTTTGCCCTTGGCGCCGGCGGCAGCCCCGCACAGCCATGCATAAAACCTCCAGCAGCCAGGGCGCGCCTGCGCCGTCAGCATCTCCCACAGCAGCACGCCGAACGCGTAGCAGTCGGCGGCGGGGCTGAGCACGCCGCGCGCCAGCACCTCCGGCGCCTGGTACGCGAGCGCGCCGCGCCGCCCTGGCTCGACGGTGGCGCCGGAAGGCGCGGCGTTTTCCATGCACCCAAAGTCTGCCACCTGCGAGCAGCGGCGGGCCGTTGGCATGTGGTTGCACGACAGGGTTCGTGCGCCCCTGGCCCCGGGGGGTGCGCCAGCCGCCAGCGCGTCTCATAGTTGGGCAAGGGTCCGGCCCCCGCGGGGCTGTGCGCTGCTGGCAGGCAGCAGGCGCCCAGGGGAGCGGTGCTCGGATCACAGATCAACGTATGAGGTTCATCCCCACAGCGCTCTCTCTCCGTTGCTGGCAAAGACACATGCAGGCTCTGTGCATGGACTCCTCGCCGCAGCATCGGAGTAGCCCAGCAGGCGAACAGAAGCACTGCATGCAAGGCCCTGCATTCTGCAGGGGGCGCGCCTTGGCTCGCAGGCGGCCCACGCCCAGCACCCCGCACGCGCCACGGGCGCCCCTCCGGGTGAGCAGCACGTTGCTGGAAGCGAGGTCGCCATGCACCTGCCCTGCCGCCTCAGCGTCAGCCCTCGCGCCACGCCACTCTGCGTCCTCTCTTGCACTTGCTTCAAATGAAGCCTGGGCAGAGAACAGCAGTTCCGAGAGTGCGGGTAGTTCACCTGCCTCTGGCACCAAAAGAGCGCGCTGTGGTGTTGACCGCAACGTAGCAAAGAACGTGCAAGTGCAACGTCCGCTTGACAGCCCTGAGGGGCAGATGGTGGGAGGGCCGGGCGCGGGCCAGGCAGCCCCAGCAATAGCCCCCGGCGCCGCGGGCCTGCGAGGCCATGGCAGGCGCTGGCGGGCGCGCACCAGGCGTTGCGCAGGGTCGTGCAGGTACGCCAGCGCCTCGGCAACGTCCTGCGCGAGCGCCAGGAGCGGCTGCAGGCGCGGCCGGCGCGAGCGGCGCGTGTGCAGCAGCCCGCGCCGCAGCGCGCGCTCCAGGGAGCCTGCGCTGGCCAATAGATGTGTCACGGTGCAACAGGGTGCGCGCTTGGTCTGGTTGCCGCGCAGCCGCGCCTCTGCAGGCTGGCCACGCCGGCGGCTGCTGGTGCATGCATGCTTGGCCCCTGTGTGCTCACCTTGTTTCACCGTGCACACAAGCGGCCCTGCTCCCGCAACCCGCCTGCATTCAGCGGCACAGCACTGCCAAATGTGGAGCCTGCGCACGCGCACCGGCCTCGCAGAGCTCCATGGCGATGACGACTCGTTGTCCGACCTCGCCGTCCAGCGGCGCAGCTGGGGGCAGGCTCGGTGCCCCAGCGGCTGGGGCGCCGTCCGCTCTCCGACTACCGGCCCCATTGCGCGCAGGCCTCCACAGCCTGCCCCAGCGGCAAACGGCCGGGAGCGGGCCTGGCATACCCGCCTCTGGGCGCGCGCGCGCTGACGCGTGCCACCAGCTGACCTCGTCGCGCCAGCTCGGCGCACACTCGACCGTGCCGTCAAGCGTGTGGACGGCAGACCCCGTCGGGCTCCCCCAGTGCAGGATACCCCATGCGGCGGTCCCTCCAGGTATCGGTTCGAGCGGACTGCTCGAGGGCCGCGCTGAAGCCCCCGCGCCGCCTCGCCGCACTGCACACAAAGCCGTATGCGCGTGGCGGCGCGAAGACCTCCGGCGGCTTGCCGTGTGGACGCATGGCCGGGGCCACGCCAGCCTGCAGAGGACAAGCCGGGTGTGAGTCAGTGGAAGCTGCAACCGAGACAGTGAGAGAGCTTCAGGTCCCCCTTCCCACTGTGGCCGCGCATGCATATGGCCGCAAAGGGAAGGCCAGCGGCTGCGCTTGCCGCTCGGCCTAAGACCTCAACACAGGCGGCTGCCACAATGTGCTCAACGAACGGCATACACCAGCAGACACAGCCACCAATGTTGCAGCTGCTACCCCGGGTGCCCTCGCACACTCTGCGCAGCGGCCGTGGTGTCGCCCCTGAGCGGGCGGCCGGTGAGCATTGTGGGCGCCAAGGACGATTGGCCCACACTCATCTCTCGACCTTTTTCATGAGGTCGCTACGAGCGCCCCATGGGCATGCACCCCGAGCCCTTAAAGGTGGCTCGCTTGCGCAGCTCAAAGCACATCAGCTGAGCCAAGGCATGGCACAAAGGAGCTAGCGCGGAGCTGCATGCTGGCACCATCGTGCGCCTGTGCAGGTGTTGTGCAGGCTCCGACCCCATGCAAACGGGCTGCACCTGTGTCTGGCGATCGAAAGACATAAGCGAGTAGGCTGTATGTGGCAACGCAGCGCCCTCGTACTCATGGTCGACGAACACAGCGTGGACAAGCACCTGCACCGCAGCAACTCATGAATCAAATGAATATAGTACAGACACCCCTGCAGCCATGCGTCTGCCACGCTGCTTGCATGCGTGCCCATCGCGCTGGCAGCGTGGCTGCCTTGGCAGCAGTCGGGGCCCCGCCACACCACAAGTGCAGGTAGTGACATCAAAGGAAGACTTGACCTCGACCTAGCCTCCGCTTGTATGCAAGTGCAAATGGACAGGTTTGCCGTTGGGACAACGGCTGTGCTGATGCAATCCAAACAACAGTGACGGCTCACAATAAACCACAGGGGGCACGCAGTGGCGTCCAGTGAAGCAGGCTGTGGTCTGCGGACGAAGAGAGCTCGGTGCGGGCGGGGAAGCAAGAGCGCCCGCAGGGGCGCACAATGCTGGGATGGCAGAGGAAGGACGGCGTGCCCTCCCACTTGATCACTTCCCTTTTGTAGTCCGTCTGGGGCCCATCAAGCCACACGACCTTGATAGCATAGACCAGGCCGCAGCAGAGCCCTGCATATCTGAGAAACAGGGTGTGAGGTCCTTAAGAGCGTTGGGTGCAGGTGGCGCAAGGCATAGTAAGCTTGCATACAGAACAGGGAACAGCTGAGGCGTGTCAAGCTCACCCAGATATATCTTGCTCTGCACGCCGCGCGCAAGCTCCCCGTGCAGCTGGATGCCGTGGCGCTCAGCCGCAGCCAGCGTCCTAGCGTCTGCTGTTGTCGTGCAGAAAGGCCATGGCTCGACTGCACGCGCAGACGGCCTGGGTAGGCGCGCGCCCGCAGCCTGCAGTGTTGCTGAAAACTGTCAGGTGAGGCACAGCTGCACACGCGCCTTTGCAGGCGCTGACCAGGCCAGCAAGCGTCCGCAGCAAAGCTGCAAGAGCTGAGCGCCGGCTTTCGCTTGCGACAAGGCAAGCGGCCACCGTGGCCAGCGCTGTCAGCAGCTGTAGCATGGCCCGGTGTGGAGCGCGGCTGCTATTAAGCTCCTGCCGGACGGACGGCCACCTCCCTGCGTGGCCAGCGCTGCAGCATGGCGTCCGGGTCCCTGCAAGCTCATACAGGAGGCCTTGCCTGCAACTCCTCAACTGCGTGCGCAGTTGTCGCTACAAGCTAACATGCACAGCGAGTGAAAGTGCATTTTTTGTGCAACTGCGGAGGGAAGTCACTGTGAAATCACTGTTCTGAGAACCTGGCAGTCAAGATGCGCAAAGCCCACACCAGGCACCCACCCACAAGCTGCACAAGCTTGTTACGAGTGCGTGCCAACATGTCATCAACTGTATGCACAGCATACACTGAGCAACGAGGAGGTGCGACACAGCTTCAGGGCCGCACCTTGCTAGCAGTGGACGCGCACCAGTCTCAGTTGCTCCGGCAGCAACCTCCAGCTGCGCAAAGTTGAAATATGCCAGCAAGTCCCGTTCTGCAAAAGTCAGCAGAATCAGACTTCATCCAAGCAAAGGTTGACACGGGCGCTCTGCAACACATGTGTTGTGATAAGCTGGCACTCCGACAGAGCAGCAGCTTGGGCCCAGGTGCTGCCAGGATTGCCACTGTGCACTTGGCCGCTCGGCTGCTACAGTCCCAGGACGTGTTTGTGAGTCCTGTTTCAAACAGGACAGGCTGTTTGTGAGCCCTGTGAAGACATCGAAGGGGGGCATCACAGGGCAAGCCTGGCGGTCCGCCGCCTGGTGTACATGCGCAACATCATGCGCAAGTAATGCCGCAGCTGGAGGTTGCTGTGCCCAAGAAGACCATGTCCCCTAAAGCTTTGGAGCACTTCATATTAGCGTTCTAGCAATCGTGAGCTTTAAGAGAGGGCAGGGTGCGCTGTGTGCACTGCTTGCCAATGGCTGGGAGGCCAGGAGGAGATACTACAGCGCTGGCCAGCGCTGGCGCATGGGCCTTGCACGTGCATGGCTCCTAGGCTGACAAGCGGGGCCCTGTGTAAGGTGCCATATGTCAGTATCCGTACATGGCGGCGCGAGTGGCGCTGTAGGAGCTGCGACGCTGGCGCTCTGGCGCTTTGAGGGACACCTACTACTTGAGTGTGCTGCCAGGCTGAGTGCTTCTACCTAGCGCACTTCTGACCACTGCTCAATGTGGAAATCGTCCTGTGCCAGGCTGACATGTATGAAGTGATTCTGGCCTGTTTCAAAGCGCGTCTGCAAAACATTACAAGGCTCGCAAGTCAGAGAGCCAACGCCAGCAGTAACTTCACGACAGGGACAGCTTCCATCGCACACACTGCCAGTCCCCACAGGAGGCGCGGTTCAGGACAGGAACAGGTTCCAACGCACACACTGGCAGTCCCCACAGGAGGCGCGGCGGGAGCTGCGCAGCAGCGTCCAGATCAGTCGGCCAGCGGGTCGCCCGGGGCAGCGACCGTGCAGGAACCGTGCGTCCACAGGGCTCAGGAGCGGCTTGCCGCAAAGTCCTCCAACCCCTCCACCCCGTCTGCCAGAGCCTCGCTGGCTGACTTGACGGTCTGCTGCATGTCCCTGATCATTGCGTCCGGGCTCCGCCCCGTCAGCAATGACCCCACCCAGTGGCGCCATCCCTTCGCCTCCTCGCGCTCCTCGTCCAGGCCGCCGCCCGGCCTTGTCAGCTCCTGCGGCGCGCGAGAGATTGTCAGCAGCAGTGCAAGGCCCAACAGACCTCGTGCACCCACACACACAGGCGCACGGACAGTTGAGCCTAACGGCTCAGCACATAGCTTACCCGTGACTCGCGCACGATCGCCTCCAGCGGCTCCAGCAGCTGGCCATAGTCAGAGCTTGCTCTGGCGCGTGCCAGTGCACGGCTGAGCTTGTTGGTGGCCATCTGCAGGAGCGCCCTCCTCGTCTTGAACATAGATGCCGAGGCGGCATTCCTGTTTAAGTAGTCGAGGCGCCATGCCAAGGCCTCGATCAAGAGGCGCCCGGCAATGCACACACCGTCCGCGAGATACAACGCACTGCGCAGGTCCATGGCCGCAGGGATCGCCTGCTGAACGGTGGGCTGCCGCTGAGAAAGGCTACTATAAGAGGCTAGGCAGGCCCTGCCTAGGGGTTGCGACCCTGGTGTCGGAACTTTGTGGATCGTACATCCTATTGACCTTATGATGACGTGAGCCTGTGAGGATGAGCCCGGGAGTCCCGCGCCGCAGCGGTGCACTAAGGCCCACCTGCGCAGCCTGTGCCAAAGCAGCGGCCTGCCGCGTCAGTGCCAGCTCCAGCCGCCCAACAAGCATGCACCTGAGCAACTCCCTCGCGCGCCGCACATGAGCTTGCACCTCTTTATCACGCGGCTTGTCCGGCGGGGAACGAAATGGCGCGGTGAACACGCGTGCCGCGCTGACCCAAGCTGCCGGATAGGCACTGGCTTGGCGACACGCGCACCGGAAGGACAACCGACAAGCCCTGCTGGCACGTTTGCCACGCTCTCCTGGGTTGCCGTGACGAGCTGTGCGCATGTGCCGGCCTCCAAGCACCCAGGCCGCCAGCTCAACAGGGCCGTTGCAGATGGCCGCCCGTCGGCCGGCCCTACACGCGTGCCTCTCCGCCCTCAGCGCGTCCCAGCCAAGCCCCCCAGCGCCATGATGCTTGCACGCTACATGCCAGCCTGTGGCGCGAGGGCAAAGCTCTTGAGAACACAGTGCATCCGCGCACCGCCACAGGCCCAAGTGGGAAGACAGGTACGGTGCACAGCTTGCCCATGCTCCCTCACGGCAAGGCAGCAGCCGCGGCTGCGTGCAACAGCTGGAGCGCTATAATTTATGCGCGGCGCGGTCTTGTAAGCCTATGGGTACCTTCCGCACGCTGCCAGTCCGTGCGCGCCACGCTGTCAGAGCGCTTGCCAGGCTCAGCGCTTGGCCACGTGTGTTGTGCGTCAACACCTGTGGGCTGCAGCACGCCTGAGGGCTGGCGCGCGCGTCCGCTTCTCCAAGGCGGTTGCTGACGGGGCTTGTCTGGGCCGGTCTGCCCAGCAGTGGGCTACGCTGACCACCCAAGTCCCGTCCTCACAGGCGACTTAGCAGTTAGGAGCAGATCCCCTGTGCGCGCTAAGCAAGACGCTCCTCCCTCGCAGACAACCACATATCAGTGCCCGTGCAAAGCCTGGAGCTACAGCCCATGCGCAGCTGCGCAGGTTCTGGTTGGTCACCGCCCAGAGGTGCTAAGTTAGCACTGCTAACGCCAGGCAACGAGGCGACAGCAAGGCAAAGGCCCAAGATTTGGGCCTGTACCCCTTTAACATTCCCAGCCAGCTCTCCATCTTCGCTGGAAATTTTGACGGCAAATGCACACCGCTATGTATCACCTCGGGCCAAGCGAGGCGTCCAGAAGCTGGCATATCACGCCCTCTGTGACGCAAAGCCCACTGCAGAGCGCCAGCGTCGCGCTATTATTCCTGCCTTGCACAAAGAGCGCACTGCTGACTTCCTCAGACCAGGACACGCGAGCACTGTAACCAGTGCTCAGCTGGAGGTGGCCGATGAAGCCAGCTCAGCTGTTGCACACCGACTGCTAGGTCGCCCTTGAAGGTATGTGTCACCTTGAGGCATGCTGTTGTGCAGAAGGGTCAGCCGGGCTGTGCACTTCGTGGGACAGTGCTAAGTGGTATGTCTTGCACATCTACTACTGTCCGACATGAGCCCACTAGCTTCACTCAGTTGGTGCCACGGATACTCGTAGTGCTTTGATTTGCACGTGCCAGCTTGAGCCTTGTAGCAAGCAGCTGTGGTTGGAGCCTTGCAGCAACCATGAGAGCTCACGTGTCTGTGCTGGACGCCGTCGGGGCTCTGAATAAGCTGACTGGTGGCTGCAGGAGGCACCCTTGCGGCCGCGCAGGAGCTACCTAGGAGCCGTGCTACCAGAAAATGCTCGTGCTGCTGACAGCGCTGGCCGCGGCGGCCGCTTGCCTCGCTGCAGCCCTTTGCGGCGCCCAGCTTGCTGCAGCCCTGCTGCGGGTGCTCGCTGGCGTGCTCCGCTCCTGCAAAGGTACTGCACCCTGTTGCGTGTCGGACAGCTTTGACGGTCGTTGTGCCAGCTGCTTGACCTGCCAGAGCGCTGTGTGTGCGCAGGCAAGCGGTGCTCGTGCCACTCAACAAGAGCAGACGAGGGCACACTGGCTGCGGCTGAGCGCCACGGCTTACAGGTGTACGAGGAGATAGGGCGTGGCACACACGGCACGGTGTACCGGGGTGAGCCCGTCATGTATTTTGTACGCTCCTGCTCTAAGGGCGTTGCGCCTGAGCCTTGCAGTACAAGCGCAGCTGGACATATCGGTTGCACAGCAGTCTTGAAACCCTTTCCCGTCGAGGCAGGGCGCTGCTGCAACCGGGCCTACGCCATCAAGGTGGTTTGGCTTCGAGGGCGGCGCTTCAAAGACCCCCGTTCGCGCTGGCTACCTGCGGAGAGCACGCCCTCCAGCCTCAACCATCCCAGCATAGTGCGCCACCTGTGGGCTCTGGTCTCCCAAGGGCACCAAGCCGTGCTTGCTACAGGCGACAAGCTGTTCCATAGGGCGCCTCCTTCATAGTCAGAACTGCGAACGAGCAATGCTCACCGCTTACAGCCCTGTTGGGCAGCGAGTCGCAAGCGCTTGCACAACAACTTCGCAGCACTGACATGCTGCATGGCTCACGATCTAGGCGACACTGAGCCTCCACCTTGCACGATTGCGAGCGTCCGCTTGCATGAGTGCTGATGCATGTGATGCTGCGGCTGCCACCAAGGCCGCTACGCTGGCTGCACACCGGGCGCGCAAAGAAAGCAGCCTGGCAGCTGCAGGGGTGTCAGCTGGCACAGTCCCTGGGCTCCGACAGGGTGCTGCTGCGCAGGTCGCCGGCCATGCTGCATTCATCGATCATGAGTACGATGGTGCTGCCTTCTCCGAAACCAGCTACCCCAGGATCCCTTTTGAGCACGAGATAAAGGTGGGGAGCCCTGCTGTGAAGCCAGACCCTGGACGAGCTCAGAACGCGCGAGTTGTCGTGAGCGTGAGCGTTGATGTTGGTGGAGATGCGATGTCGCCATGTCCTCTGAGGCATCAAGCGGCTACGAGATAGCTCCCGTGTCTGCACCTTGGCCCTGCTGGCCTGCTGCGCAAGCGAGTTGCTGTCGAGGTCAAGTGGTACATGCTTGGATTGTGCTGCTGACTTCACGTTGGTCCGCGCTGGTGCGGAGTTGGACGGGGTGTGTTGTGTTTCTCTTAGCACAAGCAAGCAAGAATCCCCTGCCGCGCCGGCACCGGTCGTCTTGAGCGCTGGCGCAGTGATGCTGACATGCAGAGTGATGCTGACATGCAGAGTGTGCTTGGAGCAATCCAGTTTGCAGCTCATGCTTGAGCAGCTACCACGGCTCATAGCAAAGGGTGGAGCGCTTTGCATGCAGGCCAAACGCCACGTGCCACGCGCCCCTGCCAATTTTTACGATTTATAACAAGCGCGGCCGTCTCCGCAGTGGGCAAGCCGCCCGCGGATGCAGCAGCTGTCGCTTTCTCACGCTTCGCTTGTCCTCTGCAGGCTGGCGTAGCCCCAGCCACGCGTCCATATGGCAAGCCGCCCGAGGTCTTCGCGCCGCCACGTGCTTACGGCTTCGTGAACCTTGCGGACTGGCGGCACGACAGCTGCGGCAAGGCGTTCAAGAAGGCCAGTGGTTGGGTCAAACCGATGTCCTGTGGGAGTGCTGCATGGGGCACCCTGCACTGGGGCCGTCCGGCGGGGTCCGCCACCAACGTGCCCAACGGCGTGGTAGAGTCTGCGGACGACTGGCGCGATGAGCTCAGCTGGTGGCCTGAAGCAGCGCGCGCGCGCCCCGAGGAAGGCGCGCCCGGCCCGCCCCCGCGGGCTGGCGCTCGCTGCCCGAGGGCCAGCGGTGCCGCGGCGACTGGGGCGCCTAGCCCGCTCCCAGCCGCGCCGTCGGACTGCCAGATGGTGTACCGGGCCACGATCGCCATGGAGCTCTGCGAGGCCGGTGCGTGCACGTAGGCCCCACGTTCTGCAGTGCTGCACTGCTGGATGCAGGCGGGTTGCAAGAGCAGGGTGGTTCCTGTGCACGGTGAACAAGGTGAGCACACAGGGCGCACCGCAGCATGCATGCACCAGCAGCTGCCTGCGTGGCCAGCCTGCAGGGGCGCGCCCGCGCGGCAGTCAGAGCTCAAGCCCGGACCCTGCTGCACCGTGATATATCTATTGGCCAGCGCAGGCGACCTGGAGCGCGCGCTGCGGCGCGGGGTGCTGCACACGCGCCGCTCGCGCCGGCCGCGCCTGCAGCCGCTCCTGGCGCTCGCGCTGGACGTTGCTGGGGCGCTCGCGTACCTGCACGACCCTGTGGTCGGCCTGGTGCGCGCCCGCGCGTGCCTGCCGTGCCCTCGCAGGACCGCGTCGCCGGGTGCTGTTGCCGGGGCTGCCTGGCCCGCGCTCGGCCCCTTTAACAACCTGCCCCGCGCTCCGGGCTGTCAGGCGCGCATCGTCGCTGCATGGTCTGGTTGCTGCGCTCTGGTGAAAAGTGTAGCGCTGGTTTGCTGTCAGTGCAGGATGAAACAATGGCACTTCTGGCATTGCTGTGCTCTGTTGTGGCTGCATGCAACCAGCGCAAGAGAGGACGCAGAGTGGCGTGGCGCGAGGGGCCAACGCTGAGGTGGCGGGGCAGGTGCATGGCGACCTCGCGTCCAGCAACGTACTGCTCACTAGGAGGGGCGCCCGCGGCGCGTGCGGGGTGCTGGGCGTGGGCCGGCTGCGAGCCAAGGCGCGCCCGACGCAGAGAGCTGGGCCTTGCATGCAGCGCATTGCTGGTCTGCGCCTGGGATGTCATGCTTGGGCACGCCATCTTTGCACAGGTCGTGCCCCGCGCGGTGTTCCCAGCTGCGCACAGGCCACACTGCATGGAAGGAGCACGTGCTGCGGTGCTGAGCATGCTGGCTCCGTGCCTGGGCGCTTCCTGCATGATGCCCTGCCGCGCAGAGCGTACGCTGTGCGGATAGAAGCACATGTAGCAGCGCCAATGTGTCCAAGCACCGTGCCTCGAGCGCTCTCCGCCTGCCGGCAGCACAGCGTGTGTGAAGCCTTGCAACCATTGCCTGATGATGCGCCAACGGCTGGCGCGCGCCCCGGTCCCAGGGGCGCACGGGCCAACGCGCTGACTGCGCGCCTCTGCTCAGGTGGCGGACTTCGGGTGCTCGCAGAGAGCCGTCCTTGCGAGCGTTACCATCGAGCCATGGCAGCGCGGCGCGCTCGCCTACCAGGCGCCCGAGGTGCTGGCGCGCTGCGAGCTCAGCCCGGCGGCCGACTGCTACGCTTTTGGCGTGCTGCTGTGGGAGATGCTGGCGGCGCAGGCGCGCCCTGAGAGCCGGGGTGTCGTGCATAGCTGTCGGGGTGCTGCTGGCGCCGTGCACAGACAACCAAGGCATGCACAGCTTGGAAACGCGAACGCCAGAGGGCGCAGGCCCGCAGCCCTGCCGCAGAGATGCGGCAGGTCGCTGCGTGGTGGCTGTGATGCGGCCTGGGGTTTATGTTGGGGTGCGAGCCGCGCCACTGGAAGGCGCACGGGCGTGGGGCTGGGCAGTGCCTGATTGGCGGCGCCACTGCCAGCCATGCAGACACCGTTGCTGAGCGTCAAGCAGTGGCGCGGGAGCTGCGCAGTTTCTGCATGGGCGCGCACTTGCAGCCCATGGGCTGGGCATGGGTGACGTTCAGCTGGCGCAAGCAAGCAGGCTGCAGCGAGGGTGCTCTGCATCTGCGTTGGCGCGCCGCAGGCGCCGTACGCGGGGCTGAGCGAGGGCGACGCGCGGCTGCGCAAGCTGCTGGCCGGGGCGGGCCTGCCGCCCGCCGGGTGTCCGCCGGCGCTGGCCGCGCTGCTGGCGGCGTGCCTGGTGGTCGAGCCCGCGCAGCGGCCGGCCGCGAGCGCGATTGTGGCTGACCTGCGTACGGCGCTGGGGGCCTCCTGGGGCGGCAGCCTGCTCTGGGCGCGGCCCGGCTTCTGCTAGGCGCCCCAGTCTGCGTGCGCACCCCATTGCTAAGGCCGTGCTACTTGGTCCGAGCTCGCAGCCCAGGCGATCTGCTGTCGCTGGAGGCGCCAAGGTATGTCGCGTAACTTGAGCACAGTGTGTGTTTTGTGTCTGTATGGAAAAGTGTGGAATCCCCATGCCGTGCTGCTACGGCAGCGCGGTTGGCGCGTATAGCTGTGCACGAGCCAGCCATCATGTGCACATGTACATGAACAGTGTGGTGACTTGTGCTCACGATTTCAGCTTGTGCTTCTGGGTTGTCCCGTGCAAATGCTGCAGGCCTCCTGATGGCCGGCGCACTGCCGTTGCGCTTTATACCATTTCCAGTTTTAGAAGTTTGATATGCTTCTGGCTGCTGACTGGTGGCGAGCTTTGGCGCGCTCACGCGCCAACACGCATGTACATGCAGGCCCTAGGAGGCCAAGAGTAGACTGCGTGTGATTATGCTTGCTGCCTTGTGCCATGTGCCTGATGGGCCTCTCAGGCGCTTATTCGAATTTGTGATGAAATAAAACGCTAGCAGCAGGGTGCTGTAGGGGCTGTGGTGCAATGCGCGGGGTGGCTGTAAAGATTCACTATCTCGTGTCACGGTGGCAGGCGACAGGGCAAGCGAGCGTGGTGTGCAGGCTATGAGCGGGCTATGAGCGCTTAGGCTGGATGACGATATGCTGTGTAACGCGTCAATGCAACGATATGATGGCATGGCCGCTTGTTCTCACAGGTGGTGCACTGGCCGGCACGCACTCACGCCCCTATATCAAACTCAGAACATTGCGGCAGCCTGCTCAACAGGTGTGGCTGGAGCGCACTGTACAGGTCGGTGGCATGCAACCATGCCGCCGCTGCTCTGACAAAGGCTTATTCAGCCTCTTTGCTCAGTTACAGCCACCTCGCCATGGGTATGTCACCATGTCAGTGCCAAAAGTGCTGTCACGGCACCAGCCACTTCCGGCCAGACCGGGACCCTCCGGCAACAACAACCTATTTAGATGGGTGGTCCACTTCTTGCTCAACGCATAAGCTACGCACTGAGCCGCCTGACAGGGATGCGCACAGCAAAGCCATAGGCCAAAGGCGACCAGCGGGTTGCTGCATTTGTGCTACACAATCAAGCCTTTGGGACATGAGGCAACAGGCAAAGCAACGCACACAGCATGTCCATGGCCACAAAGAGCCTGCGCATATATGCGTGCTGGCGCATGACCTGGACCAGACCACCACCAACGGCCAGCAGCGCCCCAAAAACGATGCAAGGAGATGCAGAAACCACCAAATGCGCCAGCCAGACATCAGAAGCAGAGCAGGGTTGCAGGACAGCCTGAGAGCACAAGCCATGTGACCACACTCTGTAGTCTTCTCAGAGTACATGTGCGTATAGTGGCTGGCTCGTTCACGGCTGTTAGACGCCAATCGCACTGCATGCCGGCACGGCATGGTGACTTTCCAACTTTCATCTCACTCGCATTGCTCAAGTTATATCTTGGCGCCTCCACGCGACGGCAGCATGTGCGCGGAGCGCACACATGGGTCACCTGTCCTGCAAGCTTCGCCCAGGCCACACTGCCATGACAACAGAGTATGCACGCAGACTGAGGGCGCGTAGCAGAAGGCGGGCCGCGCCCACAGCAGGACGCGCTCAAGTGGCTCCCAGCGCCACACGTAGCTCGGCCACGATCGTGCTCGCGGCCGGCCGCTGCGCGGGCTCGTCCGCCAGGCACGCCGCCAGCAGCACGCGGCCAGCGCCGGCGGACACCCGACGGGCAGCGGCAGAGGCAGGCCTGCCCCTACCAGCAGCTTGCGCAGCCGCGCGCCGCCCTCGCTCAGGCCCGCGTACGGCACCTGCGGCGCGCCCCGCCGCGCAAGACACATCTTACCTGCGCCCTGTCTGCTTGCTGGCATCAGCCAATGTCTCCTTATCGCACATTCTAGGTTCCAGCTGTGTATACACTGCAGGCAACTGGCAGCGAGAGCGCGTCAACGCGGTAGAACTCGCCAGAAGCCACAGCAGGGCATGCAGTGTCGCCGCCAGCCCAGACATGAACTAGCCCCGTGCGCACGCGCCTTTGACCGGCTCATGGCGCCAGCCAAGGACCCCAGCCGCAGCTGCCAGCAGCCAGGTGACTGCGCCGCGGCCCTCCACCCAAGCATGGAGCTGTAAACCTGTGAAAATCTGGCGCTCAACAGTGCGGAGACGGCGTCAGGCCATCAGGGTTGTGTGCTTGGCACCAGACAAATGAAGATGCCTGAGCGTGTCGCACTCTGTCGCACAACCCCGGGCAGCCAGGGCGCGCCTGCGCCGTCAGCATCTCCCACGGCAGCACGCCGAACGCGTAGCAGTTGGCAGCGGGGCTGAGCATGCCGTGCGCCAGCACCTCGGGCGCCTGGTAGGCGAACACGCCGCGCCGCCCTGGCTTGACGGTGGCGGTCGCGAGTGCGCCTCTGTGCGAGCGCCCGAAGTCCGCCACCTGAGCAGAGCCGGCTGGTGGTAGGCGCATGGCCGCGCAACAGGGCTCGCGCGCCCCTGGCCTCGGGGGTGCGCCAGCCGCCCGCGCATCTTCAGGCAGGCAAGGGTCCGGGCCCCGCAGGGCTGTGTGCTGCTGGCAGGCAGCAGGCGCCGAGGGAGCGGTGGTTGGGTCACACATCAACGTATGAGATTCATCCCCACTGCACAATGGCTGCGGGTGGCAAAGCTACGAGCAAGCTCTGTGCATAGACTCCATGCCGCAGCATTGAGGTATTTCAGGAGGCACGGAACAGCAAAGCGCTGCGTGCTAGGCCCTGCTCGCTGCAGGAGGCGCGCCTTTGCTCGCAGCCGCCCCATTCTCAGCATTCCCGCACACGCCACGGGCACCCCTCCGGATGAGCAGCACGTTGCTTGACGCAAGGTCCCCGTGCACCTGCCCAGCCGCCTCGGCGTCAGCCCGTCGCGCACGCCACTCTGCGTCCTCTCTTGCACTGGTTTCATGCAGCCTGGGCAGAGAACGGCAGTGCCAGAAGTGCGGCTCTATCACCTGCATGTGACACCAACCAGCACGCTACGGCGTCGACCGCAGCGCAGCAAGGGATGTGCAAGTGCGATGTCCACTTGACAGCCCTGAGCGCGGCGCAGATGGTGGGAGGGCCGCGCCGCCTCGCAACAGCATTCACAAAGCCGTACGCGCGTGGCGGCGCGAAGACCTCAGGCGGCTTGCCGTCGGACGCGTGGCTGGGGCCGCGCCAGCCTGCAAAGGTCCAGCCGAGTGTGAAGCACTGACAGCTGCATCGATGCATGCAGGCCCACCCCAATGGTGGCCGCGGTTGTATAGATGACCGCGAGGGGGAGGCTGGCAGCTACGCTTGACGCTCTTCCTGGACCTCCACATAGGCGCCTGCCACACCGGCTCAGTGAACAGCATGCCAGCTGCAGACACCGCCGCTAACGCTGCGGGTGCACCCCTGATTGCCATCGTTGCACGCTCTGCGCAGCGGCCACGTTCCCGCCACTATCCGGGCAGCCGGTTGGGCGTTGTGGGTGCCCACGAGAATCCGCCCACACTCACCACTTGAGCTTCCTGAAAAGTGAACAAGTCTGGCAACACATGTCACTTTGCAGCGCCCGTTGGGCATGCACCCCACCGCTTCAAGGTGGCTCGCTCGCGCAGCCCCCAAGCACCTCGGCTGAGCCAAGGGATGGCGCAATGGAGCTAGCGCGGAGCTGCTCAGCGCACACAACATGCTGGCAACATCGTGCGCCTGTGCAGGTGTCGTGCAGGCTCCGGCCTTGCAGAAGGGCTGCACCTGTGTCTTGCCATCATAAGACATAAGCGAGTAGGCTGTATGTGGCAGCGCAGCGCCATCGTACTCATAGTCGACAAACACAGCGTGGACAAGCACCTGCAGCGCAGCAACCCATCAGCCGAAATGGTAGCAGACACTCCTGCAGCCCTGCGACTGCCAGGCTGCTTGCATGCGTGCCCATGACGCTGGAAGCATTGCCTGCATTGCCTGCCTTGGCGGCAGCCTGGAGCCTGCCACACCACAAGCGCAGGCAGTTGCACAAAAAGAAGACATGAGGTTGGCCTAGCCCTCGGCTCATATGCAAGTACCATGCACAGGTACGCTGTGTGGATCACGGCAGCGCTAATGCAACACAAACAACAGTGACGGCTCATAGTACAAAGCTCAAAGGGCGCATCATGGCATCCGCTGAGGAGGCTGTGGTCTGCGGACGAAGAGAGCTTGGTGCGGACAGGGAAGCAAGAGCGCCCGCCGGGCACACTATGCTGGGATGGCAGAGGATGAACGGCGTGCCCTCGGACGCGACCACGGCCCTGTTATAAACCGTCGGGAGCCCATCAAGCCACACCACCTTGATAGCATATACCAGGCCGCAGCAGAGCCCTGCGCGAATAAGAACACAGGGTGTGAGGTCCCTGGGAGCGTCGGGTGCAGCTGGCGGAAGGCACGTCAAGCTTGTGCCACAGGACAGAGCTCAGGCATGTCGGGCTCACCCAAATGTACTTTGCTATGCACGCCGCGCGCAAGCTCTCCTTGCAGCTGGATGCTGTGGCGCTTGGTCGCAGCCAGCGTCCTAGCGTCCGCTGTTGTTGGGAAGAGAGGCCACGGCTCGACTGCGCGCGCACACAGGCTGGGTAGGCGCTCGCCCACAGCCTGCAGTGTGGTGAAGCTGTCAGGTGGGGCACAGCTGCACACGCGCCTTTGCAGGCGCTGATCACGGCAGCAAGCGTCCGCAGCAAAGCTGCAAGGGCTGAGCGCTGGCGTTCGGTGGCAGCGAGGCAGGCAGCCACCGCGGCCAGCGCCGTCAGCAGCTGGAGCATGGCCCGGTGTGGAGCGCGGCTGCTGGGGTACCTCCTGTCAGTGTGCAGCCACCTCCCTGCGCGGCCAGCGCTGCAGCATGGCGTTCGGGTCCCTGCAGCTCATACAGGAGGCCTGACCTGCAACTCCTCAACTGCGTGCGCAGTCTTCGTACAAGCCAACGTGCACACGGATATAATTGCTTTTCTTGTGCAACTGCGGAGTGAATTCACTGTTCTTGGAACCTGGCAGTCAAGATGCGCAAAGCCCACACCAGGCACCCACCCACAAGCTGTACAAGCTTGTTACGAGTGCGTGCCAACGTGTCATCTACTGTATGCACAGCATACACTCAGCCCTGAGGAGGTGCGACACAGCTTCAGGGCCGCACCTTGCTAGCAGTGTATGCGCACCAGTCTCAGTTGCTCCGGCAGCAAACTCCAGCTGCGCAAAGTTGAAGATTTGCCAGCAAGTCCCGTTCAAGTCAGCAGAACCAGACTTTATCCAAGCGAAGGTTGACACGGGCGCTCTGCAACACAACATGTGATGTAATAAGCTGGCATTCCGACAGAGTAGCAGCTTGGGCCCAGGTGCTGCCCAGATTACCGCTGTGCACTTGGCCGCTGGGCTGCTACAGTCCCAGGACGTGTTTGTGAGTCCTGATTGTGAGTCCTGTGAAGACATCGAAGGGGGGCATTACAGGGAAAGCCTGGCGGTCCGCCGCCTGGAGTACTTGCGCAACATCATGCGCAAGTACTGCCGCAGCTGGAGGTTGCTGTGCCCAAGAAGACCATGTCCCCTTTCACCTTGGCTTTCGGGCACTTCATTGAAGCGCGTTATAGCGTCCATGAACTGACAGGGGCCAGGGTGCACTGTGTGCACTGCTTAAAAGTGGGCTGGGAGGCCAGGAGGAGATACAACAAGCATGTGCACCGCACTGAGGCTGAAAGCATTGCCTGTACCTCGTGCCATATATCATTTCACGGCGCAGGTGATGCTGCAAGTATTGCGTCGCTGGCGCCCTGGGAGCTCTGGGATGTACTGCTCGGGAGTGCTGCCAGTCTGGGTGTGCTTGAGGTTTGCGCACTTGGTACCGCTGCTGTTTATGTAAGCGCTCCTGTGGCAGGCTGACGCGTATGAGGTGGCCTGTCTAAAGTGTGCCTGCAAAGCACGAAAGTCAAACTTTGCCTTGCGCTGGCCTCTCTGAAAGAGGCTAACGCTCACAGTGCTTCACAGGAGATAGTACAAGGTGAACCACTGTCACGTACCAACCCCGCCGGCCTGCGGCCCGGTGTCCGGCTGAGAGTTGTGGGTCCCAGCTAACGCAGACCACGTCAGTCTTCACTGTCAAGCGCCACCTAGTCCTCCTGGCCAGCACTGATGACCTGCCAAACCATCCCCACCTCCTTCACCAGCACCCCAAGGTCTTGTGAGCGGCCTTGACGTCCTCCTTCTTGTCCTTCAGCAGCTTCTCAGAGACTCTGCCACACCACCACCAGCCCACCCAGTTGAACCAAGGCCCTTCTCCTTCTCGCGCTCCACGTCCAGGCGGCCGCCCGGCTGTGTCAGCTCCTGCGGCGCGCGCGAGAGACTGTCAGCAGCCCTGCAGAGCCCAGCGGACCTGACGCACCCACACAGGCGCCCAGCTGAGCCAGGCCGCACAGCGTGGAACTCACCTGGGACTCGCGCACGATCTCCTCCAGCGGCTCCAGCCGCTGCGCAAGCTCAGCGCTTGCTCTGGCGTCTGCCAGTGCAGAGCTGAGCAGGAGGGTGTCAAGCTCAAGACACGACCGCCTGACGTTGAATGTTGCTGGCGGGCAGGCGTTCTTCCTGTCCAAGTAGCCCAGGCGCCATGCCAAGGCCTCGATCAAGAGGCGCCCGGCAACGCACACACCGTCCGCGAGCTGCAACGCACTGCGCAGGTCCATGGCCGCAGGGATCGCCTGCTGAACAGTGGGCTGCCGCTGAGAAAGCCTCTACTATCTAAGAGGCTAGGCAGGCCCTGCCTAGGGGTTGCGACCCTGGTGTCGGAACTTCGTCAGAGATCGTACTACATCCAACTGACCATGATGACGAGAGCCTGATGAGCCCTGGAGTCCCGCGCCGCAGCGGTGCGCTGAGGCCCACCTGCGCAGCCTGTGCCAAAGCAGTGGCCTGCCGCTTTCAGCGCCAGCTCCAGCCGCCCAACAAGCGTGCACTTGAGCGACTCCCTCGCGCGCCGCACCAGAGCTTGCGCCTCTGATACATGCGGTGTATCCGGCGGTGGATCAAGTGGCGCGGTGAACACGCGTGCCGCGCTGACCCAAGCTGCCGGCCGGGCACTGGCTTGGCGACACGCGCAGCGGAGGGACTTGCGACAAGCCGCGCGTCCGCTCATGCCTTTGCCATGCTTTCCTGGGTTGCCGCGATGAGCTGTGCAGCCTCCAAACATGCCGGCCTCCAAGCACCCAGGCCGCCAGCTCAACAGGGCGCTGCCGCAGCTGGCCGCCCGTCGGCCGGCCCCACACGCTTGCCTCTCCGCCCTCAGCGTGTCCCAGCCAAGGGCCCAGCGCCACGATGCCCACGTGCTACATGCCAGCCTGAGGCACGACGTCCAAGCTCATGAAAGCATAGTGCAGCCACGCCCCCGCCACAGGCCCAACTTAAGGACTGGTATGATGCACAGCTCGCCCATGCTCCTTCACGGCGAGGCAGCAGCCGCGGCTGCATGCGGCAGCTGGGGCGGCCATCGGTGCAGCCAACATCCAGGGCAGGCCTTGCCATGGTCTTGCACGCCGACACTCTGCTGGTCGCAAGGGCCTCAAGTGCGAGCGCATGCAGCCGTGCCAATGTCAGCCCGAGTGCCTCACACAGCCATGCATAAGCATGGAGACTGAGCGCTGACAGGCTGCGCAATACTTTGTCCCGAACTATGAGCTTGTAGGTTGCGCCTGTAGAGAGAAGTGGAAAATTTATGGAGAGGCGCGTCAGCCAATCAGGGGAGGAATACCCTGTCAAAGCCCCTAGGTAGAAGAGGGTGCACAGACCTGACAACCTCCTTTACACTGAGTAGGTCTTGGTGCTGCCCCGCCCGCCTGCCCCGCACATGCACGCCCACTGCCGGCCGCTTAGGGTCCCTGGCCTGGCTACCCTACCGCCCACGCTCGACTCTGCTTTAAAGCCTGCAGCATGGCAATCACCCCTGCAGATGCCAGCGCGCTCGGCAGGACCACGGCGCTCAAGTGCGCCCGACTTCATAGCGACTTCACTGGTCATACACAGTGCTTGCCGACAAACAGCGGCTGCAGTATGAAGCCAAAGCTGCGCCGCCTGCACTTGAAGCTGCAGAATATGCAAAGCGTGCGCAGGCCCCAGCAGATCGGTCGCCATTCGCCAGCACCGAGCACCCCTTGCTCGCTCACAACACCTCTGGGTGACGCTCGAGCCTGCACCACCTGCTTCTCTGCACATGCAGGGCTGCAGGTAGTCTATTGCTGTACAGATACACACACCGGGCATGTACACGCGCCCGACAGTGAGCAGCCTGGCATGACCAGCGCCAAGGCTGCGCAGCTGTTCCGCCACAGCCTATGGGCCGCAGGACCGCATGCGCAGGCGCGCAGCAGCAGCAGCATTCAATGGCTACCAATCTGCGCCCGGGCCAGAGACGCCCACACTGACGCAGAGCTAGCGCGCCCTGCCGAGCAACCGCGTCCGTGGCAAAGCGCATAGCGGCTCCCGCTCACCTACACAGCACCCGCGCTCCGAAGCCCTAGGGCTTGTCGTCCTCGTCCACCAGCATCCACTCGCCGGAGTCCTCGCGGGCGGGCGCGGGCGGCGCGCCCTCGCTGCGCACAAACTCTGCGCGCGGAGCAACACATGGCATCAGGGAACGGACTAAGCAACACCCCTGCTTTCAGCCAGCTCGTGCTAGAGACATGCTGTGCAGGCATTGAGTCAGGGACAGGAGCGCAATGCGCCTTGGCCAGCTCGCAGCTTGCACATCTGCGCTCTGACCCAACACCTGTCCATGACCGCATACGTCAGTGGAGGTCCCCCGGGGACACGCCCACTGCCTCGAGCTTGCGCGCGCTGCCGCCATAAGGCAGCCAGCGCTGCCGCACAGAGCGGGCATGCAGGAGCGCCGGCTGGAGCCTTGCACGCCGCAACAGCGTCCACGCAGCGACCCCTGACCTGCAGGAGGCGCCTGGCGGCATGCGGAGCGCGGGTGGGCGTGCGCGGGCGCGCAGGCGCGCACCGGAGGGGAGCACCGCGGCCTCGCCCTGCTCCGCCGCCGTCGCGTCCGGCGCGCCCGGCGCCGGCAGCTCGCCCGCCATCTCGGGCTCGCCGGTCGCCGTGCTGCCGCGCACCGAGCCCTCGTAGCTGCCGGTCGCCTGCACCTTGGCGCGCGCGTCCGCCTCCGCAATCAGGCCGTCCAGCAGGTCGGGCGCGGCGGGCGGCGGCGGCGGCGGCAGCGGCGGCGGGCTCGCGCCGGCCGGCGCGGGCGCGGGCGCCGCAGGCGGCGCGCCGGCGGCGACCGCGGGCGCGCCGGCCGCGGAGTCGCCCGCGCCGTCGGGCCCCAGCGGCGGCAGCGCCGGGCCGGCCGGGTCCGCGAGCGAGTGGCGCCACGTGGGCGGGTGCACCTTCCCGCACGCGCAGAAGAAGTCGTCATCGTCGTCGTCATCGTCGTCAAAGTCCACGCGCGAGAGGCCCCAGCGCGCCAGCTCGGCGGCCGAGGCGGGCGGGACGGCGGCGGCGGCGGCGCCCGCCGGCGTTGGCCGGCCGCGCATCGCGCGGTCGAACGCCGATGCGGCCGCAGCGGCAGCGCCGCTGTCGCGGCCGGGCGCCGCCGCGGCGCCGCCGCCCCAGATCGACGCCAGCACGCCCTGCATGGCCGCCGCGCCCGCAGGGTCTGCGCCCTCGTCCGGCAGGTGCGCACGGGAGCCGCTCGCGGCGGCCGCGCCGTCTGCCCCGGCAGCATCGGCGGGCGCCCGCCGCGGCGCGCGGCCGCCATCGCCGTCGCCGGCGCCGTCCCGGCCGCCGGCGCTGGCGCCGCCGCCATGCACGGCCGGCATCACGACGGGCGAGGCGACCGCCGCGGCGCTGATCGCGACCGGCGCGCGCGCGGCGTCCGCCAGGCCCTTGCCCTTGCCAGCGCGCTCGCCGCCGGGGTGCCGCGCGGCGCCGGCGGCCGCGGCGCCGGCGGGCGCGGGCGCGGCGCGCGCGCGGATGACGGCCGGCGCCTCGCGCAGCGCGTCCAGCAGCGCCGCGTCGAGCGAGTTCAGGCCGCCGCCGGGGGCCGGCTCGGGCGCGGGCGCCCGGGCGGCGCCCACGCTCGCCTCCGCATCCGCGTTTGGAGACGCGCCGTCCCCGGAGGCATCAGGGCCCGCAAGCTCCCCCGCGCAGCCGCGTGCCGCCGCGTACCCCGCCTCCTCCTCGCCGTCCAGGGCCGCGGGGGCAGGGTCCGTGCTAGGGTTTGTGCCAGGGCCCTGGCCGGCCGCCTCGGGCAGCAGGCCGCTCACGCGCTCCTCAACGGCCGACAGCGCCGCCAGCAGCGCGTCCAGCGCGCCCAGGTGCGCGGCGACCGCGCCCAGCGCGGCCTGCCGCGCCGCCTCGCCTGCGGCGCGCCGCGCCGCCCTCGCGCCCCGGCGCAGACTGCGCCACTTTCATGGTCGCAGCGCACTCCCCCAGCAGTCCGCCAGGCAAGGCGCGTGCGCATGGAACACGGCGGTGCGCTCGCGCCGTTTCGCAAGCCTTCCCAACAGGCCAGCACTCCCAAAAAATTGCACAGGTTTACGCAGGCGGCGGCGCAGCGCTCGGGCGCGGCAGGCGCGCGCCCTCAGCTCGCGCGTCCGGCAACAGGCAGCCGCCTGCTGAGGATAGGGCCTGCTCAGCTGGAAACCAGCGCCAGCAGGCTCTGCAGCCTGCAAAGCCCTCAGACGCGGCGCGCGAGCACGGCGGGCGCACCGCTGCGCGACGTGTCGAGCGCGGCCAGCATCGCGTTGGCGTAGCGCGAGCCGTACCCGCCGATGCGGCCGCGCGCGTCCGCCAGCCGCTGCTCCAGGTAGCGCCGCACGAAGTCGCGCACGTGCGCGACCGACGTCGCCACGGTCGTCTCCACCAGCCGCATAAAGTACTCCTGCGCGCCGACGACAGTCAGGGAGCCAGCAAGTGACGGCAGCGAGCCTGAGGTGCATACAGGCAGCAGCACGATCGCGCTGCTTCCTCCTTGTGTGCTCTCGCTGAGGCCGCCCGAGCCGCGGCGCGCAGGCGCCCCGCCCGGCCGCGTGCCCAAAAATGGTCCGGCCGCGGCCCGGGCACGGCCTCGCGGAGTGGCTCAACAGCGCCGCGGAACGGCCGGGGGTGCGGTGCATGGCGAGGTAAAGGCTGCCGGTCTGGGCCCATCCGGGGGCGGGGCGCCGGCCGCGAGCGCGAGGCGGCCGGGCGCGCGCCCTGACCTGGCCCGGCTGCAGCTCGAACAAGACTTTCTGGTTAGGGGTATGGTTAGGGTCAGGGCAGCGCGCCTTGATCTGGTCCGGCTGCAGCTCGTACACGGTCTCGGAGTACGCCTCGTCCACGACGCGCGTGGTGGGGCGGCCGACGTAGTGCGTGGTAAAGCCGCACAGGCCGCGGCGCCGGCGCGGCTCCCACTGCACATGGCGCTCCTCGCGGCTGCGCGTGCGCGCCTCCTCGCGCGGCGCGAAGGCTGCGCAGCGGCGCAGGCGCGCGTGAGCGGCGCGTCCACGCCACGCGCACCCCACTGAAAATGCCCGCTGCCCATGCATGTGTTGCATGCTAGGAGTGCTGTTACTGTGCAGGCGTGCGGGCGAGCGGCGCTGCCCCCAGCTGCAAGCACGCGCACCCTGGCTACCAGGCTTCGAGCTCGCAAGTGGGCGCCGGCACTTCCATGCGCGCACAGGAGCCGGGGCAGGCCGGCGTGAGAGCGTGCTGGGCGTCAGGCGCGTGGCCAAGCACGGCAGGCTCGCAGGCAGTCCGGGCGGGCGCGTGCGGCAGCGCGCTCATCTCTCCCCCCAAAAGTAGAATTACAAAATACATATATATATATATATATATATATATATATATATATATATATGTATATATAAATGCCGTCAGCGTCCACAGCTCACATGATGCTGGTGAGCGCAGGCCCGCTGCGCCGCGCACCCGTGGAGAACAGCTCGCGCAGGTCGGCGTGGAACTGCTCCGGCGTCGGCGGCGCGATGGCGAGCGCGGCCGGCTCGAGCGCGACGTCCAGCGCGTCGCCGACGACGGCCTCGATGCGGCGCGCCAGGACCTCCAGCTGGGCGTTGAGCGCGGCGAACAGCGCGGCCTGCCGCGCATTGGTCGCCGCCTCCAGCTCGTGCCAGAACTCGCGCACCTGCGCGCCGGCCGCAACCCTAAACCCTCGCACGCGCGGCAGAGACAGCAGCGGGCGCCTTTCCGGCAAGTCATGTGAAGCGCTTGAACGCATCCCATGAAGCATACCTGGTGAGTCATGCCAGAGTCGGGCACGCGCAGAACCTGCGTTCTGGCCCGACAGGCTACCCGCCACGCCCACTCTCAAGCGCCTACACACTTACCTATACGCATTGTGTTGCTGCTCCAGTGCGCTGTCCTGATGCGCATGAAGCACCTGACTCCATCCGTCCCAGCACCAGCCATGTCCTGAAACGTGACTCATTTGGCCCAACAGCAGGCGGCGGGCGCGCCTCGGCGCTGATCTGGCCCTGGATGTCGGCGTGCAGGTCTTCCAGCTGGCGCTGCAGCTCGGCGCGCGCGTCCGCGCCGGCGCCGCCGCCGCCGCCGCCGCGGCTGCGCGACCAGAGGCGCGCGCCCTTGTCGAACACGGCGCGCCAGCGGCCGGCCGCAACCGCGCCGGGCACCGCCGCGTCCGCCGGCCGCGCGGCCGGGTCCAGCACGGCGGCCACCTTGGCGAACAGCGCCTCCTTCAGCTGCTGCATGCGGCCGCGCACCTGCGCGCGCACGCGCCGCGCTCAGCGCGTGCGGCCGCGCGCTCCCGGAGCGCGCCCTTGCCTGGGTGGCGGCGTGGGATCGCCATCTCAGGTTTTTTTGGCGTTCTTCTCAAGCAATAATGCGGCGTGCGCGCGCGCGGCTGCGTCAGCCGCCGGGTGCGGCGGCGCCAGGGGCCAGCTCGTGCAGCACGCCCGCCATGGCGAGCCGGGCGGCGGCGGGGCGCGCCTCGTCGGTGACCTCGCCCTCCAGCGCGGCGACGTCGCGCTGCAGGTCGTCAAAGCCGCCGAGCACGGCGGCCAGCTCGTCGCCCAGGCGCTCGGCCTCGGCCGCCAGCGCGTCCGCGTCCTGCCGCAGCGCGCCGTAGCTGGCGGCCGCCACGTTGCGCACCTGCGCGCGCGCCGCGCGCTCGGGTCCGCCGCTTGCCTTGGCAGGAGGCCGAGCGGCTGTGCGCATGGTGTTTAAAAAGGTGGGGTAAGGTGGGGTTCAGTGATGCAGAGGCACCCAAAACGATATGGAGCTGTAGTGGTCACAGGTGCAGTAAACCTGCGCTCAGGCGGCGCATGTCTGCGCACGGGCAGCCATGCCTTGCTCGCGCAGCAGACATTTACTACTTCGCCGTGCAGCACTAGTTCGCCGTGCAGCACAACCGGCCAGGTCTCCACGGGAGAGGGGGCGGGCGCGGGGGGCGCCCCGCGCCTGCAGCAGCAGCTGCGCCGCATCGTCGACGGTGGCCAGCAGCCGCAGCGCGCCGCTGTGCCGGTACAGGAAGCCGAGCACGACGCGCTCCAGCTCCGCCACGCCGCTCTCGGCCAGCACCTCCGCCGCGGCCTCCTGCGCGCGCGCGGCGCCATGGCCACGGGCGCCTCTGCTGCTGGTTGAATTGTCCCAAGTGCCGTGCCTCGCAGACAGTGCCTCGGCTGCTCAGCACCTCGCGCACGGACCAGGCGAGCATGGCGCAGAGCTCCACACACATCTGCTGCCGCATTCCGTGGCGGCAACATTGAGTCTGTACAGCATATGACATACCATGCACCCACAGAGCAAAGTTTTGGCTCAGCAGACAGGCAGCGCGGGCGCGTGCGCCGCAGCCCCGCCTGGTACTCGGCCTCGGGCGTGCTGTGCGCGCGGCGCGCGCCGAACGCCAGCTTGCCGAAGCGCAGGCGCTCCTCGCGGCCCGCGCGCCCGGACAGCACCGCGCGCGCCAGCATCGCGTCCTGCGCCGACACCAGCAGCACCTGCGCGCAAGCGCGGCCGCTCGCTCACGCGGTTGGTCGCTGGCGCGGGGGCGGCTGCGCGCGGCCGGCGATACAGTGCCGCGCAGCGGCCCCACAGCGGGCCCCATCAAGCTAAAGGCTGTGACCGCAATGAAATTTTAACGCTCGTTTGACATCTGACTCACGCTCAGCTCCACTGTCAGGAGTACCTTCACCCCTTTCATCGCCTCTGACGGCAGTACCTCACCGACAGCGGCACACAGCAGGCCACTCCAGAGGCTTCCCATGGCAGTAGACGTGGGTGGCTCCGTCGATCGCGCACCTGCTCCGGCCGCAGCTGGAAGCCCGCGTCGCCCAGCTGCGACGTCACCAGCTCGGCCACGTACTCGCGGATCGCGCCGTGCGCCAGGCCCTCCGTACGGTCTATGAGGTCCACCTGCGGCGCATCGCGCGCTGTCAGCCGCCCCCGCGTCGCCTCTGCGCTGCCTTGCACGCGTACGTTGCAACAGTTGCACAGCATCGGAACCAAGCGCGCCGCGACCATCAGGCCCGCACAGTCAGCGTTTGAGCGAGCTGGGCGCGCACTGCAGGCGCCAGCGCTTCGCAGTCCCTCTGGACAGGCGGCTGAACACAATGCTTGCTCCCCGTGGCAGCAACGGCTTGGTGGTTGGTGGCACCTTCCATGCTCTCCATCTCCATCGCCATCGAGAGTTCCTTGCTTCCCATGGCGCCCTGTCCATCCTCCTGTTTGGTGTGCCTTGCTCCCTATGGCGGTATGCGCAGCCGGGGCGCGCCTTGTTGACCACGAAGAACAGGCGCGTCGACAGCCGCTGCACCAGCGCCGGGTTGACCGCCTGCGCACCCGCGCGCGTCGCCATCAGGTCCAAAACCAGAGTGTGATCGCCAAGTCTCGTCCATTCCATGCTTGTTGTGTCCGCACGGCATGCTGCGCTTAGCGAAGCTATAGTGGAAAGCTGCCGGCGGACCATGTAGCTGCCAGCGCATGTGCAGTGCTTGCCGAGCTCGGGGTGCAGCACAAGCCTTCCAACTGTTTGCCACCGAGCGCGCCGACGCTGGCGGCAGCGCGCGCGAGCATGGGCCGCCGCCGCTAGCAGTCCCCTGGCAGGATTAGGTTTAGGTTTCAGGTGAGGGTCAGGGCGCGCCTTGAGCTTGGTGAACAGGCTGGCCTCCTCCACCGTCTTGAGCTTGGTGTAGTCCAGCAGGTACACCGCCGCGTCCACCGAGCCGAGCAGGCGCTCCACCTGCCGCGCACGTCCCTCAGCTGTGCTACCCAGACCCTTCCAAGGGTCCGGCTCACTCCTCCCGACCAGCAGCACCTTCATAGGGTCTGGCTCACTCCTCCACGTCCGGCAGCAGGCGCGCAGCTTGGTGACGCGCTGAGGTGGCGCGCAGGCGCGCGGGAGGCGCAGTGCGGGGCGCGCTCGACCGTCCGGGCCTGCGCCCTCCTGGCATGTGCGGCAGGCGCGGCGTGCGCGCGGGGAACGGTTGTGCCGCGCACGCAGGTCAGGCTCGCGCTCCCCTGCAAGCACGTCACATCCCCAGCCGGCAGGCGCGCGGGCGGCGCGCCTGGAAGCGCAGCCCGTCCTCGCCGGCCTCGTTGGGCCCCGGCGTGTCCAGGAGGCAGAGCGGCAGCGCCGCGCGCGCGCGCGCCCCGCCGCCGGGCTCCGCGCCGGCCGCGGCCGCCGGCGCCGCCGCCAGCGCGGCCAGCGGCGCCTGCACGTCCAGGAACGCCTCGTCCGACTGCAGCGCCGA
>JAABUY010001637.1_pt1 | contig 29175 bp, 25 predicted proteins | sample 5560271 | NCBI WGS metagenome assembly JAABUY01 (sample SAMN10711886, study PRJNA513374) | rock metagenome | isolation source: Antarctica rocks | place: Antarctica: Victoria Land, University Valley | reverse complement strand
AGAAATTGTAGTTAACGGAGCCCTTCTGAGCATGGTGAATGTGGTTGAAGAAGGTTGATTGTTTTGAAGGTACGCGATTTTACGTGTTTTCGCTTAAGTGACCGTGACTTTTTGCAGGGTACTGTACTCTGGTGCTCCGCGGTTTTTGGTGACGTTAAAGCCGTACGCTTGCGATAGCAAAGTAAGGTACCTTGAGCTAATTTAGCCGAGGTTAAGGTACTCAAATTTACCCTACAATGCACCAACCTTAGCGACGCACCACACTAGTCCCCACGGGGTATAGATACCACCTAATGGGTACTAATGTGTGGGAAGTAAGCTTAGCGTCTACCTAAGGTATGGAATAATATATCATAAGTACCGGTAGATACTACTAGTACGAGTACCTTCATTCCCTTCATTGCTAGTAGATAACAAACCTCTACTGAGTACTGATGAGCGTTCTAACACTACGTTATAAACAATGGTTTTCCATGGCGGTACGAGCCAGAAGCAAGCATTTCCAGAATTATCTTGAGTATCTTCTCAATATAGGAGATTGCAAGTTCTCTAGATTCTTGTCCGGGTAAAACAGAAGCTTCAAAGAAGGTACCGAGGTTCTCATGGCGTACAATCGAGCTGTAATGAAGCGCCATAGACTACAAAAGGTAAAGACAGTCGTGACAGTGTAACGGCAACTTAACCGTAGAGTCAAAATAAGCCCAAACAGACTGTTTGCTCGCAATCGCAACTATCTGATCTGGCCCACCTAGAAAAGCTTCAACAGTCTCGCCGAGCTTGCCGCCCCACCAATACTACTCTGTTGGCTTGAGTCTGGGTAGAAGAACGCGGCAAGTGCAATGATGACATACGCTGCAATCAGCAATGCCCCTTCGAGATAATTACTCCGGCCGTCCAAGACTAGAAAGTTGACGATGAATGCTGAGACGAAGAGCGAGATCGTCTCGAAAAGCGTAAAGTACAGGCTCATATCCTTCGCCAGAATCCAGCCAAGCAGCACAATAACAGGCGTTACGAAGAGAGCTATTTGGATACTTGAGCCTACAGCAACGCCAATGGCAAGGTCCATTTTGTTCTTGCTGGCGACCGTGACTGCAGTGACGTGTTCAGCTGCATTGCCGACGATGGGCAGTATTATAAGACCGACAAACGCTTCGCTAACGCCTGTGTTTTCCACAAAAGAGCTGATGCTTGCCACGAGGAATTCAGCGCAGACAGCTACTAGGCTGGTGGACACAAGAAGTAGCAACACAGCAGACGTACGGGACAAGTACTTTTTCGCTTTGTGGCTGTCCACGGCATCAAGCGCAGCATGGGAGGCGGCAATGGGCCTAACATAAGGTAAGAGCTGCGCCGGTGAAGGCGTCGTGGACTGATCAAGATCCGTGAGGGACTTCGTACGTCGAGGCGCAATAGCTGGGGAGGAAGAAACAACGTTAGGTCCTGTGGGATTCGTAGCCGAAAAAACCGAACTCGAGAGCATCCTGGGCATAGGCATTGTTGGTATTGTGGGCATTGCTCCGAGAGCCGGGATCCCGCGTAAAAAAAGGCGCTTTGGCGAGCTTTCAGGCGTAATCTCTAGATCGCGTACGAATCCAACCCGAGGAGCGCTTGGTCGGTCCTCAGGACAATGGTTGACAGGTGCCTTCAGTGGTGTAGGTTCTTCAAACGATTCAGCTTGCTTCTCGTCATATATAATCGTCTTTCGATGATTTCGTTTCGCTCTTTTCTTTAACTTCGTCTCGGGTGATTTCGACCCGGAAGCACCTTTCTCATTCTCAAAGTCTCGGAAATTGATGGTCGTATCTCTAAACTTCTTCGGCTGACGATCATGCTCACCATCAGTATCTGCCTCATCACCACTAGCAATGATACCCAATGCCATTGGTAAAGGGTTGTCGCTACGCCTATCTGGTCTAGCTGAATCATTGTCCAGGCCGTTGCCAAAAGTGCTGTTGGACGGTGTGCGAAGCGTCGAAGGCATTGAAGGCGTATCCTTAGAGCTTGCACTAGACTTGCGGCGCTTCCTACCCCGCAAGACTCGCCGAATGCGCCCGGCTGTAGTATTTGATCCTGATGATGCATCGGAGTCGCCATCACTAGAGGTGCTGGATGTGTCTGATGAACTGGAGGAACCCAGCATGTCGGCCAAGACCCCTGGATGAGACTCTTCGTCAATTACATGTTGCGGTGTACTTTGATACATGTAGGCATGTGATTTCAATTGGAAAAGTAGGTATAACACGTATACTAGGAGTAGGATCTTGAAAGTGTCAACAGAAAAATAGGGACTGGGGTGAGATTCAACATACTATGCTCGTACCCCTACTAACCTGTAGCACAGCCTTGTCGGCAATCGCGTTGTTCGTAAAAGATGCGTGGAAGGCCGTCTACAGTGCTTGGTTAGGTATGTCTCATTCTTTTGCCTTGAGGAACTGCAAGGAGCAACTGGGTGGGTGCAAAGTAGAGGAAGCGCATGTCGTACCGGCAGCAGCAAGCTCATCACACTCAAGCTAAGCAAGCAAGCACTCATTTGTGTCACAGTGCTATTGTAGATCTGAAGTCACGTCAATTAATTAAAATCGAAGGCTGGTGAGGATAATCACTTGTTCACGGAACCGAAGTCCACCAAAAAGGAAGCACATCCCAAGAATGAGTAGCAGATTGGCGAGAATAGATCCTAGAAGGGATGCCTGGACAATGCGGATCTCATTCTAATACAAGAACGGTCAGTATAACCCTAGCAAAGGATCCGAAATGATTTCACTAACCTTGACAAGTGCGATGCTGTAGTTAATAGAACAACAGTAAGCATATGAAGCAGGTATCACTTAGTGACATTAAGAATAGCAAGGGCAGATAATGTCGAACGCAATCGAGTTGCAGGTGCTTGTCAGGCCACCTCTGGCTCTCTCTTGTCTCAACTTCTGTAAATGGACATACATACTAAGAACTTGTGAGCAAGGGCAGCAAATACAGATTCCGGGGAACAAACAATATGATGAGCTCTACTGCATTGCCAAAGGTTACATTCAAAAGGGCTCCGATAGTATCTCCCATTTCGGAAGCAACACTCTCGGTAGCATGGCTTAGTAGTCCAGCAAGAGGTACGATAGCGATCGCGTTCAATGCAAACACGATGGTCGGACTCACGCCAGCTGCTTTCACAGCTATGCCAACAGGCACAAAGATCAAGAGAAGGTTGAGCCAGCTTGAGAGCAGGATTTCTTTAAATACGAGGTAGAAACGAATGGCGACATTCGGCTTCTGTTGTAGCTCTATGGTGGAAGATGCCTCTCGATATCCGTTTTCATCCGGAGGAGATGCTGGTAGGGGTAACGTTGATACGGTTTCGTCAGCCACATGGTTGCTTGTGACTTTTCTAGGAGCCGTAGCATCGTGACCGCCGTTGGCTGTTTCGTTAGTTGTGGGCGCACTTGATGTACCTGCATTTCTAGAAGCAGCTATCTCCGTCGAGGGTGGAGCGAGACGGCTATCGTCTGCTTCAGTTCGTTTATGAATGGCATGCGTTTTGCAAGCTGAGACGATTCGATCGAATAAACTCGGCTCGTCAGAAGGTTCCACCATCGAAGTTGTGAGAAAGGCAAGTAGGTCTAAAGGTGCAAATACGCAAAAAACGCTGTGCGTTTGAGGATGGGAAGATGTGGAAGTTGAAAGTTGGATGTGTCAGCCTGTTATCAGATGGACTAAGGAAAGCAGGGATGCCAATCAGGTTATGTAAGGTATATTTAGAGTTGTGGCTTGAAAGCGGAGATAGAATATTCCCTACCACAGTATTTTCCTGGGAAGAACAACCGAACTTCCACTCAATTCCTCTCGATTACCTTTCAGTTTGTTTCTAGCACAATCTTCCGGATGAGCCAAAGCAAAGTGACGTGGTAGGTACTGTTCATAAACATCACAGCGTCATGAAACAGAGCGCTGACCAAGAATCTGTTGCATATAGACTTACGTAGTAGGAGTAGTCACTAACAGTGCACAGCCACTGCGGTCGCCACAATTGCCTTACTGTGGTAGATCATCCTATCCACGATGCGACTGTCGGGGCAACGCTCGCCATGGACGAGCCCGGCTTACAGCTTCAGCAGAACCTACGAGATTCCACCGGTAGAGCCTTAGCATGCAGGCGACCAATCTTGAGTCATCTCAACGCAGACACCACCTGGCTTCTTCAGCTCCCGTATCCTCCTCGTGCAATTCATCCTAAAGGGCGATCTCGTTTCCACATTCTTATCGACCCTTGGCTGGAAGGGGCCCAAGTCGACGTCGCCTCTTGGTTCTCTAAGCAGTGGCATTCTACAAAGTCAAGTGTCACGACGATCGCGCAACTCAATGAACATTTGAAGGAGATTGAAAGCATCGTGGAAGAGCAAACAAGCAACTACAGGATAACCAAATGGGGTCCACATGAGGACAATTTCGCGCAGTCTTTCATTGACGCCGTTATCATCTCACACGAGTTCACGGATCACTGTAACAAAGACACGCTCCTCCAAATTCATCCTGACACTCCTGTGTTTGCAACAAAAGTGGCAGCAAATTCAATCAGGTCTTGGGAACATTTCCAATCTGTACAAGATACACCGATTTTTGCTGAAAAAAACCTAGACTGTACAGCGACATCACTAAACCCATTACCCAAATGGCTCGGAATTTCAAGACTCGTCACTAAGACTGACGCGTTATACTTTCACTCGGCAATCCTTATCACATTCAATCTAGGCATCGGCGATTGTATGGAGAACCAGACAGAGGGCGGGTCTTCTGAAGCAATAGTATATACGCCTCATGGCATTCATGCGCAGGACCTTCGTCATCTACTCTCAGCAAATCCACCGATTCAAACCCTTGCGCTTATCCATGGTCTCCATGACGTCACCATCAGCGGCGTTAAGAAGCTCAATCTTGGTGCTCATAATGGGCTGCGAGCTCAGAGGACCTGTAAAGCCAAATACTGGGTCTCTACTCACGATGAAGTGAAGGAAGCTCAGGGTTTGATCGCTCCGCTGCTGAAACGGAAAGTAATTACGCATCAAGAAGCAGTTGAGCATGAAAAGGGACAAAGCTCAGACGAAGATCTGCTGGCAGACGTGAAGCAGTTACAATATGCAGAACTCAGCAACGGAGAAAGCTTACTCTTGATATAGCAAATCAACTCTCTTCTTCGTCAAGCACCACACCACATAAGTAAAATCTCTTTCTTTTCTTTCTTTTCTTTTCGGTCATTTATTTTTACATGCAACTTAAGATCATAGCAACCATAGTACCCCAAAAGCCCGAAGCTGTGATCCGGAGGGCTTATTTACTCATATGGACGTGGTGTCTTGGTCTTCAGGAGAAACTACGCCGCTTCCAATATCACACAAACATGAGGGCGCTTCAACCACTACACAAGGTACACCCGATTATCGATCGCTTAGGAAATCCTGTAGACTCAATGCCTCCGAGAGAGTGAGAACATTTAGATAGAACTTCGCTCTTCATACAAACCAGTGTAGCTTCGTCTGCCAATGCTGGCCCGCTCTCTCTGAGGCAATTGCAGATGACAACCCGTAATAATGGGCCCTGACGCTATCCACGCTGGTGGCATGTGATAAGGACTGCTGGCTACCTCATTGTCTCTATATTCGCCAATAACTCGTACATCTGGTTGCTGAATACTACTTACTTACTACTTGAAATAATAGTTTCTCAGTTGACTGCAGTTTACAAGACTAGCCCACCAGTGATCTCGGAGAGGTACCTAGGTAGTAGCTTGCCCAGAGGTCGACCGACTTTCATTGATTGTTGTAAGATAGGCTAGTGTAAGTGTCAGGCACCGGTGGAAAGCACGTGCCAAGCACTGCCCTCGAGGTACCTCACCTTAGCTGCATCTGCAATCCTTGCGCCGATCGATCTGGCATGACGCAATTCACGGCAGTGCTTTGCCTTGTCAGGCACCAGAAAAAGGCGGTGAGCTGAGACAGCACTTGCAAAGGCCATTGCTCTCTCACCTCAGACCTGGTCCTTACTTTATCTTCACGACATCCAATACCGTCCTAGCACTTGTTACCCACTGGCATTCCACCTGTCTTACGCTCGATATCCACGACTTATGGCAAATTGACGTGATACTCCGTCGTTCATCCTTGGCCACAACATGCACTTCTTCAAATCTCTCAAAGGGGATCATCCGCAGACGGGTGGAGGTTCGACATCACGGATTACACACGGAACTGAAGCAGATCCGATCAAAGAAAAGGAGTCTGGTCAGACCCACAAAGAAAAAAATGGATTCTCAGTCAGTCCACCCACATCGCAATACTCAGCTCCATTAGGTCCTCCACCAGGGCGAGAGAACTATGCCCCACCAACAGGACCACCTCCCGGGCGAGGTGAATACACTCCTCCGCCAGGACCACCTCCCTCGCACCAAGAGCTTACCGTTGATCCACCTCCATACCACGACTGGACCTCCATTCCCGATACTGCACTGCTTCCGCCGCCACCAGCTTTGGGGAACGTGATGAGCCCTTTCAGCAATGCCAATCGTACTGATGCAGACAGAGCACATGACTGGTGCAAGCTGCATCCACTTGTCAAACCTCACCAGCCCACTGCGGCGCAGACCACCAGTGTCAAGAACGGACATGTGAGTCTACTTAAGCCGCGGGAATTCAACGGTGACTTGCACATTGTCAATACTGGAGTATGGAAAGGTTCGACACGTGCTGGAAGTAAGGACGCCAGCCTCATAAGCTCAACTCCGTTATATTTCGCACTCTCAGACTCGCCACAGCACACCGGCATTGCAAAAACGATGTACTTCGAGGTGAGAGTGTTATCGCTAGGCCGTGGACGAGGCACCGACGACAGCTCACTTGCTATCGGCTACTGTGGGATGCCGTACCCTACTTGGCGAATGCCCGGCTGGGAACGGGCGAGTGTTGCTGTGCATGGCGACGATGGACGAAGATATGTCAACGACACTTGGGGCGGTAAAGACTTCACTTTGTCGTTCAAGCCAGGGGACACTGTCGGCTTCGGAATGACTTTCTCGAACCTAGAGTCGCCCCCAGCGTATAGCACTTCGCCGCTGCCTAGGACAAGCTTGAAAGTCGAAGTATTCTTCACTAGGAATGGTACAAAAGACGGAAGCTGGGATCTACATGAGGAATTAGATGCTGACAACGATCTCGGTGTCGATGGGCTTGACGGCCAATATGATCTGTATGGGGTTGTAGGTACATTCGGGGCCGTCGAGTTTGACGTGTTCTTTAGCCGTCGAGATTGGTTATGGCAGCCAAGATGATTCCACGCTCGGGGCATGGAACGAAAACTTTCGGTATGTAAGACTACTACGATTCTTATCTCCATGCGCTTTTTCTGTTCTTTGAGTCGTCGATTCTGTTGCATGGATTTCTTTTCCCTTTTCGATAATGGACGTCGGTGAAAGCGTCACTCTTGCTGCTCTTAAGCGATCAAGCTTATGTACTTCCAATCTACTTCCTACACTCATATATGCATGTACTGTACGTCTTCGCTACCCAGCGGGGAACCGGGAAGTTGCGTTCCCGGTCGATCAGGTCTCAGGTCCTACGTACATTGTGAGCCTGCGGAAGGCCTGCATAAGTCCGCTACTACATCCAGAGACTGCAAGTCCATTTCAGGGTCTTTATGGCATTCGCACGGCGCCACTAAGGATGATGTTGTGTAACAAGCGCGAAATCTACACTTCGCATTCTCCAGCCCTTGTCGCAGCAACAATCTGCAGCGAGAATCACGGCATTCTTCCGATGTACCAAAGTTGCTCGTGGACGCCACGTAGGAGATAGCAGTACCAGTGAAGTTCTTCCTGGTATCGCGCAAATGCAACCGCGGGTGCAAGCGGGCCTATCGCCAGATCGAGAATGCACCCCCGAACAATCTCACATTAGTTTATGCAGACTTCAACGGCTCCTGAGGCACAAGCAATTAATAACGTCGACTCTGGCAGCCTACAGGACGCCTTCGTTCAAGACAGCAATGGGGATTGGAAGCAAGCATTGTGAAGATGGTGGAAAGAAGAAAACCCAATGTTCTACGAAGTGTCGTATTGCGCAAGAAATACCCAGTCGAAGAGCCCGAATCATGCTCGTGCGAATGCATACACCCGCCAATATCAATCTTCAGAACATGGGTTCAATTGCATGTTCTCTCGTGTGGCGTGGATGTGGGTCTCTCAGACATGTTTTTCAATGTGGGGCGGTAATACAAAAAGGCTTTTGTGACCACCAATCAAATTGGGCCCCAGGCATCGGAGAAGAACCTCCTGAACCACCGAGGAGCACGGCTCTCCCTCTGTATGTCGACAGCAAGCCAACCGGATGTATTGTTTTGTAGTGAGTGACTGAAAAAGATACAATGTCACGGGGACCAGGAGGGAAAGTTTTCTGCCAACTGTTCGCGGACATTGCGCGGGGTTTTTCTTCGGCTTGCGGCTCGACTAACCCAAGAAAGATTACCTAAGCAAGGTCCACCCTTTCTCCCGCTCGTGCATTAACGTGATACGGTAAAGTCCAGGGATTGCTTTCACACATGCAACTTCTTTTGACCAGCGGCGGAAAGACTGGCGATCTCGCGACTGTGACTTGCTATGGCTTGTTCATTGAGCATCCATCTGGGAAGTAGTCCCATGCACCAGGACGCAAACGATATTGAATTTCATCACGAGCTAGTATCCAGGGCAATGATGGAAGATATGTATACAAAGCTCGTTCGTGTCATATACATTCCTTTGGACGACTTTGCGCCTCAAACACATGTGGATCGCTCTTTCGTGTACATTGGATTGAGTAGCATCAATCCCGTTGATGTTTCTCGCCGTCCTTTCCTTTCGTTATGTATCTCGACCACAAGCTCTTCTTGTCGTTGTTGTAAGTTGACAAATGCCCGCCCCAAGTCTTTGCGTTTGTTACCTATTTGTTCTGACCGTCGAAGCCTCTTTCGATATCTACGCTTGGTCGTAAGTGTATTTGCATTCTACAGCTTGCGACCTATACGCATACCCGGGAACCCCCGGTTCTTCTCAAAAGATGTTACGGTAATAATACCTTCGCTAGAAGGCGACAGTCCCGAGCTTTTTGATACAGTTCAGAGTATTCTGGCAACTGAGCCATACGAGATAATATTGGTCACCGTTGATGCACAGCTGGCACGAGCACAATTGATGATCAAAAGAATGGGCACTTTCCGTGCCCGAGTCATGAGCGTACCGCATCCAAACAAGCGCTGGCAAATGGTCCGAGCTATCCCAGATGTACGAACGGGGATTACAATATTCGCAGATGACGACGTTACTTGGCCATCAACGCTGCTTCCATGGATACTGGCCCCCTTCGATGACGAACGATATGGCGGGGTTGGCACTAACCAGAGGCTTCGACGCGCGAACGCCCCAAGTATTCCGCAGCGCGCATATGGCTATCTGGGGGCTCTGTACCTGGAAAGGCGTAATTTCGATTGTGCTTCCTGTATGTATATGGATGGCGGCTTGCCGTGTCTTTCAGGCAGAACAGTAGCGTATCGGACCAAGATCCTAAAGGACCACTCGTTCATCCATGAGTTCACCCATGAGCAGTGGACGTCCAAATACCAGCTACATGCGGACGATGACAACTTTCTCACCAGGTGGATGTGTTCCCATGGATGGAAAATATGGTATCAATACCATAAAGAGGCCGAAATCCTTACCACGCTCGAGGACAACACAAAATTTTGGAGGCAGTGTTTGCGATGGGTTCGAAGCAACTGGCGGAGTAACCTTACAAGCCTGTTCCGGGAGGAGATTTGGAGGTTAGTGGATTCCTAGTCCGACTCGTAGCTTGCTATGCCGTATTTACTCGACGGGCAGGATTCAGCCATGGAGTACTTACGCGGTTTTCCAAACCACCCTCACCCACTGGTCCTTCCTCTGGGATTGCATCCTTGTGTACACGTTCGTTTGGACCACGGCGGCGTGGAACTACGAGTCTCGAGAACTGGGCTTCGTTCTGCTCGCCGTTTGGATATTTTTCATCGGCAAAACGGCCAAAACACTCGGGCACTACATCCGGTATCCCGTCGATTTCCTGCTGCTCCCGTTCTCGATTATTTTCGGCTATCTGCACGGTTTCATTAAGCTTCATGGCCTGCTATCTATCAACGTTGTAAGTTGGACCGGCGTCCCTAGATCTGAGACATTTCACAAGCGATGGCGGGCGGATTGCCTGCAGCTGGCGACGTTTTGTGTGCCTTGCATACTGATGGCTCATGCAGACCACATGGGGTAGCCGCGAAGGAGCCGACGGCGACCATGCGTATCGCATGGTTCGTGTCACCGAAAAGCAGCAAGTCGACGTCCAACCAGCAACGGAAACACATGGAATTTGACGACTTTACGAAATCACGGCTGCAACCCCGCTAGATGTGCTTCATTTCGAAGCCTCCGACGAAGACTCCATCGGCACAGGTGCGCACGGATGCCAAGAGAGGAGTGAGCCAGTCCCCTAAGTCAGGTATCGCTCTCCCTCACCCCGTCCGGCGGTCTAGCGCGTGTACGAGACTTTAACTTAATATTTATCCCTTGCGCGATCCCATGTTAGCGATCCATCGCGTTTTAGCGAATTCTTCCTTAGAAAGTCTTTTAAAATTTGGGACGGTGGGCGGCTTGTTCTATATTAAAAGTTTTTGATTACCCCGAGGCGCCATTAATCATTTGAGGTCTACGGAATACATCTTTTCTTCCGCTTGCGTTGCGTCATTGTCGGCTAGAAGGATGGGGAAGTTCCCTAATGGCGAACATCTAAATACTTTCCACTTCGAGGCTGCAGTGCCTTGCGGCAACGAATCGATTGTTGCGCAGAATTTGGTATTGGAGAATTGGAATGGAATTGAACAGCGTCTTCGGTGAAGTAACGTTGGTCCAAGCACTGTTACACAGCATGTGCTTGTGGACGCCTGAGAAAGGCAAGCCAGCCCCTCGAGGTGCATGCTCGGTACAGCGGCTGCAGGCCGCTAATGCGAACAGCACCGGCAGCAGTGAGTGGGGCTGCTTGCTTTCTCAACAAAAACCGACTGTACAGGGTATCAGACTATCAGTACCTTAGTATGTACCAGCAAGGGCTAGCAAGGTACTGTAAGGTCGAAACCGCCCCCATTGTGCACGTTTTCAGTGACGGGCAAAGGACACGGAGATACTTCCACTGGTGCCCCCCGGATACATTTGATAAGATGCTGCATTTTGCATGGCTCGGCAGACGACTCTTGACATCATCCTTTGAAGCACCACGCCTCATCCAGCGGTGAAGACTACTGTAGCAGTATGTAGTGCTCCAGAGAACCATGATCGAATGATGATGATAATAACAATCATATTCATCATAACAATCATGATAACCATGATAATCATGATATTCATGATAATAATAATGTTAATATCAATAACAACGATTCACGTGTTCACCAAGGAGATATCTTCAAACACACCGGCAGTGGTTCGATGGCTTGACGCACGCACATTGTCCATTCTTACTTTGCGGTGGGCGCTTTGCGAAAAAGCCCAACTGGCAGCTGCAGCTTCAGGGATCGAGGTCGCACGGCATCGACATCGACGTGGTGGTTGCACATGGTCGCACAAATCTGGCGTCGCATGCGCCATGGGACGATAGCGAATCTTCTTCTTCTTCCTGTATTCTAATCCTACTTGTCAAGATTGCAAGACCTAGGGCTAGGTCGACGCCCCGACACGATCTTGAACAGAGGAGGCGTACCCCGTAACCACGGGCAGCCATCTGGATTGTCCACCGTGTGATCTTCTGTAAGTACTGTACATACTTGATCCATCAAATCGGCTGCTGCAGTGATGCCGAAGTACCTTCCACGTACCGGAACATGTCTTTGCGAGCTTGGTTGACATTGGACTTGCTGTACTGTCGCTGTAGCTGTAGCTGTCAACCCCACCACCCCACCCTCTAAACCCGGTCGAACACGACGTCGGTACTCGTAACAATCATCGATCATGTTTCTTGATTGTCGTTTCAGCACAGACCTCTTACTTCCAGACAACAACAGCCAACGCACTTGACCCATTCCACCCCCTCGCCACCATCATCAGTTCAGCACACCCTCTCACAGACGCCATGAGGGCAGACACCATGCACGGCAGCTAGAGATGCCTCGCATATGGTCCAGGGTACGACGAACTTAATATCCGCCTTCCACTTTGGCCAGAGAACGATAATCCCACATGCATTCCGACCACGGACCATGACAACGACAAACAATGACGGCAAGACATCCAATGCGTGACTCGTTACGACTTTCACTTGATAGTATCAGCAATACTTGATGGAAGCCACCAATTGGCATGGACCATCTGAACTCTTACGAGGTCTCGTGCTCGGAAGATCCGTTGATTTGCCAATCGCGAATACGGGCATGCACCCATTCTCTGCGTCACCAATGGACTGTCGACAAAGTCGGTTCCTAACGGATTATTGTTGTTGTACGGATTAGAGCTCGGGTCAGCAAAGGGTCGGCAACGCAAGGGTCTTAAGCGTCTCCTGTGAGCCTGTGAGCTGTGAGTCTGCGAGTCTGTGACCAAAGGCGCCTCTGGATACGAGATCAGCCCTATGATACTACTAGTAGATACCTCTACTAATAAAGCCTTCACAATGTAAACAGATCTCGTGGCCATCTGATCTATCCGCGCCATCGGCAGGCACCAAAAGAACAAGTACGAGCATCGATCTCTGCTCGACTATATATCACATGATAATCACAAAAGACCAGTCTCGGCGCCCCGTGGCGGTTTTGTTCGGAAACGCCACCTCGGTGTCTTCCTTCATCGAAGCCAGCCACATCTCCACGATTCAGCCTTGAAACCTACCCCACGCGTAGGATCGGGATCCAGACATTACTGTTTGAACCCTTGCCGACCGCCCTGTGGTCATGCAAGGATGATGGCTCGTCTGGTAGATATAACTCGAAAGACTTGTTTTCTCGACGTCTGATCAATTCAGTTCTAGAGCGTAAGGTGAGAGCCATGGTCCGGCAAGCCTTGCCATGTCAGGGAAATACATCAAAGATCATCCAGGATAAGGCCCGTGCTAAGCAGTGTCTGACACGCCATTTTCTCATCGAATCGCTCATGGTCGTCCATCCAGGGAAGACCCAAGGCAAATGCATACTCATTTGGAGATGAAATTGCCGGGTATTGTAATTACCATAAGAATCTTTGGCCGCCGTCTACCCTAGTTTGTTTTCTGCGCATCTTCTTCAGCAAAAGTAGCTAGCTTCTCGGGCTTCATTTTCCTCTCCAGGGCGTTGATACACTCTACGATTGAGACCTTATAAGAGAACGAAGGATCATGTGCTGCTATCGCTCAGATCAACGTGACCAACGTATCAAAGCCCCTCGATCAGTTTGCAAGTATTCTCATCTCTGGCGGTGCAGGAGGTAATGGTAGGTTGAGGCTTCGTGGAGAGAGTCGTCTGCTGTAACAGACGTTGACCTCAGTTCCTCAGCCATAGCATGGCAAAAGCAAACTTCAGCACCTGAAGCAAAACACAAATGTTCTCACATGAATCACAGGTATCTTTTACAGTTCTATCAAACGATGCTCTAGCTCTGGGTGTTTCTCCATCTCACTTCTTCTAACTTGATGCACTAATCATAATACGATATTTCTAGATAGACGGGGCAAAGCTTCAGCCGAAGTCCCAACCAGAGCAAACCCCCGCCTAACCTCCGGATTGCTTGTCCAACCAATCTCACGTGTCACGTCAAGGCAAACCGGTAAAAGAATCTGTCAAACTGGAATAAGGCATATCCCTTCTCAACAATGCCATGCCAAACATGAGTCTCTCGATTTAGCGACAGAACCGAAACTGGCTGCCGTTGCTATGCCTAAGAACCTGGGAAGCATCCACAGAACTACAATAGTCGGTAGATAATTACTTGACAAGACGAAGAACACAGGAGAAGAAAGACTGCACTTCCGCCCTTTGCCTCTTGCCCGAATCTATCGAACAAGCTCGAATTCTCAACGATGGCTTTCTGACTCGAGCAATGCGTCAGGCGCGAGGCAAATGTCGATCCGAGTCCCAGATCATCTCGAAAAACACGAAGTGTGAATATTCGCACCAAATCCCTCCGAAAGCTTATCCTACAGCAAAACGCCTTTGCGGCTCCTTCATCCCAAGTCAGGTCAACAAGGACGTAGAGCGCAACACTTTCATGGGGTCGTTACGACTAGTACAATCTCGAACTGATACTTCGACATCACTTGTTCAACGCCACAATCATCGATGTCGAGAATATCTCCCTAAATCTGATCTCTCGCGGAAGCACTCTGTTTCAAAAGGTGAGGACCGCGCCTTTCTACAAAACTAGCAAGAGGTGCGTATGTCATAAGAAGAAAGAGAAACACCCTCAGCGACGTTTCGAATCTACATGATGCAACAGACCAATTCCCCGTTTTTCTAGCAAGAGAAGAAATTCTATATCTGTAATCCATGTTAGTCGATTAGTTGACCTCGACACCACAAAACCTCTCTACATACAAACAAAGCAGACGCTCGATAACCAGCCACAAGTAGCGCTCTTCATTCTACAAGGAACCACTTGGCTGTTCAATCCCTCGATAATCTGAACTCTCATGAACGACTTTGAACGAAACAATAGGGGCTAGTCCACAAACGGTGGTGACGGGCGGCCGGAGACATGACTATGAGCTAATGGGAATATTATAGCGATGTGTAAATATTCGTGACTGCTCGAGTCTAAGCATTGACGGTTGATAACGAGGGCGAGGGAGAGACTGGCCAGCGGTGTTGTACATAAGAAATCCGTTCAGCTGCAAGCGCTTGTCCGTCCTTCCCCCCACTCTCCTCCTCCCCACCCCGCCACACCTTTTCCATTGTCCCATCCCACTCCCTCCTCCCCCTCCGCCTCAGCCTTCGCATCCTCCTCGTCTCATTCCATCTCATCCGCATCCTCATCCCCCACCTCCCCCACCTCCCTCCCCGCATCCCTTCACCGCCCCACACATACGTTCCCTCGGAACCGCACCTCCACACCCCAAATCACCCTCCCCCCTCGCGCTCGCTATCGCTCTTCTCGTCGCTATATCTTCATCGAAACACGTGCTAGAGTAGGGAGAGGTCGGGATTCTCAATTCTCAATTCTCAAGGCACGACTTGAGAAAAAGGGCAAAGGTTGAGCGGTTGCGAAGTTGTGTGTACTGTAGCAGAACACTAGACTATTCGTCGGCGGTTACGAGGATGACGACGATACAATGATGAGACGCACAACGATGTTGCATGTCTTAAAAGCGGGCATGCATATATCTCTATAGCTCATACACATAATTAATGTGCTTTAAGAATTATTTCCGGCATGCGAAGATCCGTTTGGGGTTTTTTATCTACCGTAGTTCCTACCTCACCTTCCCCATCCCACCCTACCTCACCTTCCCCCCACTACCACATCCCCCCACTACCACAATCCCATCCCACCCCATCCACGTACATATATCTATTGGTATATGAGGGTCAGAGCGAATATGTGCATGTAGATATATTGGCTATGTAGTAGAGGCATATATCTAGTTGATTGGTAGATAGATAGTAACGAAGGAAGAAAGAAGTAGAAGGTGAGCTATATACCCCTAGAGCCAAGCCGGCTAGAGCCGGCTAGAGCCGGAGCGAAGATATCTAAACACCGGGGTTTATATGTATGCGTTACGTACGTGTTACGTACGAACATATCTCATTTTCAACACTCTCTCTTAGGAATTGAAGCTTCATATGAGACTATTCAGACCTTCTACTGATTGTATATTCATGCTCTTTTACTCGCTGACGTCATGCTCGACTAGTCTCATGACTGACCTGAAACTCAGGAATTTGCCTGACTTCAGAGACTTGATGAGATCGTCGATCATCATTTGATCGATGAGTATGTATTTCAATCTAATTGCTTTCTCTTCTACCTTGTTTCGAACATAGTGATAGAACGTATCGATGTGCTTGACTCGAAAATGATTGACGAGATTGCTACTCATTTTTATAGTCGCTTGATTGTCAGCTAGAATGATAGTTGAATTCGTATTCGAATCATCATATCTCATCTCTTTCAATGCTTGAATCAGAAAGATCAATTTCTTGACTGCATTACATTCGTTGATGTATTCAGTTTCAGCAGATGACGTGCTAACACATTGTTAATGTTTAAAGCTTCAGCTAATTGATTCATTTCATAGAAAGAACATATAGTTGAAAATGAATCTTCAAGAATTCAAGCAATTTGCATGAACTGAATCGATATATTCAAAGAATTCAGCTTTCTCAATTCTCTTCTCTTTGAAAGATTCATATTGAAGTCTCAGCTCAGCAGTATCAATCAGATATTGAATGATTTGTTTGACAGCTAAATCATGATCGAGAGTAAAATTCGTCGAATATCTGCTACATTTGCTCACTGCATAGACTATGTCTGATTGTGTTTGACAGACTACTCACATCAGTGTTTTGATGATTGATTGATAGTCTTCTATTTCTTCAAAGATAGCTTGATATTCAACTCATTGTTCAGACTTTTAATAAACGTTCTTCTTGAGCTGATATTTGTGATGCATTGATGTTTTCGTTGAGCTGCAATTGCTCATGCTCAGAAGCTCAATGACTCGCTTGATATAAATGCTTTGATTGATTCAAAAAGTTCACTCAATCTTATCACAAGTTATGTGCATTTCTAAATATCACTCAATTGAGTCAAGATCTTTCATTTGAAAGCGCTTTGCAAATTGCAGCTTCAGAGCTTTTATATCAAATATATTCAATTTTAGAATAAGTAGATCATTCACATAGATAGCGATAATAATGTCATTCTGATGAGTGAACATTGAATGATTAATTTTTATTCTTTGATAGTCGATGAAGATGAGATAAACTTTCAGAATTGCATATCATTTTCAAAATGTCTGTTTCAGTTCATATAAAATCTTGTTTAAATGACAGGTCAAAAAGATTTCATTTGATTCTTTTTGCTTAAATTTCTGTCACGATTTTAGCATGTGTTACTTGAAAGATGTTGAGAAAAAAGATGTTAGATCACTTAGATGATGTTGAACAATATTATAGATGATGATAGATGTGAGATTATCAGTGATGTTATGAGAGTTCCTCGATATGAATGATACTCAGCGTTCATGAAGTATAAGAACATCTGAATGATCTTTTTCTTTTCTTTCTTCTTCGTGCAACGTCTTGTATTTAAAATCTAATTATTAGAATTTCATTCTGATTTCATTCAGCTCTCAGTTCGTGACATTACGTTGCATCACACTACATCATGAGTCAATTCAAGAATATCAGCAACATTCTGTCGTCGACATCTCTAGTCTCGATCAACGAATTCATCACTGTCGCTCAGTTTCGAACTCACGTCAACAATGCTCTCGAAGCGTGATACACTTTTCTGATTGAACTTCAAACTTGATTCAACAACATCATTACTCAGTATATCAACTGAGTCTCAGTCTGTCAAAAAGAACATGAGCAAACTCAGATTGAACTTAAGCAGTCTCAGATCAATAATGAAATCTTGTCAGAAATGATTCAAGAACTCAAGAGCATGAGCAGAATCAATATCAAATCAGAGAAATATTTGAATTCAGAACTCTATATCGAAGAGCGAGAGAACAAGCTAAATCAGTTCATCTTCAAGCTGATCAGCAAGCTGAAGTTGAACGCGAATCATTATTCAACTCTCGAGTCTCGTCTTCTGTATGAATACAGTCGCTTATCGAGAAACGCTGTCGCTCAAGCGTTGTCGCGTATGACTGCTCAGCATGACAAGCTAGTCATGATTGAGCAATTAGTTGTCTTGTTAAGACAAGTCTTCGATGATTCAGACAAGCAAGAAATCGCTCAGCGATTCATTTCAGCTCTAAGAATGTGAAATTGCATCTTCATCGAATATCTGTTCGATTTTCAGCAGCACATTGATGCAATCGAATATGACGTCGTAACTCGAAAATTCAACCTGAAGAATGAACTATTCAGCGAGCTCAAAGCTCTATTGATTCAGATGAATGTCAGCAGTCTGAACTATGAGCAGTTGATTATCAAATGTCAGCAATTGAATAGTCGATATCGCGTCACAGTACAGAATCTTTTCAAGTCAAAAGCAGTGATTCACTCTGTCTCTGTGATCTCTACAGTCTTCGCGTATCTTGTCAAATATGCAACACTTTCGACAGGCTCGAAAGCTACGATCTCGAGCTCAAGAGATCTCATGAACTTATCGATCGTCAACATGAAGAAACAAGACTCACTGATTTTCGAGAAGCATCAGCATCGCATGATCAATCATCTGTGTCTATACTGTGATAAGTCTGAGCATCAGACTGCGATCTGCAATTCAAAGCTCAAGATTCAGCTACGAGTCGTCTCATTATTCATCTTCGCAATCTCTATCGACAATCTCGCTTTCGATACTTCTTTCGTCTTGAGAAAAGTCTAGTCTCTGCGTACAGTCGCTCGCAGAGACAATCGAACAGTCTGAAAATCTCTGCACTCTCAGTTAGCTCGATTCATCGATTAGAAAAGAAGATGAACAATGATCATCTCGTGCTCTCAGATAATCTAGAAAGCAATAAAATCAATGTCAATCTTTCTGTTTTGATTGATATCGACGTCATCGATTATGCATTTATTGATGACTCTTTCGCGCAAAGACACTTTCTGCTCTGTTTTTCTTTGTCTGAAATCTGTATTCTTCAGAAATTTGATGATCAATCAGTCGTATTCAATTCAATCACTCATTACGCTCTTGTCAAACTTCGAGTTTCAAGCGAGAAGCTCGAAGAAACTCTCTTCTATGTCACTCAACTTTCGCAATTCTCAGTTGTTCTAGATCTGTCTTGATTAAAAAGTCATAAAGCAATTATAGATCTGCGTCATAATCAGCTCATCTTTGAATCTCAAGTCAACTCAGAACTCGTACTCGAAACTCTCTCGAGCATCTCGATTTCGACTGTGTCAGTATCAGCTTTTTCAACGTCTTCGTCTTCAAAACATCTGAAGATCTACGCTATAGATAGTGCTTCGTTTCTGCGACTCGCTAGAAAAAAGAATCATGATCTGTTTGTCATATTCATGAGAGATATCGACAAAGCTCTGAAAATCACGTCTTTCGTTGACTCTGTCACGCTATTGCTCTTCGAATATCACGACTTTCTAGATGTTTTCTCTTGCGAATTGATGAACACTCTATCTGAACGACGTCTCTATGATCATAAAATTCAGCTGCAAAAGAGCAAAACTTCTATCTTCGAATCTTTATATGACATGTCTCAAGATGAGCTTCAAGTACTAAAGAAATATCTGAAGAATAATTTGATCAAAGACTTTATTCAAGTCAGCTCTTTCTTCGCGATCTTTTCGATACTCTTTGTTAAAAAATCAAGCGAAGAACTCAGATTTTGCGTGAATTATCGAAGTCTGAACGTCATGACAGTTAAGAATCGATACTCGTTATCTCTCATTCAAGAAACTCTAGATCGACTGACTAAGATCAAGTACTACATCAAGTTAGATATCATTGCAGTCTTTAATAAACTGCGAATGACTTATGAAGATGAGTGAAAGATCGCTTTTCAAACACGTTATGACTTATACAAGTACAACGTTTTGCTCTTCGAACTCACAAATGAATCATCATCATTTCAGAACTTCATTAATGACACTCTGCATGACTTCTTGAACGTTTTCTGCATCGCGTACATGAATGATATCTTGATCTATAGCAACAGCAAAAAGAAGCATACTCAGCATGTTCATCAGATACTGAAGCGACTTAGAGTCGTTGAACTACAAATAGATATCGAGAAATGCGAATTTTCAGTTATCGAGATCAAGTATTTGAGTCTAATAATCATCACTCACGAAATCAAAATGAACTCTGAGAAGATCAATGCTGTCATGAATTGAGCTGCATCTCAAGACGTCAAAGATATTCAGAGCTTTCTGAGCTTCATCAACTTCTATAGACGATTTATTAAGAAGTTTTTCAAGCTGATCGACTCATTGACTGTCTTAATCAGAAAAGATCAGTCATTTAATTGAATTCAGAAGTGTCAATTCGTCTTCGATTGACTCAAGCAGACGTTCATCACTGTCTCTATCTTAATGCACTATAATTCGAACCTACTCGTGACTGTGAAAATCGATGTCTTCGACTATGTTGTGATCGAAGTCATGTCTCAGCGAGATGATAACGAGCAGTTAAGATCTGTGATCTATTTCTCTTTCAAAATGCTACTCGCAGAATGCAACTACGAGATTTATGACAAGAAACTTCTAGCTATAATCAGAGCTTTTGAGAAATGAAGGCTCGAACTGAAAGGCACGTTAGATCTCGTTGAGATCATTTTCGATCACAAGAATCTAGAATATTTCATGTCAATCAAGCTGCTTAGTCGAAGACAAGTCAGATGATCAGAATTTCTCTCTCGATTTAACTTCAAAATCGTGTATCGTTCGAGTGAATTGAACACTCGAGTCGATGCACTCACGCGTCGATCAGAAGATCTTTTCTTGAACGAGAGAAATAGTCGTCGAGAACATCAGTGACAGATCGTGCTAAAATCAAAAAATCTGAAAATTCAAGTCTTAATCAATGTTCTCGACGATAGTGACTCTGAAGCATTCGAATCAAGTGACTCGAAGAGCGAATCAGTGATCTCTGAGCAGTCTGAATCATCAGAGAAAATGTCTATGAATGAGCTAGAAGAACAACTCTTCGCAGTCTATTTCAATGATGAATGAGTACAGATCGTGATAACTGCGTTAAGAGACGATCAACGAAAGCTTAAAGAATTTTCGTTAGCGAAATGTACGCTGCGAAGTGATCGAGTCTACTATAGAGATAGACTATTGATATTCGAAGATGAGAAACTGCGACTACGTCTGCTTCAGTTAAGTCATGACACGTCTATTGCGAATCATTCAGAAAGAGTCAAGATCTACGAAATACTCAGTCGTCATTATTACTGACTCGAAATGATCAAGACAGTAGCTCGCTTCGTACACAATTGTCATCTATGCTCTCGAGTGAAGATCTCTAGAGAAAAATATCAGAGAGCTTTGAAGTCTCTTGATGTACTCAATCGTCGCTGAAAAGACATAGTCATGAATTTCATCGTGACAGTATCTGAAAGTAAGAATCTGAATGAAAATTCAATAATCAATATTCTGATAGTCGTGAACAAACTATCTAAACAAGTGCATTATGAGTCTATGAGTGAAATTACAGCTTTAGATACAGCTTGAGTTTTTTATCGTGCAATATGAAAACATCATGAATTATCTGATTCAATCGTCTCGAATCATGAAACTCAGTTTGTCAATCACTTTTGAAACGAACTTTGTACTCGATTGAAGATTCAAGCTCAATTGTCAACTGCGTTTCACTCAGAAACGAATGATCAAATCAAGAATGTCAACGACGTTTTGAAACAATATCTTCGAGTCTTCGTGTTCTTTATGCAGAACGACTGAGCTGCATGACTGTCATCAGCTGAATTTGTCATCAACAATCACTTCTTCAAAAGCACTCAGTGCACGTCGTTTCTAGCTAACTTCGAACAGCATTCTCGAATGAGATTGAAATCAAAGAAGACTCAGAAGAACGTTATTGAACACTCAGAATGAATACATGTCGATCTGTTTATTCAGAAAATGAATCAAATCAATGAAATTCTGCGAGAACAAATGATCTTAGCTCAAGCATATCAGAAACAATTCGCTAATGTTCATTGACAACACGCTCTCAAGTATGCAATTAATGATATGATTTGATTAGATGCTCGCAATCTGATGATTCATCGACTCAGCAAAAAGTTATCTAATAAATTCGAGAAATCTTTCAGAATCATCAAAATTGTTAGTTCTCATTCTTATCAGCTAAAGTTACTCGATGACTGATTCTGTTTCGACATCTTTCATACTTATCTGCTTCATTCTGCGATCAACGATCTCTTATCTGAACAAATATCTCTCGCGTCGTTTTCAATAGTCTTCGTTGAAGAAGTGCTTAGCTGAAAGATGAATGAAATATTGAACTTTCAAATAAAGAACTCTCAGCTAAAGTATTTAATTAAGTGAACTAAAATAGAAGAAAACAGTTGAGTAAAGTTTGCGAATGTGATGAATGTCATCGAAGTCATGAACGTTTATCACGCTCGAAATCTCGATCATTCAAATAAGAATTCATGAATTGCTTACGTGCAAGAAAGCAGCGACTCTGAATATGAGTCAGAGAATTAAAAGTCTCGCAGAAGCTTCGACTTCAAAAAGAGAAATCTATTGTCATGATTTTAGCATGTGTTACTTGAAAAATGTTGAGAAAAGAGATGTTAAATCACTTAGATGATGTTGAACAATATTATAAATGATGATAGATGTGAGATTATCAGTGATGTTATGAGAGCTTCTCGATATGAATGATACTCAGCGTTCATGAAATATAAGAATCTCTGAATAATCTCTTTCTTTTCTTTCTTCTTCGTGCAACGTCTTGTATTTAAAATCTAGTTATTAGAATTTCATTCTGATTTCATTCAGCTCTCAGTTCGTGACACTGATTCAACTCGACATTATCGTCACGTTCAATAAGCTTTGCATGAGCATTGAAAGTGAGAATCTAATCACATTCGTCACTTTCTTCGATGTTTACAAATATAGAGTAATGCTCTTCAAATTAATCAATGAATCAACATTCTTTCAGCACTATATCAACGACGTGTTGTTCAACTCTCTGCATAAATTCTGTCAGATTTATCTGAATGACATTCTCATTTACAGTAAGATCTTGAAGAAACATAGAACTCATGTGAAGAAGATGCTAAATAAGCTTCGTGAAGTCGATCTGCAGATGAACATTGACAAGTGCAAATTCAAAGTTCAGAAGATCTCGTTTCTAGAACTACTGATATTCATCAATGATCTACGAATGAACTCTTGAAAAGTAGATGTGATTCGAAGCTGAGAAGTGCTTCGATCGTTGATTCATGTACAGATCTTCATTGACTTCTGCAATTTCTATCGATGATTCATAAAGAACTTCTCGAAGATCGCTCGATCTATGATAAAGCTGATTCGAAAAGATCATTTATTTGAATGAACAGAGATCTGTCAGATGATCTTTGAGAGACTGAAGCAACAGATGATGACAGCTCTCGTTCTGAAGCATTTTGATTCAATCAGAGAAGCTATTCTGAAAATGAACTTCTTAAACTATGTCAACGACGAAGTATTATCTCAGTATGACGATGAAGACATTCTACATTCAATGATCTTCTACAGCAAGAACATGATCTCTGCAGAATACAACTACAAGATCTATGACAAAGAGCTTTTGACTATTATTTGATGCTTGAAGCACTGACACTTCAAATTGAAATGTACTAATATTTTGATCAAGATCTTCATCGATCATCTGAATTTGAAGTACTTCATAATCATCAAGAAACTGATCAGACGACAGACTAGATGAGCTGAGAAGTTATTCGAATATAACTTCAAGATCATATATCAGTCAGAAAAGCAGAATCTGAAAGCAGACGTGCTGATCAGAATGTCAGACGTCAAGTCAGTTGAATCAAATGATGATTGAAAGCTATATCAGCATCAGATGCTATTGTCAGCAAGCACATTTGAACTGCAATCAATAGAAGATGATCAAGATCTGACTCAGATCTTGCTCATATTTGACTCAGATTCGAAACAGAAATCGAAAGCTAATGAGAATTCGATAAAAGAGATGATTTTCATTCAGAATCGAATTATAGTCGAAAATCGAATGAATCAACAATGTATTAATATTCGAATAATCATAGAACAGAACAGAAGAACTTATCAAGATATGAATCTAGACAATTGCAGAGTACTGAACGAAGTACTCTGAAAGAATGATAGACTGTGAATTTCTCAGTCAATGATCATTCAATTGATAAGAGAAGCACATTATCTTTCGATCAGTGATCACTTTGACATGAATCGAACGTTAGACTTGTTAAGACGATCATATTGCTGATCGAAGATGAGAACGACAATCAAATGCTACATTCGAAACTGTTACGTTTGTCGTAGGTCAAAAGCATCAAGAGATCGAATCAATGAACTATTGAAGTCATTGTCTATATCTGAACAACGATGACAAGACATATCATTGAATTTCATTATCAATTTATCGAAAAGTGATAAAAGCAACGCGATTTTGACAGTGATAGATCGATTATCTAAAGAACGTCACTATATACTCTGTTGATCAAATGACGAAAAAACTTTCGCTGAACAAACAGTTAAGCTGCTGCTGATATGAATCTTCAGAACTCATGAACTATCAAGATCAATAATGTTTGATAGAGATTTGCAATTCATATCGATTGTCTGAAAGTCTTTATGTCTGAGACTCGACATTAAGATGAAACTATTCATCGACTATCACTCACAGATCGACGATTAAATGAAAAGAGCGAATCAGAATGTAGAACGATATCTACGAAGCTACTGCTCATACATGCAAGATGACTGATTCATCTGACTATTTATGACTGAATTTGTCGATAACAATGCTATTTCGTCGTCAATTGAACAATCAGCGTTCTTTCTGAACAAGAGCTTTTACTCTCATATGAGCTTCGATTCGAATTCAACTGAATATGAAATCACTCAAGCTAGAATTCAAGTGAGCAAAGCAGAGAATATATTTGAACACATGAAATGATCATTAGCGTTGATCAAGCAGACATTAGCAAGAGTCAGAGTCACAATGAAGAAACAGATTGACAAGCATCGAAAGAAAATGATCTACAAGATAGATGACATAATGTTTTTGAATTCTAGAAACATTATGATTGCAAGATCGTTAAAGAAGCTGAATGATAAGATGCTAGAATCTTTCAAGATTCTGACTGAGATTGAACATGCATATCGACTGAAACTGTCATCGACAATGAAGATTCATTCAGAGTTCATCTCGAATCTGCTACGACTGAATTCGAAAGATTCTCTTGAAGAACAACAAAATGAGTCGTCTGATTCTATAGTGATAGATGACGAAGACGAATGAGAAGTGAAGAACATACTGAACTTCAGACACTACGAACGAGACAAACGACTACAATATCGTGTCAATTGAAAAGACTATGACGTCGATCTACATTGATACAATGTCGATGAAAATGAGTTCGAAGACTGCTCAAAGATCATAAATGACTTTCATCAGAAGTATTCGAACAAGTCAAGCTAGAAATCGACTCAACAAGAATCGATCAATCGAACTGCAGCAATGAGAATATTGCTAGATGAAGAGAAGAAATAATGTTGCGAGCATGCATCTCTGTTACCTCTGATTAGCCTGATTAGCCTAACATAGACTAGTATAGAGCTGTGAGTAGAACTGTTGTTGACACGCTAGCGATCTAGCGTGCCTTCGTGAATAAAACTCACGTCGTGTTGCATCTTCTTTCTACTTCAGCTTTGAACTTCTAGTTAGAATACACTCATATGATTCACTCTATGCAGACTCATAACAGCAGTAACAATGCTGTTTTCAATCACTTTTCAATATGTTTATTCATTGAACAAGTTCTTGTCGTAGCAAACATGATTCTCAGCTTCGATGTTTATTCATCAGACGTTGATGCAACTACTTGCTCAATTGACGAAGAAGATTTTCATTGATCTGACTATTCTGACTTCAAAGTCTGTTTTAAAGTCGACGACTAGATTCTTGTTTCTCTCGCTGAATTTTCAATCATCTGAACGAAGATTAGAATGTAGATATCAGCACTTCTGTTGATCATGACTCATTTGCTCGCAATGAGAGCAGATTTTATTTGACTCTTTTTGAAATTTGTTGCTTTCGAATTTTCTCTTCTTTTCATCAAACTGAGCTATCATGCTCTTGAAGCTGAAGTTCTTCTCTTCGTTCGCTCGTTTATTATTATCGACTAAAGCGATAATCATCTCATTAATTAATAGCTTGAATTTGTTGATCTTGATGCTCTGTATCAGATCAAAAATGTATGATTCTAGACTTTCATTAAAATCTAGAAGAAAAAGATTGTTCAGCAGTCATGATTTTATCATTTTTTCGACGTTTGAACATTTGATAACAACTTATTTGAGTGAGTTGACATAATTCTGAATGAATTTGAAATTCAATTGTTTTGAATGATTGAGTTCTTTGATGATCAGATATAAAGTAGTCAAGTTCAATTGTTCATATTGTGTCTTTAGAATGAATCACATCTTGATGACTTCGATTACTTTGAATATATGTACTCGAGATTCTTTTTTGCAGTTATAGATGATCATATCGCAGACTCTAACATTTTTATTCGCTCAATAGTGAGCAGCGATGACATACTTTTTTCTGACTGCTGTCAAAGCAACGAATGCAGCTGCTGTTGAAATGAATGCAGTCGATGTTGTAGAGAATGTATCTGCTGTCGATGCGTTGAATTTCGAAGCTTTCGATTTCTTCAGTCATCTTGAGATGATCATTCAGAGATCTTTGACTTTCAAGACACTGATTATGTTCTTCTTTCATGACTCATAGTTCTCGCTTTTCTTTAGCTTCGAAACACGATAGTTCTTTGAATTTTTCATTGTGAAAGTGATTGAGATATGAAGATGTGAAATTAATGACGACAAGATCGATGCTTCAAGTTCTGCTCTTAGATGTTACGAGCGTACCAAGGCTGAACAAGGCTGAAGTTCTAATCAATTCGCAGTGAACGCTAGCGAGTTCTCTGCGTAATGATTAGGACTAATCAGCGAGCTAGTCAGGTTTGGCCCAGATATGGCTCAGATATGACTCAACATTCTTTTTCTTCCTCAACATCCTTTTCTTTCACCAACATCTTGTTCATCTACATCACATTCTTCCCGTGTCACAAACACATCTCTTTCGAGCCTAGCGCAACCTCTGAACATTACATAAATAGAAGCTTTTGTATCAATCTTCTTCTGTATTCTTAATATTCAGTTATAGCTATCTCTAAAGATCAAGCACTATCAATTCTGACCTTCATTGATTGTATCATCTAGACACGATCCTGACATTATATTAAGAATCCGTTAATCACACGATACTGATCTCATTACTCATTCAACATACTCGTCTAGACAGAACGAGTCTAAAGAAATTCATTTACCTGATGATCGACGATAATCGAAAGATAGAACAACACTAGAGGGTTGAATAGAATCAACGACGAGACTGTTTGAATTGCTAGACTACTTATCGCTCATTAAGTACGCAAAGTTCATCCGATTACGAGAATCACGATAAAGAACCTTCGTGAATTGCTCAAGAATCAAATCGATCGATAGATTCAACGATAAAGAATCTTCGTTGTTTGCTAGAGAATCAATCAAACCAATCAACAAACAAATCTCATCTTCTTTGTTGAAGATTAAACATCATTCTATACGCCTTTCTTCTTCAATCGCCGAGCATCGTCATTCGTTCGACCTCCTTTCAAAACAAACCTCATCATGTCTAGCCGTTCGCTCACTGAAGAGCGTTTCGAAGAATTCCGAAATCGTTTCTCTCAAATCTCTGATGCTGATTCATCGAAACCACGAACGAAACCATCAAGTGCTGCATCATTCATTCATGAAGATGACGAATCATTTGCTGAAACGATAATACCCCCCGTGTTCTACGAAATCTAAAAGGCTCGAAGCCTAGCCCTTGATGAAGAAACAGATCGACTCTACGAGTTAGATAAACAACAAGAAGACGAAATCAAAGAGTTGAAGACTAGACTTCAAGCTAAAGAAAACACTTCTTCTGATTTCATCTACTCTGAGCGTTCTAGATCTCAAAAAATACCTGATCCTTCGCTGTTTACTGATGAAAAGAACCCTACTTGAAAGAACTGATACGGAAAAATTCAGAATAAACTAGAGATCAACGCCGATCTCTTTCCTAATGAACGAGTCAAATTGAGCTATATACATTCTAGATTATTCGATGACGCAGCTGAAATCATTCAAGCTAGACGCGAACGTGACTGTGTCAATCTTTATAAGATCATCGACGATCTTTTGAAAGAGCTAACTCAGTTGTTCGATGATTCGAATAAGAAAGCCAACTTTCGTAGAGAATACTACAACTTGATTCAAGAATTCAAGAAATTCAATGAATTTTATACTCAGTTTCAACGTCTATCTTTCTATCTAGACTATCACGAGAAGCAACTGATCGCTGATCTGAAAGATAAAATACACTCTCGTCTTCGATTCGTTTGAGTAGGTCAACTAGTTCAATCTGATTCTCTAAAAGAAATTCGTTTCTATCTGATTCATTTGAATAATGATCAGCGAGTCATTCGAGAGATCAAGAACAAGATCAAACGCGTCAACGATCTTTCTAAGACTATCTTTCATAGAGCGACTGTTGTCACTCAGTCAGTCGATCATTCGAAGCCTGATCAGCTAAAGTCGCGTGACGCGATTTTAACTAGCGTCAAAGAAGCAGACATTCTAGTCGAAAGCTGTTTCATATGTCATAAATCAGACCATAGCTCTAAAGAGTGTCTCGACCGACCTACTAGAATCAATGCAGTGAACAATGAATATGATCGCTTCGATTTCGATTCGGATTTCGATTCAAAAAACTAGTCATCTCTTCAAAAGTCATCAAAAAGATAGAGATTATATCTTTGTGCAAACTAGACGAAATTCTATCGAAAGAAAATTACTTTGAAAAGTCGTTTCTAATTGATGCTCATCTCATCTCTCAGAATCGATCTTTCAGCCTTCGTCTTCTAATAGACAGTGATTCAGTCGTCTACACGATCATACATTCTAATCTAGTCGATAAAGTATGCGAGAAACTGAAAATTCAATCTATATCACTGACAAAAGAGAAGCTAATAAGAGATTATGATGAGAAGATATCTAAGAAGATCATCACTCATAAAATTCTACTCAACCTCATTATTGAAAGTCATAAGAAATTGACTGTATCAATGCTGATAGCTGATATCGATCATCATGAAGTCATATTGAATAAGCTCTGAATGAACAAAAACGAAATATTATTGAATATGCGAAACGACATCATTGTTT
>JAABUY010001635.1_pt1 | contig 29206 bp, 27 predicted proteins | sample 5560271 | NCBI WGS metagenome assembly JAABUY01 (sample SAMN10711886, study PRJNA513374) | rock metagenome | isolation source: Antarctica rocks | place: Antarctica: Victoria Land, University Valley | reverse complement strand
AGCCGCAAAGCGCCAGAAACGTTTACCTATGAAAACCAGCCCGCCCCAGCGCCCTACCCCCGCAAACACTGGGGAAACGGCTGCTCAACCCGCCAAAACACACACGGAACTGTCGAACCCGGGCTGGCGCTCCGCACGGAAACCGTTCACCACCAACGTGGCGAACACGCCGGACAGCGCGGCTGCCGCCGCGGCGAGCGGGATCCAGGTCGGGGCTACCGCTGCGAACGGCATGTCGGACAGCCTTCTCGGTGGCGGCGAGGAGCCTCCGGCTTTGGCCAGGGATGACCACGTTGGCAGCGCGCCTCGCAGTACGAGTGGTCGATCGCGTGGGCGACCAGTGCGTACAACCCGTCGTTTGGAACCCAGCGTTGGTCGTTGGAGTCCTTGTTCCACCACATGCACAGCTCGCCCCCGTTGAAGCGGTGGCGCAGGCAGACGGGCCCATTGATCCGCACTTCGGGGATCGCGCCGGGCTCCGCGACGGGGCCGAGGGTGATCGCGAGGTTCCGAGGTTCGTCGTAGATCGGCACAGCAATCGGGACCCGGTATCGCAGCCGCCGCGGAGTTCCCGAGAACCCGCCGGTGAACTCCAGGCCGACCGCGCGCGCCTCCTTTTCGAAGCGGATGCGGCGCGGGAGGTCGTCGTTGAACGTCGCCCGCCGGCGTCTAGGCGCCATCGGACCGGGTGTCCTTGTGGGCAGCCGACACGATCGGCGCGAGCGACAGTCCGGCGGCCAGCCGTCTGTCCGCGGATCGGGCAAGCCGCTCGCGAATGGCGTCGATCTCGGGCCCGTAGAGCTTGCCGTACGCAGCCCGGGCACCGGCTTCGCTGCGCGCGGTGGCCGCTTCGCGAGCGTGCGCGGCCATCTCAGCTAGCCGCGCGGCGGTCATCATCTGGGTGACCCCGTCAGGGAGGTCAATCGGGTCGACGACCGGCGAGGGGTCCGGGGTCAGGCGTCGCGCGATGTCCTTCGACGCGGCGGCGAAGAACGCAGCCAGGGCGTCCGGAAGCGGGAGCTCCGTGTCGGTGATCAACTCAACGGCGAGCGCGCTGATGTTCCAGGAGCAGATCACGACGACCTGATCGCGCTTGATGGCTCGCTTGGCGAGCCTGATCACATGTGCGCGATGGACGCGCAGCTCAGGGCTCGGTCGACGGTTCATCACTTCCAGGTGATGTTCCGGATCGGCGACGTCCCAACCCGACTCGAGCTCGCAGTTCGGGATCCACAGCCCTGAGCGCTCGGTGCGGGCGAGGCCGATGATGAAGTCGACGTACGGGTCGATCTCCCCGAATTTGTCGATCTCCACCGCGGCGTGGAAATAGAATTTCACGGCCCGTTTGCCGGTGAAGTCGACGGTGGCGTTCGAATAGCCACGCCGGCGGAGCCGCTCGACGACATAGAGGCCGAAATGCTCCATCAGGCCTTCCGGGCGGAGCCCGCCAGATACAGCGTCGGGCCCGAACTCGCGGAGATCCTGAAGCCGGCGGTTGATTTTGATCCCTCCATCCGCGTCCTCCAGCGGCGAGTTCGCGGTTCCGTAGGCGACCGATCCGGACGAGTAGCGGGCGCGAGCGGCAGGGTGCGCCAAGGCGATTGACAACACGAGATCGCGTCGGACCCGGGCTTCCTTAAGCACGTCGAGCGGGACGCTGATCTCCGTGAGGATCGAGCGAAGAACGGGGGCCGCTGAGGAGGATCCGGCAGACCGGAGCAAAGCTGTAGACATTTGACTTCCTTACGTTGTACGAGAGAGAACGCCGTCCGTACCACACGGACAGCGTCAACACGTATAGCGAGCGTCGCGGACGCCAAAATTTTGGCGACCCGCCACCCGGTTGGTTAGGCCGGGACTAGGCGGGCCGCCCTCTCTGTAGCAACGACCGGAGTTCTATCCGATCACCCCCCAGAAGGAAAACCAGGTGAGCAAAGGCGAGCGAATTGCGGCTTTCTCACGCCCGTGTTGCGCACTTGACGTGACGGCATCGCTTCACGCAGATCAACCGGCGTGCTGTCCGCCGGGTGCTCCCCGTCATCTGTGGGATCCCACCGGCGGCCTCGCCGGAGAGGAGCTGGCGGCAGTCGGGACCGGGCGCAACTCCTCTACAAGCCATGCGTAGGCATCGTCGATGCCTTGCACCGCCGAGCGGAAGCCGCTTTCGGCTATGAGCGGGACCGATGTAAGGATCTCATTCGTCCGTCCGCAGCCGCCCGAGCTGGCTTCATGCCTTGGCGACGACACAGCGATGCGGTGCAGTCAGGCGACTCGCAGCATGAGCTCCACGCCGCGGCGATCGCCGGGGGTATCAGCGGGCGGCGAGCTGGGGCCAGCGCCATCCCCAAGCACAGCATGCCGCCAGTGCCAACGCCCCAAAACGCACGGCGGCCCGGACCGCCCGACCAATGCTCCCGGTGTCGCCAAAGCCGACATTTCGAGCCCCGTTTGGTACTCCAGAGTGGTACTCCATGTCAACCACTCTTGTGCGATTCACGTACCGGAAAATAGAAAAGGTCCGCAGATACGGACCTTTTCGAAGTAGCGGGGGCAGGATTCGAACCTGCGACCTTCGGGTTATGAGCCCGACGAGCTACCAGACTGCTCCACCCCGCGGTGTGAACACAATGGTAGCGAATCGAGGTCAAACCCGCGATTGTTCGAGCTGACGCCGGCTCCCCTACTAGGGGTGGCCCTGCTGACCGTCGTCCGCCCCGCCTCCGCCACGGGGATCGCGGGAGGATCCCTGCTCGCGAGCGCTCGCTTCGGTGACAAAGCCGGAGTGGTCCCGCAGCACCGAATCGTCGATCCCGTAGTGCTCGTAGAGGTGCTCAGCGGAATCGGAGTTCAAGGTCTCGCCGTCGAAGTCCGGCGCGTTTCTGATCTTCTCGGCCTGGTAGCGCACGAGCAGGTGATCGCTCTCGGTCTGAGCTTGATCGAGCGGAACGAGAACCTGCCGGTCGTCCAGCTTCACCCCAGCCCAGGCGGCGCGGTTGTCGGCGGCGTGGGCGACCACCGTCTCCACGTTGCCGATCTCCTCGCCGTCGGCGCTCACGAGTGTGGCGCCGACAATGCGCTCCACTTCTTCGTCAGTCAGCATGTCGAACCTCCGTTACGTGGTGTGGGCGCCGACGCTACCCGTGGTCGTCGCACGTAAACGACGCGCCGCGCACGGCACACCCGAGACGCAACCCATCGCTCATCGGCACAGAGTTGGCACGAACATGTCTTGATCCGTGACAGCACGCGCGGCGATCCTGTGCTGCATGGCAACGCTCAAGCAGAAGATCGCAGCGGAGCGCAGGGTGCGTGAGATGTTGCAGCGGGACGCGGTGCCGCCACCGGACAGGATCGAGTACGGACACACTTGCATCCGACTGCTGTGGAACGGACCGAAGGTCGCGCTCGTCGTCGACATCGACGAGTTCGCGTGCGACGAGGCGAACACGCTGCAACACGTCGACGTGCGACCGCGCAACGATGCGGCGCCCAACCCGCGAACACGCCGGTGCAAGGAGCCCGATTCGTGACGTCGCATCACTAGAACATTCGTCCACTAGGTGAGGACGCGGCCACACGCGGGTAGTTGCAGCTGGAGCGCTCGCCGCAGCAGCACGAAACGAACCGTGCGAGCGTTACCGGAACGGAGGTTGAGGAATACGGCCACGACCAGTGCACGCGGAACGTCAAACGGCTCTTCGGCGCAAACACCGAACGGCTCCTCGGCGCGTGAGGGCGCGTCCTCGGGATCGTCGAGCGGATCGACAGCTACGAAGTCGGAGCAGACTTCTTCGTCGGCGAGCAGTGGCGGAAGCTCGCCGCGCAGCGCAACCGCAACCCGCGGAAGGTCGAGCAGCTCACGCGGCCGCAAGTCGCCCGTCGAGCAGCGGCAACGCACGCAGCACGGCCAAGGCTGCTGGCACGTACAGCGGTCGGGCTCCAGCGGGCTCTACGAGATCCTTGACCTGCTGCTGGACAAGGGGCTCGTCATCGACGTGTTCCTACGCGTGTCGCTGGTGGGAATCGAGTTGCTCACGGTCGATGCTCGGATCGTGATCGCCAGCGTCGACACCTACCTGCGCTTCGCCGAGGCCGTCAACCGCCTGGACCTCAACGACAGCGGCGGGCAAGGACTCCCGGAGATCATGGAGAACATCACGGAGAGCGGCGCCGAGAGCAAGACCAAGGGCGTCCTGGAAGGAGCCAAGCAGAAGATCTTCGGCGATGACGACGAGGACGAGAGCGGTGGCAGCAGCAGCCGCCCCTCACGCTCCAGCAGCGGCTCAAGCTCGGGCTCGGGCCCGGGCTCACGTTCCCGCCAGGGCGCCTCGACCCGCGGCCGGAGCTAGGGCATGAGCACCGAAGTTCCGGCGACGACGCCGCTATACGTCTACGGCGTCATCGCCTCCGACGCCGCCGCGCCAGCGGCCCCCGGGATCGCCGGCGAGACGATCCGGACGATCGTCGGCGACGGCGTGGCGGTCCTGATCAGCGACCTGCCCGACGCCGAGCACCTGACCCTCGGCCGGGAGGAGATCACCACCCACGCCGAGGTGCTGGAGCGTGCCCTCCACGGGGGAACGGTGCTGCCGATGCGCTTCGGCGTGGTCATGGCCGACGAGGAGGCGCTCCGCAGCCAATTGCTCGATGCCCACCACGACGAGCTCCGCGAGCAGCTGGAGGAGCTGGCGGGGAAGGTCGAGCTGAGGTTGCGCGCGGTCTACGAAGAAGCCACGCTGATGCGCGAGGTGGTGGCCGAGAACGCGCAGATCGCCAAGCTGCGGCAGGCGATCCAGGGTCAGTCCCAGGACGCCAGCTACTACGCTCGGATCCAACTCGGGGAGCTGGTGGCAGACGCAGTGCAGCAGAAGCGCGAGGACGACACGGGAGCGCTGCTGGACGAACTTGCGCCGCTCACGTTGGACATGCGCGTGGGCGAGCCCGGCAACGAGCGGGTGGCACTGAGCGCTTCGTTCCTGGTCGAGGAAAAACGGATCGAGGAGTTCGATGCCGCCGTCGAGGAGATCGGGCGCCAGCAGGACACCCGGATGCGGCTGAAGTACACCGGCCCGCTGCCGCCCTACTCGTTCGTCGAGCTGAGCACCGAGGCCTAACCCCCATGGGACTTTTCACCGCGCTGCTGACCCTCCCACTCGCCCCGGTGCGCGGGGTGACCTGGGTGGCGGACCAGGTGGCTCAGGAAACCGAGCGTCAGCTCTACGACGAGGACCGTATTCGCGGCGAGCTGCTGCAATTGGAGCTCGACAGCGACGACGGGCTGATTGACGACGAAGAGCGGCGCATACAGGAGGAGGAGCTCTTGGACCGACTGGCAATGGCGCACTCAATGGCCGCCGAGGAATCGAATTTCCGGGGGGAGACCCCGGATGGCTGAGCAGCGAGGGAGCAACCGCCGCAACGGGAAACTGTCTGCGCCGTGACGCGGTCACATCTGTCAGAGATGACTTTCCCGCGCTGCTCGGCCGTCCGGTGGAGTCGATCCTCGGTGTCGAGCGTGACGAGGAGGGTGGCTGGGTGGTGACGGTGCAGGTGGTGGAGCTGCGGCAGCGTCACGGCAGCACTCACTTACCGCGCCCTGCGCAGTGGCGAAAGCCCAACAGAGGATTGACGGCCCCCAACACCGGGAAGCGGATAAGAGCGAACCCAGAGAGGAATGACCCATGTTGACCGCTGCTGCCATCTCCACCACCGTCATCGCGATCATCGTCGCGGTGATCGTCCTACTCATCATTCTCATCCTGGCGCTGCGGTTTTCGCCCAAGGCGAAGCTGAAGCGGCGCGAGCGAGAGCTGGAAGATCGCCGTGAGCGGGTCGTGGAGAGCCATCGCCACGACGCCGAGACCAGCGCCGAGCAGGCCCAGCAGGCCGAGAAGCGGGCCCGGGTCTCGCAGGCCAAGGCCCAGAGCGAGCAGGCTGAGGCCCAGCGCCAGCGGGCCGAGGCGCAGCTCCATCAGGCCCAGGCGGAGGTGCACGAGCACGGCCTCGCCGATCAGGAGCTGATCAGGCCCGAGGAGCGCAAGCGCTTCACGGGAACCTCGGCCGTTCCCGGCGAGCGGCAGGAGGAGCGCCGCGCGGAGCGCCCGGACGGCGGCACTCGGCGGGAAGACGCACAGGACGAGGACACGGAGGGCGCAGGGGGCGTCGGGGGCGCAGAGACCCCGGGCGCGGTGCGGCGGGAGCGGCCCGAGTAGAGCGCCCGCCGCCTCACCTTCCGGCGGCCCGCCGGTAGCGCGCCACCGCCAGCGGCGCGAACACTGCGAATCGCGACGATCCACAGCAGCGCCTCCCAGACGTTGCCGGCCGGCCGGCCGAGCCACAGCGCGCGCATCGCGTTGACCGTGATCGTGAACGGGTTGACGTCTGCGAACGCGCGCAGCACCGCCGGCATCGAGGCCACCGGGACAAAGGCCGAGGACACGAAGGTCAGCGGGAACACGGCGAGGAAGCCCGCGGAGTTGGCCGCCTCAGGAGAGGACACAGTCAGCCCGACAAAGGCGAACACCCACGAGAAGGCGTAGCCGAACAACAGCAGCAGTCCCGCGCCGGCGATCACGTGGAGCACGTCGGCGTTGAACGAGAAGCCGATGATCACCCCGGTGATGATCAGGATCACCATCGACAGCGCGTTGGTGAGGATGTCCGACAGCGTCCGGCCCGCCAGCACCGCGGCGCGGGACATCGGCAGCGAGCGGAAGCGGTCGCTCAGGCCCTTGTGGACATCCTCGTTGAGCCCCAGCGCGGTCACGAACCCGCCAAAGGCGATGTTCTGGACGATGATCCCGGGGATCAGGAAATCCACGTAGGAGAGGTGGGGCGTCCGGATCGCTCCGCCGAACACGAAGCGGAAGAGCAGCACGAGCATGATCGGCTGCACCGTGAAGGCCAGCAGCAGGTCGGGCGCGCGCGGCAGCCGCACCAGGTTGCGCTCGGCGATGATCAGCGTGTCGGAGACCAGGCGCCTCACGACGACTCTCCCGGATCCTCGCCGCCGTCCTGGGCCTCCAGCTCGGCCTGCTCCGCGGCGGCGTGGCCGGTGAGTGACAGGAACACGTCGTCGAGCGTGGGGCGGCGCACGCCCAGATCATCGACGCCGATCGCGGCCTCGCTCAGCCGCCGCACCGCTTCGACGATCGACCCACGACGCTCGCGCACGCTCAGGCGCACCACAGTGCCCTCGGCCACCGGCGTCTCGTCGGCCATCGAGGCCAGCGCCTGCACGGCCGCGGGAGCATCCGTCTCGATCTCCAGCGTCACCTCCAGGCGCTCGCCGCCGACGCGATCCTTGAGCTCGTCGGAGGTGCCCTCGGCGATCACCTGGCCGTGGTCGATGACCGCGATCGTGTCCGCCAGCCGGTCGGCCTCCTCCAGGTACTGGGTGGTCAGCAGCACCGTCGTCCCCTCCCCGACCAGGTCCTCGATCACCTCCCACAGGCTCAGCCGGCTACGGGGATCCAGGCCGGTGGTGGGCTCGTCGAGGAACAGGACCGGCGGCTTGGCCACCAGCGCCGCGGCCAGGTCAAGCCGCCGGCGCATGCCCCCGGAGTAGGTCTTGGTCGTGCGCCCTGCAGGCCTCGGTCAGCTCGAAGCGCTCCAGCAGCTCTCTCCCCCGCTCCCTGGCGCTGGCGCGATCCATCCGGTAGAGCCGGCCGACCATGGTCAGGTTCTCGAGGCCGGTGAGGTTCTCGTCCACCGCCGCGTACTGACCGGCCAGCCCGATCTGCGAGCGCAGCCGGGCCTCGTCGTGCACGACGTCCAGCCCCGCCACCCGAGCGGTGCCCGAGTCGGGCTTCAGCAGCGTGGCCAGCACGCGCACGAACGTGGTCTTGCCGGCGCCGTTGGGCCCGAGCAGCCCCAGCACGGTCCCCCGCCGCACCTGCAGCGACACGCCCGCCACCGCCTGCACGTCACCGAAGGACTTGCGCAGGTCGCTGACGCTGATGGCGGCCTCGCCGCCAACCGTGGCGCCAGGCCCGCCACGCGATTGACGATCTACGCCGTGAGTCGCTTGCACGGGGCGCACAGTACGGAACGGCTAGGATCGGAGCGGTGTGGGCCGGTCCGGGTCCGCCGCGCCCCCCATGGCATCCCCCTCGTCCAGAAGAGCCCCGCGCGCCGCCGTGCTCGTGGCCGTGGTGGCCGTCGTGTCCGCCGCGGTGGTGCTGGCACTCGGCTTTGACACCACCACCTCGATTCCCGCCGGCGGCCCCCGCGGCGCGGATCTGCTCACGGTCAGCGGCACGCCCGTCAGCCGCCCGGTGGCTCCGGGGTACATCGGGCTCTCACTGGAGTACACGGCCGTCGAGCACTACGCCGGTACCGACCCCACAGCCATCGATCCCGTGTTCGTGAGGCTGCTTGACGGCCTGACCCCCGGTGGCCATCCGGTGCTGCGGATCGGCGGTGACACGAGCGACTGGGGCTGGTTCGCCGTGCCGGGAATGCGCAAGCCGCGCGGGATCCGCTTCACGCTGCACCGGCGCTGGGTCAGCGTCACCCGCGCGCTGGCCGCGCGTACCGGGGCCAAGCTGATCCTGGGACTGAACCTGGAGGCGGCCAGCCCTCGCCTGATGGCGACGCAGGTACGGCGGTTCCGCGGTGTCGGGGCGGCGCTGCAGGCCTTTGAGATCGGCAACGAGCCCGAGGTCTTCGGCGCGCTGGGCTGGTATCGGAGGGCCCACCACCCGGTCTACGCCCGCCGGCGGGGCTACAACTACCGGGACTACACGCGCGAGCTCACCCGCTACAGCCGGTTGGTGCCGGCGGAGTTCCCGCTGGCCGGCCCCTCCACCGGGGGAGCGAAGTTCTGGGCGCAGACGGGCAACTACCTCAGAGAGCACCCGCGGGTGCGCGTGGTCACCTTCCACCTCTACCCCCTGCACGAGTGCCTGGTGAACCCGAAGGGGCCGACCGCCTCGACGATCCCGCATCTGCTGGCGCCGCCGGCCTCCACGGGGCTGGCGGCGCTGATCGCGCCCTACGTCAAGGTGGCGCACGCGCACGGCGCCGTCGTGCGGATCGACGAGCTCAACAGCGTCTCCTGCGGCGGGGGGCCGGGGGTCAGCGACCGCTTCGCCTCGGCCCTGTGGGCCATCGACACGCTGTTCGCGCTGGCCCGGGAGGGCGTCGACGGCGTGAACTTCCACACCTTCACGCACGCCTACTACCGGCCCTTCATCTTTCACCACATCGACGGTCGCTGGAGCGCGACCGTCGATCCGATGTACTACGGCATGCTGGCCTTCAACCTCGCTGCTCCCGCCGGCTCCAAGCTGCTGCAAACCAGCGCGCCGGCCGGCAGCACCCTGCGCGTGTGGGCCACGCGGGGAAGCGACGGGCGGGTGCGGGTGATGCTGATCAACACCTCGCCCCAGCAGGCGCGCACGATCGCGATCAAGCTGCCCGCGGGCTCGCCGCGCGCCCCCGCGACGCTGCAGCGACTGCGGTCCCCCGGTCTCAGCTCTGCGCAGGGCATCACCCTCGGCGGACAGCGGTTCGCGCAGCCCACGACCACCGGCCAGCTCACCGGCCCGCGCGTCGTCTCCACCCCCCGGCAGGTGGAACGCGGGGTCTACCTGCTGGCGCTGCCCCCCGGCAGCGCCGCGGTCCTCACCCGCTGAGGACCCGAGCCCCGAGCTACAAGGCTCAGGGGGAGCCGGCCCCCTGGAGCACCGCATCGACGAGCCCCGGAAAGCGGGCGTCGAGATCCTCGCGGCGCAGCGAGTTGAGCTTCGTCGTGCTGGCCAGGCGCTGGCGGATCACACCGGCCTCCCGCAGGACCCGGAAGTGGTGGGTGCAGGTCGACTTCACCACCGGCAGGTCGAAGCTCTTGCACGAACGCTCCGCACCGGTGGCCAGCGCCGCCACGATCCGCAGCCGCACCGGGTCGCTGAGCGCGTGTAGCACCGCGGCCAATTCGATCTCCTCCCGAGCCGGATGCCGCGGCGGCTCCGCACAGCCGGCGGCTGCGCTCACCTCCGGCTCTGCGGCTGGAACCCCCATCTCAGCACCTAGCGTGCCCATTGACTCATTGTACGGCGTTCATCGAACCTTTTGCTACCGTGTTCGATGATCATCGTACCGCTACCGAACTCATCCAAGAGTGACATGGCCGCTGCTCCCCCCTTCGGCGGCGGCCCGAGGCTGCGCGCCACCCTGCTGCTGTGCTGCCTGGCACAGTTCATGGTGATCCTCGACGTCTCGGTGGTCAACGTGGCGCTACCGGCGATCCGCGGCGGGCTGCACTTCTCAGAGCAGAACCTGCAGTGGGTGGTCAACGCCTACACCGTGACCTTCGCCGGATTCCTGCTGCTGGGCGGGCGGGCCGCCGACCTGCTCGGCCGCCGCCGCGTGTTCGTCAGCGGACTGGTGCTGTTCGCCGTGGCCTCGGTGGCCGGTGGCCTGGCCGACAGCCAGCTCGTGCTCATCACCGCCCGCGCGGTCCAGGGCCTCGGCGGCGCGGTGATCGCGCCCACTTCGCTCTCGATCCTCACCACGACCTTCACCGAGGGGGCCGGGCGCAACCGCGCCGTCGGCATCTGGGGGGCGATGGGCGGCGCCGGCGGCGCCGCCGGGGTACTCCTGGGCGGGGTGCTCACCGACCTGCTCGGCTGGCGGTGGATCCTCTTCATCAACGTCCCCATCGGCCTGCTGGCGGCGCTGGCAGCCCAGCGGCTGCTGGCCGAGGGCCGCGCTCCCGAGCGGGCTCGCAACTTCGACCTCCCCGGGGCCCTGAGCGCCACGATCGGGCTCTCCCTGCTGGTATTGGGGATCGTGCGCACCGACGCGACCGGGTGGGGCGCTCCGGGGACGCTGGCGCTGATCGGGGCGGGGCTGGCGCTGCTGCTGGTGTTCCTGGCCATCGAGGGCCGCCTGGCCACGGCGCCGCTGATGCCGCTACGGATCTACTCCAGCCGCACGCTGAGCGCCGCCAACCTGGTCGTGCTGCTGGTCGGAGGCGCCACCTTCGGCATGTGGTTCTTCGTCTCGCTGTACCTGCAGCAGGTGCTCGGCTATTCCCCGATCAAGGCGGGTCTGGCGTTTCTGCCGATGACGCTGTGCATCGTGGCCGGATCGACGCTCGCCTCCCGCGCGGTGGCCCGCATCGGCGCCAAGCCGCTGCTGGTGGCGGGCATGGCGGCCCAGACCGTCGGGCTGGTGCTCTTCGCCGGCGTCTCGGTCCACGGCGACTACCTCGGCGACATGATCCTGCCCTCGCTGCTGGTGGCGATCGGAATCGGGCTGGCCTTCGTGCCCGCGACGATCTGCGCGGTGGCCGGAGTCGCCCCCAGCGAGGCGGGACTGGCCTCGGGCCTCGTCAATACCTCACGGCTCGTCGGGGGCGCCCTGGGGCTGGCGATCCTGGCCGCCCTGGCCACCGCCCGCACCAGTCACGACCTGCATCGCGTCACCGGAGGCAGGCTCGCGCTGCACGCGGCCCTGACCGACGGCTTCCACCTGGCGTTCCTGGTCGCGGCCGGGTTTGCCCTGGTCGGCGGGCTGGTGGCGCTGCTGGGGCTACCGCGCTCGCCGACCCGGCCGGCGCGACGCGGCGCTCCCGCGGCCGCGCTCGCCGAAGCGTGAGTCCCGTTAGTCCCGTGAGTCCCGTGAGGTCCGCCGCGCGGGCCATACTCGCGCCGTGCTCAGGCGCCTCACGCAGCCTCCCAGACGGCTGATCACCCACCCGCGGGCGCCGGCGGCGGCGCTGGCGCTGATCCTCGCGCTCTCGCTGGGGGCGCGGCTGTTCCACCTCGACGCCCCGTGCTCCTCGCCGTGCCACGGCGGCGCCAGCCACGGGCTGATCTTCGACGAGGCCTACTACGTCGATGCCGCCCGGGTGATCGCGGGGATCCATCCCCCCGCCGGCGTGACCTACCACGACGCGCCGCTGCACACGGACCCCAACGCCGAGCATCCCCAGCTGGGCAAGCTGGCGATCGCCGGCGGGATCGAGCTGCTGGGCGACAACCCGTGGGGATGGCGCATCGGCAGCGTGATCTTCGGGATGCTCGCGATCGTGGCCATGTACGCGCTGGCGCGGGCCGCGCGCGGGAGCCCGTGGCTGGCCACCGGCGCCGCGGCGGTGATGGCGCTCGACAACCTGGCGCTGATTCACGGCCGGATCGCGACGCTCGACATCTACGTGATCGCCACCGTGCTGGTGGCGGCGACGCTCTACCTGCGCGGGTGGTCGCTGGCGGCGGGGATCGCGCTGGGGGTGGCGGCCTGCATGAAGCTCGTCGGCCTCGGCGTGATCCCGGCCCTGGTGCTGCTGGAGGCCTACAGGGTGTCGTGGGCCAAGGGGAGCACCCCGGGGATGCTGGCCATGCTCCGCGGGCGCGCGGTGGCGCCGCTGGTGATGCTGGCGGGCACCTTCGCCACCCTCAGCCTGGGGGTGTGGCTGATGGACGTGCTCGTGCCCGCCTATGACCCCGGCACCCATGTCGTCTACTCGGGCAATCCATATCCCCACATCGGGCACATGCTCTCCTACGCCGCCAGCCTGACCTCGGTGCCCCACGCCACCGGCATCAGCTCCACCCCGTGGCAGTGGCTGCTCGACCAGCGGCCGATCAGCTACTCCCGCGTGGCGGTCGACTCGCTGGCGGGTGGCAAGATCATCGCCAGCCGCGCGGTGTTCGACGCCCGCGGGGAGATCAACCCGTTCATCATCTTCCTCGCTCTCCCGGCGCTGGCGGCGGCGGCGGCCGCGGCCTGGTACGAGCGCGACCGCGTGGCCGCCGTGGGCGCGGCCTGGTGCGTGGGCACGTTCCTGCCCTTCGCCGTCCAGGACCTGGCCTTCGGGCGGATCTCCTACCTGTACTACATGCTTCTGGTGATGCCCGGCGTCTACCTGGTCACGGCCCGCCTGTTCTCACCGCGCCGCGTTCCCCGGGCGGCGACGCTTGGCTGGGCGGTGGCGCTGGTGGTCGGCTTCGTCGACCTCTATCCCGTCAGGAGCCTGAGCGGGCACTGAGCGTCGTGGCGCGCGTGTTCGTCACCCGGCAGCTCCCGGGCCCCGCGCTCCAGCGCCTACGTGCCCGCCACCAGGTGGAGGTGTGGCCGGGCCGGCTGCCCCCGCCGCCGCCGGAGCTGCGCGCCGCCGCGGCCACCGCGGAGGGGCTGCTGACGCTGCTCACCGATGTGGTGGACGCCGAGTTGCTCGCCGGGGCGCCCTCGCTGCGCGCCGTCGCCAACCTGGCCGTTGGCTACGACAACATCGACCTGCAGGCGACAAGGGCACGCGGCGTCCAGGTCGGCAACACCCCGGACGTGCTCACCGAGGCGACCGCGGATCTGACGTTCACGCTGCTGCTGGCCGCCGCCCGCCGGCTGCCCGAGGCGCTCGCCGCGGCGCGCGGCGGCGACTGGCTGACCTGGGAGCCGGCCCGGCACCTCGGGGCGGAGGTGCACGGCGCCACGCTCGGGATCGTCGGGATGGGGCGGATCGGCAGCGCCGTCGCGCGGCGGGCCGAGGGCTTCGACATGGACGTGATCCACACCGGACGCGGCGAGGGGCTGCCACTACCCGAGCTGCTGGCGCGGGCGGACTTCGTCACGCTGCACTGCCCGCTGAGCCCCGCCACCCGTCACCTGATCGACGCCCGGGCGCTGGCGCAGATGCGACCGAGCGCGATCCTGATCAACACCGCCAGGGGCCCGATCGTCGAGCAGAGCGCACTGCGCCGGGCGCTCCAGGCTGGCACCATCGCCGGCGCGGCCCTCGACGTCACCGACCCTGAGCCGCCACCTCAGGATGACCCCTTGCTGAGCGCGCCCAACCTGATCGTCGTGCCGCACATCGGCTCGGCCACCCGCCTGGCCCGCGAGCGGATGGCCGCCCTGGCGGTGGAGAACCTGCTGGCCGCGCTCGACGGGGACCCGATGCCCCATCCGGTTAGGGGCTGAGACGATGCGGGTCGCAGTGGTCGACATCGGCAGCAACTCCACCCGCCTGCTCGTGGCCGAGGTGGAGGGCGAGCGCGTGAGCGCGGAGCTCGAGCGCCACTCCCGCGTGACCCGGCTGGGGGCCGGGGTCGACTCCAGCGGGCGCCTGCAGGAAGACGCCCGGGAGCGGGTGTTCACGGTGCTGGAGGACTACCGGCGGCTGATCGACGAGCAGGGCGCCACCCGAGCGGTGGCCGTGCTCACCAGCGCCGTGCGCGACGCCACCGACGGCAGGGAGTTCGCGCAGGACGTGGGAGAGCGCTACGGGCTGGAGCCCCATGTCCTCAGCGGTGAGGAGGAGGCCCGGCTGACCTTCCTGGGCGCCACCGGTGAGCGCGATGCCGGGGACCGCACCCCGACGCTGGTGATCGACGTCGGCGGGGGCTCGACCGAGCTGGTGATCGGCAAAGGGCGTCGGGCCGGCTTCCACGTCTCCACCCAGGCCGGGGTCGTGCGCCAGTCAGAGCGCCACATCCACAGCGATCCCCCCTCCGAAGCGGAGGTGGAGGAGCTGGCCCAAGACGTCCGCCGGGTCCTGCGTGAGGCGGTTCCCGCCGAGCAGCGCCGGGCCGTGGAGCGCGGGATCGCGGTGGCCGGCACCGCCACCTCGCTGGGGGCGATCGCGCAACGGCTTCAGCCCTACGACCCCGAGCGCGTGCACGGCTACCGGCTGAGCGGCGAGGAGCGCCGGCGCATCCGGGCCCAGCTGGTGGCGATGCCCCTAGCAGAGCGCCGGGGCGTCCCCGGCCTGCACCCTGATCGCGCGCCGACGATCATCCCCGGCGTGCTGATCCTGGAGGCGGTGATGGAGCTGTTCGGACTCTCCGAGCTGGAGATCTCCGAGCACGACATCCTGCGCGGCGCGGCGCTCGGGCTCTGATTGCGCACCGAGAAGCGGGGCGGATCAACCGGCTGGACGGATGTCCTATTGCCACGGGTCCGTCCAGCCTCCATCATGGCAGCAGGGTGAAGGCTCGCCTGAAGCGAGCCGGATCCTCCATATGGCTCGGGCTCAGTGCCGCAGACACCGGCGCCTCCCGCTGCCCGAGCCAGACCAACCCCGGTCCACGGACGACCCTGCCCGTTCCCTGGGGCCCCCTGGATCGGAGACCGCCCGCAGCGATGCGGGCGGTTTTCGCTCCCGGCCCTTTCAGGCCAGGTTGGAGCGACGCGGATAGGCCACCGCGGGGTCGGTCAGCACGTTGACGACCACCGGCCCGTCGGCCGCCAGCGCCCGCTTCAGCGCTCCGCGCAGCTCCTCAGGCGCGCGCACGAGCTCCCCACCGCACCCGAGCGCCCGCGCGACCTCGTCGTACCGGGTCTCCGGCCGCAGCTCGGCGACCACCGAATACCCGTAGAGCGCCTCCATCGGGTGCTTCTCCAGCGCCCAGATGCCGTTGTTGCCGACCACCGCCACCACCGCCACTCCGTGGCGGGCGAGGGTGTCGAACTCCATCCCGGAGAAGCCGAAGGCACCGTCGCCCAGCAGTAGCACGACCTGGCGGTGGGGGTGGGCGAGCTTGGCCGCCAGCGCGTACCCAGGGCCGCTTCCCAGGCAGCCGAAGGGACCGGGATCCAGCCAGCATCCCGGCTGAAAGGAGTCGATCATCCGTCCGGCGTAGGAGACGAAGTCGCCGCCGTCGCCGATCACGATCGCGTCGCGATCAAGCAGCTTGGCCAGCTCGCCGTAGATCCGCATCGGGTGCAGCGGGCTCCGGGGGTCGGACAGCTCTGAGGTCTCGCCGGCGCGCTTCTCCCGCTCGGCTTCCCGCAGCTGGGAGATCCACCGCTCCCGCTCAGGGCGCGGCCCGCCCGCGCCCGCCTGCTCACGCAGGCGCCGCAGCGTCGCCGGCAGCGCGCCGATCAGCTCTGCCGCCACCGGGCGGGGATGCTCACGCCCAGGCTCGGCGGCGTCGATCACGATCACCTCGGCCTCCGGGGCAAACGCGGCGCCAAAGCCGAGACGGAAGTCCAGGGGGACACCGATCACGAGCGCCACGTCTGCGCCGGCCAGCGCCTGCCCCCGCGCGCGGGAGATTGACAACTGGTCGTCGGCGGGCACGCAGCCACGCCCGAGCCCGTTCAGGCAGACCGGGATCCGCAGCTCCGCCGCCAGCGCCCGGATCTCGTGCTCGCCCCGCCCCCAGTAAAGGCCGGTGCCGGCCATGATCACGGGGCGCTCAGCCTCGCGCAGCAGTGCCGCGGCGCGCTCCAGCGCCTGGTCATCGGCGCCCGGCCCCTGCCAGGGTTGCGGCAGTGGATCGGGTGGTGCCGGCTGGGAAGCCTCGCCAAAGGCGTAGTCGAGCGGCAGGTCGACGAACGTGGGGCCGAAGCTGGGCGTGAGCGCGATCTGCATCGCCCGGTCCACGAGCGCGGGAATCTCCCCCGGGGCCTCCGGCGTGGCCGCGAACTTCGTCAGCGGCGCCATGAACGGCACGTGGTCGAGCTCCTGGAGCGAGCCCTGGCCCCAGCGGAACTGGGGGGCACGGCCGCCGAGCACGAGCACCGGCGAGCTGTTCGCCTGCGCCGAGGCGATGGCGCTCATGCCATTGGTCACCCCGGGGCCGGCGGTGAGCGCGCAGACCCCGATCTCCCGGGTCACCTTGGCCCAACCCTCGGCCGCGAACGCGGCCGTCTGCTCGTGCCGGACGTCGATCAGCTCGATGCCCTCCTCCCGGCACCCGTCGTAGATCGAGAACAGGTGGCCTCCGGAGAGCGTGAAGAGCCTGGTGACGCCGTGGGCCCTGAGCGTGCGGGCCACGAGCCTGCCGCCGTGGAGCTGGGCCCTCGTCTCGGTCGCCATCGGCACCGACGCTAACAGGGGCTTTACGTCAACACGTAGGATCAGTGGCACACCCCCATCGAGAGGAGCCGAGCATGAACCCCGAGATTCAGCCGGCCGCAGAGCATCCGCGGTTCGATTCCCTCTGCCAGGGGCTGGGCGAGTACGAGGCGCTCCCCTCGCCGCAAACCGCCGCTGACGCGCAAGCGCCGGAAGAGCAGCCCGACGAAGCGCTCGACGGCCAGATCCTGGCCGCGCTCGTTTCGCCCTACTGACCGCGCGCGAGTCAGTCCGCAGGAGCCAGCGGCGCCGCCTACGCCACGGCCTGCTCGCCGGCCAGCATGCGGCGACCCAGGCCGACCACCGGCAGCTCCCGGATCCCGCGCCCGCGCAGCGATCGCGCGCCGTCCTCCAGAACGGCGTCCCAGTGGCGATCTGCCACCGCGGCCAGGCAGTGGCGGGGCGACAGACCGGCGGCGGCCGCCGCCTCACTGATGGTCACGGGGTCAGGGGCGTACGCGGCACGGCCGCCCCAGCCGTGCCGCGGTACAGCGTCGCCCCGTTGACGGGAACCCAATCGACCTCACCGAGAACCCTCTCCACTCGCTCAGCCGCCAGATAGGAGAACGGGCAGGCGAGATCGAAGAAGAACACCGGCCGGCAGCCGGGGACAGGGCGGCCACGGTGGGCCAGACGCTCGGCGAGGACGATCAGCTCTCCCATCACCAGCTGCAACGAACGCCAGCGGCAAAACTTGCGCCAACTCGTGCTCCATCCGGGCGCAATTGCGTCCTGAGTGCCGGTTCCTGCGGTTAACCTCTAAGTTGGTAAATGAATCCACGGCAGGAGGCAGGTCATTCCTCAAGCACCCCCGCCCAAGCGACATCCGTATGACCAGTGGTCCCCGGACGCCCGCGCGCTGGACCGCATCGGCGACAAGTGGACCCTGCTGATCGTGCGTGACCTCGTCGCCGGGGCCCGGCGCTTCGTCGAGCTCCAGCGCGTGCTTCCCGGCATCTCCACCGAGCAGCTCCGCTCCCGGTTGAACCGAATGGTGGCCGACGGCCTGCTGACGCGCAAGCGGTATCGCGAGGTGCCGCCGCGCGTGGACTACGAGCTCACCCAGCGGGCACGCGAGCTGCTGCCCGTGCTCGGGGAGTTAGCCCGCTGGGGCTACGAGTGGGCCTGGGGGCCGCCGCGTGAGGGGGAGGCCGTGGACGTCACCGCCATCTTCCGGCTGGCTCCCGGGCTGATCGCCCCAGGTGCGCTTAGGCCGGGGACGGTTGCCCTCGTCGTGCAGGAGGATGGCGAGGACGCCCGCACCTATTCGCTGACGCTGACCGCCCAGCAGGTGACCGTCGAGCAACGTGAGGAGCGCCACGCCGACGCGCGCGTCAGCGGCGACCGAGCGGGCTGGGTCGCGGCACTGGCACCGAGCGGTGACCGCCGGGAGCTGACGATCACCGGCGACGCGGGCCTAGCCGGCGGGGTGCTTGACCTGCTGGCGCTCGGCAGCGAGCAGCGGGCGCAGGCGCAGGGCACCGCGGCGGCCTGAGCCGCCACGGCGGCGGCGGCCTAAGCCGCTGCGCGCCCCCACGCGCCGTCCTTCTGGTTAGCGCCCCCGCCTCGCGCCCCGCGCGCCCGGGATGCCCCTTACTTGCTGGAGTAGCGCGATGCGACGATGTGCGGGATCTGGCGGCCGATCGAGCCGGGCGGATGATCGACCCAGCAGGCCTGGACCGTCGCGCTCGCGGGGCGGGGGCCACCGGTGTTGTCGCAGTCCCAAGCGGGCAGCGAGAAGCTGCCGGGGAACTTGCCCCCCGCGGAGAAGTCGCGGGTGTCGGCCAGCCACAGCGGCGGCGGGTAGTTGTTGCCGCGCGTATTGACGTCACGGGTGGGGGAGAAGCCGGGCGCGCTCAGCGGGTTGAACTGACGCAGGTAGTGCCCGCAGGGAACGCCCTGGCAGGTAATCCCGTTGCCGCGACCGTAAGAGGTGGTGTTGATCGTGCCGGCCAAGCCGCTGGCACCAGCGGAGATGAAGTCGGTGATCAGCTGCTGGTGGATCGAGAGCCAGTCGATGATCGGGTTGAGCTGCTCCAGGAACGGACCGACGGAGGCCAGCAGCGGCCGGGCGCCGTCGAGCACCATCCGCACCGCGGGCAGGCCCGTCCTGGCCACCGTGATCAGCGGCCCCAGCTTTACGAACAGGTTGCGCAGGTACGGTGCGAGCACGCGAACCGAGTGCAGCGTTGGCCCCAGCTGCATGGCCACCGGATCGAGCTCCTTGATCAGCGGGTCGGTGTTCAGCGAGAACACCTTGAGCTGGGCCAGCGTCACCTTGGTCTCGTTGAGGAACGTCGGTAACACGTGGAATGTGTCGGCTAGGGCGTTGTTGTTGGCCGCTGTGGTGCGGAAGGTCGCCTCGCCACTGGTGATCAGGTTGCGCAGCGCGGACTGGTTCTGGTTCAGGGCGGCGAACACGGTGCTGCCGTTCTGGAACAGGCGCGTCAGGGCGCTGTGCTGGACGTCGAGCACCTGCAGGATGTCCGAGGCGTCGGCGGCGAACGGCGGCAGGTTGCCGAGAACGTTGCTGAGGTTCTGGTCGTTGCCGCGCACCGCCTGCGACAGCTGCTGCTGCCAGTCCTGGAAGGCGTGCCGCGTGGGCGGGTTGAAGGTGCTGTCGACCTGGTCCAGCTGCACCGCGGGGACGGTCTGGCCGCGGGGCAGCGTTCCGCCGTCGGGCAGGATCGGGCTGTTGGGGGTTCCTGGGGTCAGCTCGACGTAGGTCTCGCCGACGATCGTCTTGATCCGCAGGATGGCGTGGGCGTCGCGGTGGATGGGCGCGAACTTCCGCGACATCTGGATCGTCGCCAGCGTGCGATTCCCCTTGATATCGATCGCCTTGTCGACGACCTTGCCGATGGTGACGCCCGCGATGCGGACGTCGGCCTGGGCGCCGAGCTGGTCAGCGTAGGGGAAGGCGACGTTGACGCGGTAGCCCTGCGGGTTGAACGGGAGCGTGCCGCCAAAGGAGAGCCACAGGAACAGCAGCAGTCCCGCGCAGGAGAGCGCGAACAGCGACATCGTGATCACTCGCTTGAGTCCCGGCGTGCCGGTTTCCATCTAGCGACCACCTCCCGTGGGGCTGGTGCTCGTCAGCGCTGGCGTGGTGCTCGTCAACGCCGCCGTGGTGGCGGTCGCGCTGCCGCCCGCGGCGCGCGGGGGGCCGGCGGCGGTCGCAGACTTCGCGGGGGTGAAGCCGCCGCCGGAGGCAGCACCGGTCGAGGTGGAAGCGCCGGCGGAGGGGGCTCCCGCGGCCGGGGACGCCGCGGCGGAGGCCCCCGCCGGCGCAGCTGGGGCCGATGAGCCACCCTGGGCCGCGCGCTCCATCGCCTTCTTGAGGGCCGCGAAGCTCATGGGCCGCTGATCCTTGGCGGCGCCGGCCGTCGAGGGCCCGAGGCCGAGCGTCGAGCAGATGCTCTGCACCGCCCCGAGGTTCAGCAAGCTGCGGGACGCGATGAGTGAGCCGATACCCCCCAACCCGTTGGTTAGGTTGGCCAGCTGCGCGCAGCTGATCTGCACGAACAGCGGGCGGAACACGCTGGCGGCATCCTGCACCGAGAACAGGGTGCGGGCCTCGTGGTCCCCCCACGCCAGCCACCACAGGTAGCCGTGTTGGGGCGAGTTGATCGTGTCGCCGGGGTTGAAGCTCAGCATGTTGAACAGATGGTTGACCACCGAGAAGGTCGAGCTGAGGTCCGGGGTGGCCTGGGCCAGGTTCACCGCGGCCGGTCGGAGGTTGCGCACCAGCGGGCGCGCGGCGACCACGAAGGGACGGATCTGGTGGGCGATGATCGGTGTGCTGGGCTTGGCCAGCGCCACGAGCGCGGCATTGGCCGCGGGCAGCGAGCGCGCGGCGGGGAGCAGCCTGCTGGCGGTCGGACCGAGCAGGTTGGCGAACGCCTGCACCTTGCCCAGCGTGGCCGTGGTCTGGCGCAGCGTCGCCGGCAGGTCGGCGACCGCGCGGCTGACGTTCCGGTCCTCGGAGGCGAAGGCCCGGAACACGGTGGAGCTGGAGTCGACCAGCTGCACGATCTGCGTCTGCTTGCTAGCCAGTGCCGTGTTCAGCCGCTGCAGCGAATTGACCAGCCGGGTGAGGTTGGAGCCGCGCACGGCGACCGCCGTGTTCAGCCGCGCGAGGTCACGGTGGGCGGGCAGGAAGCGCTTCAGCAGGCCGGCGAGCTCGTTGCCGCCGTTCTGCTTGAGCCCCTGTCCGGCGCCGTTGACCAGCAGGTCGAGGTACGCCCGCGTGTCGGAGTCCAGCGAGGCCAGGATCTCGTCGATGTTCACCTGGGGCAGGGTGTTGGAGACCGGGATCGTGTATCCCTCGGGCGCCGCCGGGGAGCTCAGCTTGCCGGGGCTGACCTCCAGGAACACGTCCTGCAGCGGCGTGCGCGGCCGGGTCAGCACGGTGGCGTCCTTGCGGATCAGGTCCTTCCACTGGGAGTCGATGTCCATCTCGATGATCGCCCGGCCGTTCTGGAGCGCGACCTTGCCGGTCTCGCCGATCTGGACCCCGGAGACCCGCACCGACTGTCCCTGACCGGGAGTGAAGGCCTGGGCGGTCGACATCTCGGCGTACATCTTGATCGGCGAGGACACCAGGAACGGGATGCGCAGGCGCTCCTTGGTGAGGATGTAGCCCGAGATCCCGATCGAGAGCACGAGCAGGAAGATGATCGCGCCGAAGTCCCCGGCGTGGTTCTTGATCGCCCGCTTCATCCGGTCTTCCCCTTCGCGGAGCCCGACGGCGCGGTCGTTGCGGCCGGCGACGTCGTGGTGAGGGAAGGCGTGGTCGTGGTCGTGGTCGTGCCCGTGCCCGTCGTGGTGGTGCCGGATCCCGTCGTCGTCGTGCTGGTCGTGGCTCCCTTGGCTGTCTTGGATCGGTCACGGGAGAGGCCGAGTCCGCCGAGTCCGCTTTGCAGCACGCTGCCGAGGACGCTGCCGTTGCTGCCCGCCACCGGCTGCAGGCCGACCTGGGCGGCGTCCATGTTGGTGATTGGCGCCTGCGTCTCGCAGGGCACGTTCGGCTCCAGCGGCGGGTTCTTGAAGCCGGCCGGGGGCGCGGGCTGGGCGCCGCCGAGCGGCGCCACGGCCTGGCCGAAGACGTGCGGGGAGAGCGAGTAGGTGAAGGTGCCGCCGGTGAACGCGATCCGGATGACCGGGCCGTTGGCGTCGAACACGCGTGACTCGCCGGCCAGCCCCGGCAGGAAGTCGCCGGCCTCCTGGAAGTTCTTGCGGATCGGGAAGCCGTTGGAGGCGTTGAAGTTCGGATCGTTGATCGACGACTCTGACCACGGGTGAATCTGGCCCACCACGCAGCTGGAGGCCGGCCGGACCTGATTTCGCATCAGCGGGATCGTCTCCCGCGTCAGCCGGGCCAGGCTCGGTATCGCGACCGCTAGGTCAGCGGTCAGCCCGCGCAGCTCGGAGGGCTGGACGAGGCCCCGCAACTGGTGGATGAAGGGCAGGCTGGCGTCCACCGTCGGCCCCGTGGATCTGACGCCCGGCAGCAGCGCGCGGGCCAGCTGGCGCAGCGGCGGGAAGGCGGCGTTCAGCGAGTTGAACGCCGGGATCGCCGCGCCGAGGGTCCGCGGGAGCTCGTTCACCGCCGACTGCAGGTTGACGTTCTGCCGGGCGAAGGCAGCGGCGGTGGTGTTGAAGTCGGTGACCAGGCTCTGCAGGTGCTGCGGATGGGCGTCGACCGCCGCGGCCACGGTTCCCGCCTGGGAGATGAAGTTGGAGAGGTCGTGCGGCTGGATGCCCAGGGCGTCGTGGCCGACGATCGAGGTGTACTTGTAGGCCGGCAGCCAGTACTGGATCGACTGGTTGTAGGACGGCCCGCCCTGCTTGAGGCCCGAGCCGGCCTGGTCGACCAGGATCTGGAGGTTGTGGCGCGTGTCGCTGGGCAGCGCGTCGAGGAGCTGGTCGAACTGCACCGGCTCGGTCCCCTGCGAGACCGGGAACGTGTACCCGTTGGGCGCGATCTTCGCCGACGGGGTCCCGGGATGGATGTCGAGGAAGAAGTTGCCCTCCAGGAAGATGCGCGGACGGATGTTGAAGGTCGCGTCCTCGTGCAGCGGCAGACCCATGGGCATGATCGTCATGCTCACCACCGACGCCTGGCAGCCAGTCTGGCTCGCGCTGCCGGTGCCGGCCTGCTTGCAGCCCGCCACGGGCTGAACCTGGGTGACCTTGCCGACGTTGACCCCGGCGATGCGCACCAGCGACTCGGGCCGCAGGCCGGCGGCACTGGCGAACGTGGCCTGGACCGTGTACTGGCTGGCGAGCGGGTTGGCGAACTTGGTCGCGGCCATGTAGGAGAAGACGGCGATCAGCACGATCCCGATCACTCCGGCCTTGAAGAAGCTCATCCCCTCCCGGCGCTTCTTCTTGCGTCGTCGGAACGGATTGGTCACGGGTTGCTCGGGTTCGGGGTGTTCATCGGACCGATCTGCGGGCTGCGGGAGAATGTCTCACCGGCGGGGACGCGGGCGCGGCCGTTGAACGTCGGTCCCTGGTTGCCGGGGGTGTGGACGTCGGTGCCGAGGTTGCGGTGCTGGGGATCGAAGAAGTTGAGCTTCTTCGGGTACCCGCGCTGCCCGGTCTCGCAGTCGGCGTTGCCCTGGTTGTCGATGGCGGCGCCGTAGGGCTGGGCGTGCAGGAACTGCGCGCCCCCGGTGAAGGTGCTGAGCGATGTGTCGCTGCCCGACTCCCCGTTGGCCGGGGCCGTGGCGCCGAGCACGTTGACGCTGTTGGTCCCGGGGGCGGCGATGTTCAGGAGCACGCGCTGAGCGAACCCGAACTGGGTCGGCTGGGACACGTGGTCGGCGAAGTACGTCCACCAGTAGTTCCAGTCGTCGCACACCGTCTGGTAGGGCCCGACGTAGCGGATAACCGGGTTCAGCGTGCGGACGGTGTGGTTCAGCGCATTGATGGCGACGTTGGTGCCCGGCGCCAGCGCCAGCTCCTTGAGCGAGGTCATCACTCGCTGGAGGTTGGCGTTCAGCGACGTGGTGCGGACCAGCGTCCGGGTGCCGGCCTCGATCGCCGGGTTGATGTCGGGCAGCGCGTCGCGCAGGTCGGCGGTCGCGGGCGTCAGGTTGTGGCCGAGGGTGGTCAGGTCGGCCAGGAACGGCTGCTGGGCGCGCAGCGAGTCGATGCTCGTGGCCAGGGTCGACGGGGACTCGGCGATCGTCCGCTCGAGCGCGGTCGGATTCCGGTCGATGGCCGCGAAGGTGGTGGCCGCTTCGCCGAACAGCCGGATGTTGACCTGCGTGAGCGGCGCCAGCGTGGACAGGAAGCCGTTCAGGTCACCCAGGAAGCGCGTCAGCCCGGTGCGGGGGTCGGAGAGCTGCTTGGCCACCGGCTCCAGATAGCCGAGCAGCCGCGGCAGGCTGGCGATCGTGTCGTTGAGGTTCGAGCCGCGGCCGGCCAGCACGTCACCGGTTCCGGTCAGGCTGCGCTGGACGGCCGTGCGGGTCTTCTTGTTGAAGGTCGAGAAGACATCGTCGAACTGGACCGGCACGGTGGTCTGGTAGACCGGCAGCACGCCGCCGTCGGGGAACACCTGGGTGGAGGTACCCCGCTCTAGGTCGAGGTACTTGAGGCCCAGGATCGAGCGCGCCAGCACCGTCGCCTTGGAATCGATCGGGATCATGCCGTTGGCCTTGTCGAGCTTCAGGATCAGCTGCGCGATGACCTTGCCGCTTGCGTCCTTGATCGGGTGTACGTCGGAGACGAGGCCGATGCGGAAGCCGCCCTCGCGCACATCGTTGCCCACGGCGATGTCGGCCCCGTCGACGATGTTCACCTTCAGCTCCCGGGTGGGCACGAACGGCAGCCCCTGGCCGGCGTTGTAGGCCAGGAACAGCGCCACCAGCACGCCGAGCACGGTCACCGCCCCGACCATGACGGGGTTGGCAAAGGCCGATTGCGAGGCTTTTCTCATGCGCGGGGTGCCGGGCTCACGGGGCGAGGAGGTAGTTGAGGAGCTGCTGAGTCTGCGACCCGGACGGCTGGCCGGAGGATGGGCTGGCCCCCGAGCGGCCACCGAGGCCGCTGGAGAGCATCTGGCCGAGCGTGCGCCCGGACCGGGCGGTGCCGCCCGTAGGCGCTCGGGCCGCGGTGGGGGTGGCGGTGCCGTTGCTGCTCGCCGCCCGGGCGGTGCGGGGGGCGGCCGCCCGCGCTGTCCTGGCCGAGCGGACGTCGGCGGCGGTGAGCTTGCACGCCGTCGAGGGAGCGCCGCGCTCGCCTGGAGGCGCGCCGCCGGGATCGGGCACGCACGCGGTGGGGTTGGAGGGGTCGCGCGTCGTCACTCCGGGCTGGTTGGGTCCGAGCCAGGAGTAGCAGTGGCGGTAGTTGGAGCCGTACTTCTGAAGCGACATCGCGATCGTTGCCGGGGTGGCGTAGGGGCTGCATTGGGGGTCGACGAACAGGTCCACGGCCAGCAGATGGCCGAAGGGTCCGAAGGTGTTGAGTCCCATGGGCGTGTTGAAGAAGAACTGCAGCAGCGCCTGCAGCCCGGTGAAGCCCTTGCCGCCGGGGCTACGGGGATCGGCCTCCACCGCCCGACCCTGGCTATCCAGGTCGCGCAGGACGATGGACAGGTTCTTGGCCAGCTCCGGCGTGGGCTTGGAAAAGGCGTTGAGGTCACGGATCGTGGGGGTGGCGGCGACGGCGGCCTCCCGGCCGGTGACCGAGGCGCGGCCCAGGGAGCGGACCGCGGGCAGCCCCGAGCGGGTGAAGCCGGGAAGGTCTGTCAGCAGCCGGTTGAGCTGGCCGGAGGCGGCACTCAGGTTCTGCAGCGGCGGCGTGTTGGCATCGGTGACGGCGCCAAGTTGGACCATCGACGGGCGCAGCTGCTCCAGGAAGGTCGGCAGCCGGGCGAGCGTGCCGCGGAGGTTGCCCTGCTGGGTGGCGGTGGTGGTGGCCGTGCGCCCAGCCTCGGAGATGAAGCGCTGCACGGTGCTGCTGTTGTTGGCCAGCGCCGTGACGACGTGGTCGGAGTTGACGGTCAGGCTCTGCAGCGTGTGCGAGTCGCCCGCCAGCAGGTTCAGCAGGTTGTCGGTCTCGGTCAGCGCCGGCACCGCCCGGCGCAGCGCGACCTGCAGGTCCTCCGAGCGTCCGGCCACCGCGGCGCCGAGCTCGTTGATGATCAGCGTGAAGCGCTCCCGGTAGGGCAGCCGCATGATGTCGGCCAGGAGGTCCCCGGGGATCGTCGACTGCGTGCTGGTCACCGGAATCGTGCTCCCGGGCGGAAGCACCTTGCCCCGCTCCCCGGGCTGGCAGTCGATGAAGTACTCGCCGATCAGCTCCTGCGGGCGGGTCTGGCAGAAGGCATCGGTGCGGAACTGGCCGAAGCCGACCTGGGTGACCTGAATCGTCACCAGCGCGTGCAGGGTCTTCCGATCCAGGTCGATCCTGCTGATCTTCCCGGAGACGACCCCGGCGATCTTGAAGGGGGCTCCCCTGACCAGCCCAAAGGCATTGTCCAGCTCGATCTTGTAGGTGCCCGCGGCGCTGCCAGACGAGGCGCCCAGGGAGGTCACGAGAAAGGCGGCGACGGCCAGCCCGACCGCGATGGCGAGGAGGATGCGCTTCATGGCCCGGTCGGAACCTGGCTGGGATTGCAGGCGTAGCCGCTCTCCGGGTAGTACAGCGCGCCGCGCTCCAGCGACCCCGGGCAACGATCACCCTGATGCGTGGTGATCCCGGCACTGGCGGCCGAGCCGGCGGTCAGCATCTGCACCACCCTTGTCAGCTGCTGGGGCAGCGGGAGGCTGTTCAGCGTGGAGAGGTCGGCGGCGCCGAGCTCGTTGAACACCGACACGATCCGGCTCGAGCCGCCGTTGGCGTCGATCGTGCCGGGATGCGAGAAGCCCTCGAACCAACCGGTCAGGTCGACGGCGTAGGGCCGCAAGAAGGCCAGCTGCGGGGTCGACTCGTTGAGCGCGGTGGTGGAGACCGGGAACGCGCCCTGGCGAAGCTTGCCGTTGGCGACGAGGCTGCGCACGGTCGCGGCGGCCAGCGGCGGGCTGAGGCGCAGCAGGTCGATCAGGTCGTTGTTCGCACCAGGCTTGCTGATGATCCTCGACAGGTCACGAACGGTGGGCACGGAGTCCTGGGCCAGCGGCACGAGCTGAACGAGCAGCTTCTGCAGTTTCGGTGCCACCGGCTTGGAGGCGTTGACGAGCGGGGTCAGGTCGTTCAGCGCGGCGCGCAGATTGACGAAAGTGGTGTTGGCCAGCCGCATGAATCCGGGCAACCGCTGGATCGACAGCCCCAACGAGTTCCGCTGCGCCGCGAGCGCCTGGGTGGTGATGGCCAGGTGCGAGATCAGCCCGCTGAGGTCGCTGGAGCGCTGCGCCAGGTCGGAGACGAGGTTGCCCGACTTGACGATGAAGTTCGTGAACCTGCCGCTGTCACGGTTGATCTCGTTGAACAGCAGGCTGGAGGTGGCCACCGCCGGATTGAGGTACTGCAACGCGAGCTGCTGGATGTTCCCCTTGCCCTGGTTCTGCAGCGCCGAGCCCTGGATCAGGTTCTGGATGCCCGTGCGCGTGGGCTGATCCAGGGTGTTGAAGAGCTGATCGAGGTCGACCTCACTGGAGCTGTGGGTGGCGGGGATCTCGGCGCCGGTCTTCAGCGACGGAGCGCCCGCGGGACCCAGGCGGAGATCGACGTAGCGGTTGGCGATGCCCGACAGCGAGGACTCCCGGATGGCGGCGCTGGTGCCCTGGCGCAGCGGCTGGAAGGTGGACTGGCTGATCTTGAGCGTCAGCTGGGCCTGGCCCTGGGAGGTGAGGGCGATGCCGGAGACCGTCCCGACGGTGTTGCCAGACACCTCCACCTGGTCGCCCTGCACGATCTGGCTGGCGTTGAGGAAGACGACCTTGACCTCGTAGCTCGAGCCGCTGCCCATGACGACGACCGCCACGGCGATGACGACGATGAGCACCGCCGCTGATGCGGCGACCCGTCCGACGACCGTTGTGTTACGCACCGACGCAACCTCGCCCTGGCAAGCGTTCTCCTCCGGCCCGGGGTTGAGGGGCGCCCCCGGCACGTACGCGTGGCGAACCTAGCAAGGGCGAGGATTCGCTGTCAATCTGGGAGCGACCGGGATCGGGCAGTTGCATGAGCCTGGCGACGCGGGCGAAGGAACGCCTTTTTCACCAGCACATTCTGCGCCCTGCCCCCTCGCCGGCGCGCCGCATAAGCATTGCCTATGCAGACAAGGCACCTCCAGCGCGGTAGCCTTCCCCGCGCACCCGGGTGGCGGAACTGGTCAGACGCGGTCGTCTTAAGAACGACTGCCCTCGTGGGCATGAGGGTTCGAGTCCCTCCCCGGGTATGTAAGTAACGGGTGCGAGGCGGTGCAAGGCGGTGCAAGGCGCGCAACTACCGCGCTGCTACGGTGTTCACGCCCCTGAGAGATCCTCGCCGGCACGCCCGATGGAAGTCTCAGCACTCAAATACTCCGGGGGAATTGGCCTTCACGCGCGGTCGCCGCTGCTGAGGCTGCAGTCCGACGAGCGCCTGGTGGCACTCGTGCGCCGCGGCAACAACGCGGCCTTCGAGACGCTGGTGTCCCGCTTCGAGTCCCGCCTGCAGACTTTCTGCCGGCATCTGCTCGGCTCCCGCGAGGACGCCGAGGACGTGCTCCAAGAGGTGCTGGCGGCGGCCTACAACGCCATGCTGGTCGACGAGCGCCCCATCAACGTCAAGCCGTGGCTCTACCGGATCGCGCGCAACCGCAGCCTCAACCACCTGCGCCGCAGCCGGGCGATCGGGGTCGACTCCATGGACGTCCACCTCTCCGACCACGGCCAGAGCACGGCCGACAAGGTTCACGAGCGAGAGGAGTTCCAGCTGCTGGTGGGGGACATCCACGGGCTGCCGGAGTCCCAGCGCACGGCGCTGGTGCTGCGCGAGATGGACGCCCTCTCCTACGAGCACATCGCCGAGGCGATGGAGACCACCGTGCCGAGCGTGAAGTCCCTGCTCGTACGCGCGCGGGTGTCTCTGGCCGAGGCCGCCGAGGCCCGCCTGCTCTCCTGCGAGGAGGTCCGGGTGGAGCTCGGAGAGGTGGCAGAGGGGCTGCAGCGCCGCCCCAGCCCCCTGGTCCGGCGGCACCTGCGCTCGTGCACGCGCTGCTCGTCCTTCCGCGCCCAGCTCAAGGAGAACAACAAGGCGCTGGCGGCCGTGCTGCCGCTGGGGCCGCTGGTGATTCTGAAGAAGCTCGCGCTGACGCATGTCGGCCACTTGGGCCACTCGGCCGGCTCCGGCGCGACCGGTGCCGGGGCGGCCGGATCCACCGCCGCCGCGGGTGGCACCGTCGTGGCCGGTTCCACGGCCGGAGGATTCGCCTCAGCGGGCTTGGGGGCGATCGCCACC
>JAABUY010001634.1_pt1 | contig 29210 bp, 31 predicted proteins | sample 5560271 | NCBI WGS metagenome assembly JAABUY01 (sample SAMN10711886, study PRJNA513374) | rock metagenome | isolation source: Antarctica rocks | place: Antarctica: Victoria Land, University Valley | reverse complement strand
ATCATACTCAGCAAAGCTTCTTTCGCTTCGTTAATACTATTTGTCAAAAAGAAAGATGATAGTCTTTGCTTCTGCATAAATTATTGAAAACTGAACACTTTGATCAAAAGAAATCGTTATTCAATACTCTTGATAAACGAAATACTAGCTTAAATTCAAGACAGTAAGTATCTGATTTGACTTGACATTATTGCTGCATTTAATAAGCTTTACATGAGTTTTGAAAGCGAGAATTTAACTACATTTGTTACTTTCTTCAATATTTACAAGTATAAAGTAATGCTCTTTGAATTAACTAATAATTTAATATTTTTTCAACATTATATCAATAATGTATTGTTTAAATGTCTTTACAAATTCTCTCAAATTTATCTGAATGACATTCTCATTTATAGCAAGACGTTGAAAAAACACAGAGTTTATGTAAAAGAAGTGCTAAACAAGCTTTGTGAGATCAATCTGTAAAGAAACATTGACAAGTGTGAGTTCAAGATTTAGAAAATCTCGTTTCTGAAACTACTAATATTCATTAATGATTTGCGAATAAATTCTTGAAATATAGATGTAATTTAAAGCTGAAAAGTATTGCGTTTGTTGATTTATATGCAGATTTTTATTGACTTCTGCAATTTCTATCAATAATTTATAAAGAACTTCTCAAAGATTACTCAACTTATGATGAAGTTGACTCAGAAAAATCACTTCTTTAAATGAATTAAGATTTGTCAGAAGATCTTTGAAGAATTAAAGTAACAGATAATGACAGCATTTGTTTTGAAGCATTTGAACTTAATCAGAAAATCTATTCTGAAAACTAACTTTTCAAACTATGTGAATGATGATGTATTGTCTCAGTATGACGATGAAGAAATTTTACATTCAGTGATCTTTTATAACAAGAATATGATTTTCGCAGAATGTAACTACGAGATTTACAACAAAGAACTGCTGACTATTATTTGCTGCTTGAAACATTGATGCTTCAAATTAAAATGTATGAATATTTTGATCAAGATTTTCATCAATCATTCAAATTTGAAGTACTTTATGATCAGCAAAAAACTGATTCAATGACAAGCTAAATGAGCTGAGAAGTTATTTGAATATAACTTCAATATTATTTATTCGTCAGAAAAACAGAATTTGAAAGTCAACACGCTGACTTAAATGTTTAATGTCAAGTCAGTTCAAATAAAAGATTATCAAAAGCTTTATCAACATCAGATGTTATTGTTTGAAAGCAAATTTAACTTGCAATTAATTGACGCATCAGAATCTGTTTAAGAATCTTGTCAAGAATTTTATCAAGAATCTCATCAAGATCTAACTCAGAATTCTGATTTAAATTCAATTAAAGAAGTGATTTCTATTCAGAATTAAATCATAGCAGACAATCATATAAATCAACTGTGTATTGATTAGACTGATTGTCAAGTCGAGTTTTGAATTGGCATTTTGAATTTAACTCAACTTGAAGTCGAGTTGCTCACATTTTCAACTCGACTCGAGTCGAGTTGAGCATATTTTCAACCCGATTCAATTCGATTCAACTAGAAATCGAGTCAACTTGACTTGACTCGTCAAGAACTCAAGCTTGACGTCAAGAGAGTTAAATATAGAAATTTTTCCGGTTTTTTGCTTTTGCATTACCTTTTTGCATTATCTTTTTGATAGAAAGTCATGACGAAAAACATGAAGACTATATGATAGAAAGTCATGAAGAAAAGTCATGAAGAGAAGTCATGAAGAAAAGCTATAAAGAAAAGTCATGAAGAAAAGTCATGACGGAAAAACCTGATAGAAAGTCATGAAGAGAAATCATGTAGACTGTTTGATCAAGCTATTTACCTCTATCTAATATCTTGTCGAGTCAAGTCGAGTTTTCGAGTCAAGTTGTCGAGTCGAGTTGTCGAGTCAAGCTTCTCAACTCGACTCAAGTTCTTGAATTCAACTTCTCAATTTGATTCGACACTTTTTCAAAAAAATTTCAACTCGACTCGACACTTTTCGAGTCGAGTACTCAACTTGAACTCAAGTACTCAACTCGACGCAATCAGTCTAGTATTGATATTCAAACAGTTATCGAACAGCATAGAAAAACTTGTCAAGATATTAATCTAGACAATTGTCAAGTACTTGATAAAGTACTCTGAAAAGATGATAAACTATAAGTTTCTCAGTCAAAAATCACTCGATTGATAAGAAAAGCATATGATTTTTCGATTAATGATTATTCTAACATGAATCAAACATTAAACTTGCTTAAATAATCATATTGCTGATCAAAAATGAGAATTATGATCAAGCATTACATTTGAAACTGTTACATATGTTGTAGATCAAAAGCTTCTAAAGATCAAATCAATGAATTGCTGAAATCATTGTTCATACTTAAATAATAATGAAAGAACATATTTTTAAACTTTATTATCAACTTATCAGAAACTGAAGAAAGCAATGCAATTCTGATAGTAGTAAACAGATTGTTCAAAAAACATTATTATATTTCATGCTAATTAAATAATGAAAAAATCACAGCAGAGCAAACAGTCAAGCTTCTGTTAGTATAAGTTTTTCATACATATGAACTATTGAAATCAATAGTATTTAATTATGATTCTTAATTCATATCAATTGTTTGAAAGTCTCTATGCATAAAACATGACATCAAGATGAAACTGTTCACAGACTATTATTTACGAATTGATGATCAGACAGAAAGAGTTAATCAAAATATGAAATAATATTTACGAAGTTATTATTCATACATGCAAGATGACTGATTCGTCTAATTATTTATGACTAAATTTGTTAATAACAATGCTATCTCATTATTAATTGAACAGTCAACAATCTTTCTGAATAAGAACTTTCACTCTCATATAAGCTTTAATTTGAATTTGACTAAATATAAAATCACTCGCGCTAAAATTGAAGCAGACAAAGCAGAGAATATCTTTAAGCATATAAAATAATCATTATCATTAGTTAAGCAAGCTTTAAAAAGAGCTAAAATTACAATAAAGAAACAAATTGATAAACGTTGAAAGAAAATGATTTATGAGATAAATGACATGATGTTTCTAAACTCAAGAAACATTATCACTTCAAGATCATTCAAGAAGTTAAATGATAAAATGCTAGAATCTTTCAAGATTCTTGTTGTAATAAATAAAGCATATTGATTGAAACTATCATTAATAATAAAGATTCACAATAAATTTATCTTGAATCTGTTATAATTAAATTCTGCAAATTCATTAAAGAGACAACAAAATAAGTCGTTAAACTTTATAATCATTGAAAATGAAGATAAATAAAAAGTAAAGAACATTTTGATCTTCAAACATTATGAACGAGATAAACAACTTCAGTATTGTGTCAATTGAAAAGAATATGACGTCAGTTTACATTGATATAACGTTGATGAAAGTGAATTCAAAGAATGCTTGAAAGTCATGAATGACTTTCATGAATAATATTTTAACAAGTCAAGATAGAAATCAATTCAAAAGATGAAAATCAACTGAATTGTAGCAATGAGAACATTGTTTAATGAAGATAAAAAATAATGTTGCAAGCGTGCACGCTTTGAGTTAGTTTAACATAGATCATGTTAAACTATCATAAACTAGAATACAGCTGATGTTGACACGCTAGCGATTTAGAATGTCTTTATGAGTAAAACTTACAATGTGTGCTTTACATCTTTCTTCTTTAGCTTTGAACTTCTAGTTAAAATACACTCATATAATTTACTTTATGCTGACTCATAACAATTATAAATAATAACATGAAATAAAATAAATGACAAGAATTAATGATGTTTTTAAACAGTCAGAAATAAATAATTTTTAGCTAGTAATAAACTAATCATTGAGTTAAGTTTTGAATTCACTTTTTGAATTTAACTTGAATTGAAGTCAAGTTATAAATATTAATAACTCAATTTAACTCAAGTCAAGTTATTTTGAACTTAACTTGAATTGAGTCAATTTAACTTAATTTGTCAAGAACTTAAACTTGACGTCAAGAGCATTAAGAATAGAAATATATAACAATATTTTCGCTTGTAATTTTGCAATGAATTGCATTATCTTTTCGCATTATTTCTGACGGTTTCTAGGGCTAAATCTTGTCTTGAAAGTTAGAAAACAAGAGAGAATACTGTCTATTTATTCTTCTGTTTCTCGTCTACTGTTGAGATCTAGATTAAGATTTATTAATAATTGATGACAACAAGATGATGATCTTTTCTACCACTTTTTATGCTCTTTTCTTCGCTTGTCAATGAGAAGAGGTTAAAATGTTAAGAAAGAAGATTCAAAAGAAGAAGAATTTCAAAGAAGAGAGAAATTAATGAAAGAGAAAGATCAAAGAAGAAAAAGATTAAAGAAGAAAGAGATCAAAGAAAAAAGAGTCAAAGAAGAAAAGTTTCAAGAAAAAGAGATTAAAGAAGAGAGAATTCAAAGAAAGAGAGAAGTCAAAGAGAGAAAAGTTAAAGAAAAGAGATTAAAAATTAATGTCTTGACAAGTCAAGTTGAGTTTTCAAGTCGAGTTGTTGAATTCAGCTTTACAATTCAATTTGAGTTCTCAAGTTTAACTTTTCAACTTGAATCAACTTAAATCTTAAAATTTTGCAACTAAACTTAACGCGATCAGTTTAGCTAGTAACAAAGAAAATAAGCTATAAATAAGTTGAAGTTTTTGCTTAAAAAGATTTCTTCAATAATTAATAAACGTAATTATTAAACAACTTATTAATCATTAAACAGTAGCAAGTTTACTAGAAAATTACTCAAGAAACTCTCTCATTAGTAAAATAATCTTACTACAGTAAATGTATAAATTAATTAATCAATAAATATTTTCTTTTTTTTTGAATATTTTTCATAATATTTCTGAAAAATTAACAAGTTAGTTTTATTATAAATTTTTATTTAAGTCATTTATATTTTACATATTAATTTAAGTAAATTTAATTTCAATTATTTATTACTTATTAATTTATTACATTTATTTAAAAAACTGTAAATTTATAATAATAAAATTATATATTTTTAAATAATTTTAATTGCATTGTAACTAGACTGATCATCGAGTCGAGTTTCGGGTTGACATTTTGAATTCGATTCGATTCGAAGTCAAATTGCTAACATTTTCAATTTGACTCAAGTCGAGTTGAGCATATTTTCAACTCGACGTGACTCGACTTGACTAGGAATCGGGTTAACTCGACTCGACTCGTCAAGAACTCGAGCTTGGCGTCAAGAGAACTTAATATAGAAATTTTTCCGCTTTTTTGCATTATCTTTTTGCATTGCCTTTTTGCATTACCTTTTTGCATTTGATAGGGAGTCATGACAGGGAACATGAAGGCCGTTTGGTAGGAAGCCATGGTAGGAAGCCATGGTAGGAAGCCATGGTAGGAAGCCATGACGGGGAACATGAAGGCCGTTTGGTAGGGAGCCATGGTAGAGAGCCATGAAGGGAAAACATGAAGGCCGTTTGGTAGAGAGCTATGATAGAAAGCCATGAAGGGGAAACATGAAGGCCGTTTGGTAGGAAGGTTTGATAGAAAGTCATGACGGGGAATCATGAAGGCCGTTTGGTAGGAAGGTTTGGTAGAAAGTCATGACGGGAAATCATGAAGGCTGTTCGACCAAGCTATTTACACCTATCTATCTACTTCTTGTCGGGTCGGATCGGGTTGTCGGGTCGGGTTGTCGGGTTCAGCTTTCCAACCCGATCCGAGTTCTCGGGTTCAAATTTCCAACCCGACGCGACCCGAATTCAAAAATCTTTCAATTCGATTCGACACTTTTCGGGTCGAGTACCCGACCCGAACTCGGATACCCGACCCGACGCAGTCAGTCTAACTGTAACAAATAAAAATTTGAGATAAATTTAAATATAAAGAATAAATTATCATTATTGCTTACGTTATCAAAGTTATTTTTCGTAAACGATAAATTAATTATAAATTTTATAAATAAGTTAGTATTAAAAAATAGTATAATCTTTAAAAATGCTGAGTGTATAAATATTAATACTTTTGACGATAAGTTTTTATTAAGTATACTAAACTTCAGTTTATTTGAAACGTTTAGATTAATAAAGGTAAAGTCAAGAAGCTTTTAACTTTGTTGCTTGATGTATTAATTATTCTATAAATATTAAAACATAAAGCATACAAACTTCTTTCTATGTAATTTTATCAAATGTTTATCTATACTAAAAACAAAAGAAATCTCTTATTCCTTTGAATCCCTCATCTTCTTGATCGGTTTCCGTAATTGGTACTTGTGATAATCGGCTCGCTGCTATCGTTATGAAATGGTTGGCTTCAGGTGCGGTCTGAGTCTCTCTTACATCGACCAGGGCAGAAATTGACTTAATAGTGAGCTTATAGTCTTCTAACATCGCATAGAGAACTTGATCATGATTGAGGTGAGATCGAAACTTCCTCATCCAGTACTGATCTAACAATAGATCCGAGCTCTCTAGTATCGGTCCATTGACATCGAAGACAAACCCTAGCAGCCGGAAAATGTTTCGACTTTCATTCATACCGACTGTACGCTGTACAGCCAATATGAAAGAGAAGCATACATTCTCCAACATGATTGGGGCATCAAGGGTAGGTTGTCCCTTCAAAAAGAAGTTCCAATTAGCTAAATCGTTTCCTTGAGATGGCCGAGCATTTTTGGGCTGAATATATGAGTGAAATTGCTCAAGAGATAACAAGGCAGCTAAGAGCAACGCAAGCTCAGCAGGTGGTCCTGAGCATCTTAGACGTATAAGTAGCTGCTGGTACAAGAGCTGTCCGTCTTCAGATGATACCCAGTCGCGCATGGTTGAAAGGGTCCGGCCGGTATATGTAGAAACAAAGACAAAAACTAAGAGAATGCCGTTTCCCGGTTTTCGAAGAGATGAGAGTTCACGATAAGTTTGTTCGCTGATACTCGTTAACAGAAGCGACTTTGGATTTCTGAGGTGGAATACCGACAAGAGTACACTAATAACTCCCACTTGTTGAACACCTATATTATCTAGTAACGTCTTGGGAAGATCCTTGAGACGTGTAAGCACTTGTCAACGCCGAAAATTTGACGTTCATACCAAATACTTGTCGGGAAACCCAACTGGTAAAAACATCTTCGAGCTCATAATCCAATCTGGCACATCTGGAACAACTGTTGAACTAATGACATTCTCCTTCGAGACACGAACAAAGAGCTTGGACCTTGCAAGGGTTTTGCGTAATTCTCGGGGATCCAATGTTCCAAATGGCTTCGGATCCAAAATGTGACATCCAAAGGCAAGGCCATATAAGATCAAGTTTTCGAGGGACGTGAAATCGACTACTTGACTAACCTCGTACTGTTGACGCACGACTTTACCGCCGGATAAGCGTAGCAGCTCACAAAGTAGGAACACCATTTGAGACTCTAGACATTTCCAGCCTATAGTCGGAAGCCGAGACGTCATGGGAAGCTGGCATAAGTATTTTTGAACGTTTATCTTGTCATGGAACCAGTCTTGAGCTTGCTGGATGTGTCTGTGCCAATCATCCAAGTCTCGCTGGAGAAGCTCTTGAACAAGATCAGAGGAGTGATCTTCGAGTAAGTTCAGGCATAGAAAGAGAACATTCTGCATGTATTGTTCTTTTATTTGAGGATGACAGATCTAGCAGCGATTAGTGAAGGCAATCAGAGCGAATACAGGAAGACAGATCTACTTCAATGTTGTGATCCAGGACGACCCTCTCAACCCCTGCACTGAAGCGGTTCGATCTAGCGGCACCATCGTAGCATGACGCAGGACCACAAATTCCTTCAATTTGAATTCCGTTGGCATCATTCAAAGAAATGTTTCTGGAACTCGGTTCTACCTCCTAACGAACCAAAACAAAAGGTGGATTAATGGGATACTCTTCGAACAAAAGAATAAGCTTCCTCACCTTGATATCGTTCTCATAATCATCCTGCAGGTAGTCTTGATCGTAAGCATCTCTGATCAGTTCGCTCAATCGTAAAAGCTCAGGTTCCTGGCCGTTGGGATATGGAATGTTCGGCGAGACTACTGGCTCTCTGAGGACTGTGTTGAACTCTTCGGTCACAGCAGTTGCTGAGACACTAGTCATTCTGGTTTGGTCGTGTCCCTTGGCCGTACAAGATGTACATCGCAGAAAGGAAAGACGAAGGATATTTAATAGATACCCAGGGGCTCCTCTTGTAACATAGCCTGAGCCAGGTAGGCCAACTTACATTCAATTACGGTTTAACATCAATTACTGCAAGCGCATCAATCATGGCAGATTAGACGTATACGTTGTCATCTTGATACTTGACAAATGTTCAGAGTCAAATAGGTACTGTGTCTGATGCTAAAACGCCCCTAGCGCACACATTTAAAATACAGCTAAAATCATCGCGACATAACGAAGCTGCGCAACACGATACGTTTTTCTGGCCACAACACCCCCCACTGCGCAGCGTAGACGCGACAGCAGAGCTTTGACCCAGTTTCAAAGGCCGCCAGCGCCGATTGTGTGCGCTCTGGTTTCAAACGATGCGGAGCCAGGATGCACAGCGTACAAACGCTGTATGGGCTTCATTATGCTTCACTGAGTAGAACCAACCCGGGAAGAGCCATGACGTAACAAGCAGTGCATGAGCAAACACAGCTAGTGCTGAAATGAATCAGATATTCTTTCTGATTCTGAAGTTGAAACATAGCAACCTGCAGCACTTTTGCAGTCTCACCAACCGGGGGATGACTTTCAGTCCCCCTTCACTAAAGAGCTTAGATCAACATTCTCGTTCAGAAGCGCCCCACTGCGTTCGTTGTAACGGTTGATGTACACATTGCTGGTTATCGTTCCTGCGTTACAACAGCGCTCTGAGATCAGCGCTGTGTCCAACAGGAACAGGAACCGGCAGTCAAGAATCTGCCTGCGAGAAGTATGACAAATGGTGATCTAACTCTTTCCTAAAGGACAAGAGCTGCTGTCTCAATGCTCAATTTTCTCGGTACGCTTCGCGCTTTGTGAAGGTTCTATTCATATCAGAAGCCGAGTTCATGACAATCAATCATAATATCCATGTATGTTTCAATGAGTTGTGCAAGTTTGGCTAGGTCCCAAATCAACCAGTAAGACGCAGACCCGATGACGGGGGTCGTATGGCCCCGCATCCGCCGGTCTTGTCATGAACCTTAATCGATGGTGTGTATATCTTACGCTGGTCAAAAGAGACCGCATTCAGCAGCTGTTCGATTAACGAGGAAATCAGTCAGGAACTGCTACCGAAAGATCCCATATTTCAGTTGAGCTGCTTAAATGGAATTGAAATTTGATCGTACGTTGCCGGACGAGCCCCCTGGTACAGTACAATCATCTTGAAATGTCGTCAATGACATTGGGGGAAGCTGCCCTAGGCTCTGGTCGAACATGTGATTTCGGCCTCTGTCTAGCGTTCCCCATCGAAAGTTATCTACTCAAGTTATTCTTGCGCTCGCTCGGAGTTTCAAGTCAAGTGGACTAAAATCATTCTACGATACGTGACTCGAGATCACAAATGAGTGAGTCGATTCGATAAGTGACGCTGACAGATTCTGATCCATGGAGGTCTCGTATCGCTGAGCTGCCTTTCTCCTTAGAAGATGGCATGTCAGATTGGAAAATACGTGAGATTTTCCGGAAATGCTGCAGTGTTGAATATATGAAGTGTTCTGTGAAGCAATTTAAGAAGAATCATATTTAACAGTGAATTTTTAAAAGAGTTTTGATTAAAACTCGCTGAAACTGACTTCTGATTAACGGGAGAAGTATTCCCTTTTGGCGCGTCATTTTTGTTCTTCATCCAAGTTTCTAATTACGCTCTTACACACCCTTTTGGCTGAGTGAAGGTTTGAAATGTAGTGCAATATGAAAACGAGTACTGATTTCACTGAACGTTAGGAAAGGTACTTTCGTAAGAGCCTCAAAAATGAAGCTTGTGCCGGCTGACTGATCACCGCAAACAGCAGATTGAGAAAAGACAACATGCTCTCAGGATCGCAATTGTGGAGCTGATCGGTTGTGCTGAATACGCTCCCCTGCTCATCGCTCTGAAAGCCTTCCAAGAGGCGCTCGGAAATATGTGAAGGAGATTCCCTCCCCCTTGTATGTACAGGATCCTGCACCTAGCCATATCTGGCCGTAACATTCGAAGGCCTTATCAGTTCCCCCTTAACGAGTCTAAAGGCTCAACGAAATTTCTTGTACGACCAGCCTATGCTGCGGATATGCACTCAACGCCCGCTCGAGTGGTCCCATTTTTTGCTGAGCTTGTGTTTGAGGAAACACCGTTCTGATCCTTGCATAATCTAGACTACACATCCCGGTACTTGACTTACATAGCGGCATCTGCAGTACCCACAGAGTAGGTTAGTTCCGTCGTGGCTGACCTTCCTTGATCATCAATCCAGCCAGTGGATCTCTTTTAGTAAACTCTTGCATCACAAGCTCCCCGCAGCCCATTCTATACGGACTATAACTCTGACACGTAATCATAGGGTAATACGACTCTGCGAGATTCATCGAATCCTTGAAGAATAATTGTCAGAGATCCTTACTTCACAATGGCAACGTCTCCTTTCCGGAAGACCTTTCATCCTGTTCTTGACCCAGTCGATATCGAAGACATTGAAACTCATGTCAACAATCTACAACGTCAACGAAACGAGGATGATTATAACATGAACTATAAGAAAGATTGTCGGAGCCTTATTGTTTCCGTGCAGTGTCTTATTGCTCACGTTAACTTCTTAGTTGGCAAATGCAAAAGTAAAGTAAATAATTATTATCCCGCTCATCGAACTTATACTAACATTCGTCGACGTAAAGAAACAGAGCTTAAAGGACGCAAACCAAGCCATCATCGCTCTGCGAGGGGAGAAAAGGACTCTGACGGAGGCTGCGGAGGCTTTGCGGAAAGAGAATGCCGGTTTAGAGAGGCGGCTTGCATCAACCATGGCAATGGAAAAGAAGGAAATCTACGGAGCAGACAACGAACTTGGTAGGCAGGGTGAGCATGATGCTTCATCTGTGTCGTCTAGGTACAGATACATTTTTTTAGTGTCTCTTTTTTTTTGAGTATGCTAACATTCGGCGAACGTAGGGAAAGCTTGTCATCACCCTCGACTATCACGATCACCCAGGGATAAAAACGCTCAACTTCACGCCTTGATTCAGTATCGCTGGACATCAAGCCGCCTTACTGATCCGTCATCTGGGACATTCGTGTTGGATAAAAGGATAAGACGAGATTGGATTGGCCTTGAGGCGTTCGGCCTTGAGGTGTTCGACCTTTCACATTCCTTTAAAACTGTCCCACAGGAAAACATTGCTGCGTGTACATTCTCCAGAACCTAATAATAGTTGAATTCTATACCAATTCCTAGCTCCATCTGCAATCGCCTAAGCACGAGCCCCAACATTGTGAGTACTCTGACGGTAAAGCTGCATACAATGACTGAACGCAAAAACATGGACTGAACATCCAAGAGTATGATGGCAGGGTATACTCAGTAGTGCCGTTTTTAACGGAATGAATTGCTCTCGCCACCTTGAACGCTTCTAAAGAACACAGGATATATCAAAATTGCTAGTTCATTCAGCTTGGAGCCAAGGGCAGCAATATTGGCAGGCATAAAGAAGCGAGCCAAATGATAACCTCTCGTCGTTGGGGGATATGATCACCGCTCCCGAGCGCTGCTTCAGAAGTTCAGGGTGGTTTGGGTCTCATATAAGCGTCATGCAGCATCTCAACTGGTTGATTAAGCATATGAAGGACGAGGAGGATGCTCAGCCTGGCGCGCATAACCGTTCCAATCGAGTATCCAAGGTGGCGATGGTTTGAATTCCTAGCTGGTAGCTAGGCCTGTTCGGCATGATCAGCATTACTGCGCAGCATAGACAAATCCATCATTGAGAGGGTGGCCTACAGAAACATACAGGGGGAAGCGCGGAACAAGACATAACAAAGGCTCGGAAAACCTCGATCCGCGTCTCTCTCCTGAGGCAGCATGTGACAGTCACATCCGATGGGACCTGCCGACACACAGAGAAGCTAGCTTTGATTCAACAAGGCGCCTATATAGAGCAGCATCATAATTACGTGCTTCAAGAACATCCTAACATCGCGTTGAACGTGTTCCTAAGAGGCCGAGCGTACTTTAGTTGCTATGCGAGATATCGAGCCAGACGGCAAGGCAGACCAGATCGTTAACGCGGCCGAGAGATTCGAAGGCGTCATGTCACTGAGAGAGAGATCTTGCTGAAACTTTAAAGGCGTCTTTAGGTATGCTTGAGCCAAGTGGGACGTCTTATTTACCAGGCACGTTGTAGACTTCGTTGTGGACAAGGCCAAGTCTGTATCCAACGCACATTCCATCGTCAGGGAACAACTGTTGGTTCCAATTCCCACCCAAGACAGAGACCTCACGTCTGCGCAATGACCGCGCAACCACAAAGTCCTCCTACGGCACAAACATCAAACATTCAAGGCAACAGCACAAGCTCGTTTCTGAAGCAACGATCAGAGTATGTGTGGCAGTGCCGAGCCCAGTTCTTGCGCTGACGTCGACATAGTACTCAGATCCCTTCGCTCTCCACAGGCTACACCGGTCTTGTTATGCATGATCCCTCCCCGACAAGAGAAGCCTTTGTACCGATCGAAACCATTGGTCTTAGCTGGCTTCGCCGGGCGAAAAACAACGGTGCCAATTTGGAACCTTTCAATCAACTCGACCGCCAAGAGCTCAGGCTTTTCATCCATATGCTGAGAGGAGGGGCCTTGTCAGCCGAGGAGCAGACAAATTGGGAGAAAGAAGCCGTGGAGAAGAAGATGGAAGAGATATTCCATCACTATCTGGAGAAATATCCGACAAAAGCCAGCCTCCTCGCTGGGATGTACTCAGAATGGCGCGAGAAGCACAATAGCTACGAAAACAATAACCACATTCAGAAGGTCAACGCAAAAAGGACAATAACAGCTCTATACTGCTCGTTCCGCGCGGTGGTCCAATTAGGTCCAGCTCCAGCAGAACTCGGTCAGACATCGAACGGATATCCAGTTACGGTTAAACCATATGGCGGCCAGTCTACCAGCATCAACGGCGACAAATTACCGCTTGCCAGCAGGATATTTCATGACTTCAAGTCGGATACTCCACCTCGCGATGCTTCAACTCAGGATGCATCAAGGCAAAAGACGAACGAGTCGTCGTTGCCTCGCGACCTGGTGTTCCCGCAGGAACAGTCACATAAAGCATATTCCCAAATTGGCCGTGCCGCCGGGTTTGTGGTCCCTGGGGTAATAATGCAGGGCGAGCAGAAGGGTGTTGCGCGGTCGGCGACTTCACCTACTTCACTGAAGCGTAAGGCTTCAGGTACATGCTTAAAAGAAGCGAAGGTTCCCAAAAGGAAGGATCTTTGAAATGATGATGAAGATAAAACCGGCCACTTGGCTGCGAGCTCAGCGGCTATCTCAAAGGGAAGCATCTCGTCAGAATGAGATTGGCTTTTGATCACTTCGCACAATTGTTTTGCAATTTGCAGTCAGTCTCATATTCGAGCAAATGTTGGCGTCGACAAATCCGCTGGCGACCGGAGTTGTGTCTTCGATATGACTCGATGACCGACGGACTATTCTCTTCTCAATACACAGCAAGGCGTGTTCCAGCCAATTAAGATAGCTGTATACCCTATAAGTTGGTGGTGTAACACATCCGGAAGTTGCCGGACACCCTTCTTGCCCTATCCTCTACAACAATAAGCGGAACTGTAGACGACAAATCCAAGTGACCGCTGTCTGTAGACCCTTTACCCTCTTTGCTTAGTCAATTCTTTTTTGAAATCTCTGGGGTAGGACTATGGTCACGCATTTAGAAATCGATGGGTCCTGTTCGTTTCTTTTCACTGAGTCCATGAAATCACGTTTAATGTAGGAGGCCTTCACACTTTGCCAATGCTCCAGTATAGAGAAGCATTCCTCCTTCCCCGACAGAGGATGAATACGGTTCCAGTTTTTCATCTCGATTCATCGCTCTTCCACTCAAAGTTCTACCATATGATCAATTCGTGCTGGCCACGCCGCGCAACGTAGTGAGCTTATAGCCAAAGCCCATCCTAGCGTGGTAAATTCTAGTACTTAGGGCACGATCTTAGGCCCGTAATCCACCTCCCTACATCTATTCATCATTTCTGTGCTGCTCCACTTCTTAGATGCACCTCTTTTGTGTTCCACACAAGGAGTCTCTGCTGGAAGATATCTTCTTCTGTACAACTCGACACCGATCTGGACGGATACTCGATTCGATAGAGTCCGAAACAGTGCTCCCTCCTCCCTTCGAATCATACAAGTCCGACTACGACAATGCTGCTTCTTTAGCATCGCCTTTCCTGTGTAAGCTGCAGCTTCGGCGACGGCCTTCCAAATCAGATTCTGAATCTGCTGAAACAGCACTGTTCCTGCTTGTCCTTCTCAGCATCATAAGTCTGAAACCAAGATGAAGCCAAGCCATAAAGATGGAAAGGATTCATTGCTCAAACATAAAGGAGTTTTCGTATACTGCCTGCAAAGCTACGAAGCTTTCGTCTCACGAAGCTGTACTGAGGCGTAACCTCAAAAGCCCAGACTAACCCGTGTCTCCTTCATCATGGCCTTTTTAGAAACACAGCTTTCCAACTGAATGGTCCCCATCCCTTTCCTCCACGACACATTCACTCTCCTGTCCAACTTCTCCCATCATCGTCCTCTCCTCCGCCAGCTGCTGCTCGGTCTCCTTAGCCTTTTCTCTCCAGGTGCTGTCAGAGAAAAGGAAACCCTCTATGTCTGAGAGTCCGTGATCCTTGGGTATGTGGTCAAATGTTGTCTGGATTGGATCATTTGAGCTTTCCTGGTCAGCATGAGATATCCACAAGCTAGCTTGACTTACAACAAATCTGCAGGGCTTGTTTGACATTGCCCATCTACAATTTCCAAGAGAATCATTTTGGAGGGAACGACATTGCAGAAGGATTGTCGACATTGCGCTTCCATGTATGACCGGGTCGAAACTTGTACAGCGACGCAGTGACCAGTGGAGACCCAGATGGAGCAGGGGCATTGAAGCTCAAATCCATGCCCGCAGCCAAAACAGAGCCTGCTTGTGACACACATCACAGTGACTGTACCCTGAGAGGGAATGTATTAAATTCAGGCTCAACGATCAAACTTATATCCATGAGAAAATCCACCTCGATCTTGCACTATGGTGATGTTGCCAGGGTGAATGTCTATGAGTCATGCCAGGTAGCAAGCTCCAATTGCGTTGCCTCGAATCTTGTTGAATGCCGTGAGATGGTACATGATTGGCCACTACTAATCCTGCATCGAAAGGTTAACAACAAGTTTTCGTCATTGATAATGCGCCAGACGGAGCAGACATCACCACCGACCGAAAGCAACCTCAAAATAATGGTGTATAAATAAGGCCCACCTCTCCCCTATTGGTATTTGTTGATTTGACGTTACCAGTGGGTTGTGTCTATCTCCCTAGTTGGAACCTATACTACTTTACACGATCTGTTGTTCTCTATCATGACGCGTCCAGTCTCCTCAGATCCTCGAGAGCCTCCCGTGTCAACATCACCCTCCTTTGTAGGACTCTCCCTGCCCATTCAAGCGCGTCTTTGAGCCTACAATGCTTACAACGAGCACATTGAAGTGGAAGCCGATATTTCGCTGGCTGTGAGTCTTCTGTCCCTTGTCATGCATGGATAACTGGCGTGTTTCAAGCGTTGGTTCCGGTCTGGATCTTGATTGGCCTCCGGTGGATCTATCCGGAGCCCGGAATCGTAAGATTACATGCTTCCCCGGCCCGCCCAATCTTACATTGAGGCGGCTTGGATATATCCGATTATCGCAATGCATGTGGAGCATGCTCGTGGTTCTCGTAAATCTTTCCGGCATAACGTTCGGTCCACTGACTTGTTCTTCTGCCAATGCACGGCCCGCTACACCTCTTGCCTGAGCACCCTTTCCCTTTTGAGTCATGGTTGCATTGCAGTAGCCTCAGATGAAATTGTGGTCGAAGATCGCTAACTACAGGATTAGAACCGCTGGATCAACTGTGGTGTTATACTGCTGAAGCCATGTGTTTGGCTTGTATTCTACAGAGTCCCTTATTCTTTGATGAAGCAAAAACTTTCAAGTCGACACACTCCGACGCAGTGCCACACTTAGAGAGACAAAGATCAGCATTGAGTTGGTTATCCGCACATTCTTGTGGTGGATTAACCACTAAATCGCCAGCATGTCGGTTTCTCGGCTGAAGGAAGGCATGGATTACGAAAGTCCGTTGCCTCATACCTTGGACCGTTGGGATAAAGGCGATCCAGAAGTACAAGCGCAAGAGCTTGCTTATAATTCTGAGGTGAAGGAGCAGGACAGATGGCTGCCAATAGCAAATGGTTAGTCATTCAGGTCATCCACGCATACTCGTTTCTTGAATCAATGCGTCTCAAATTTTTTCTCTAGAATGTGATTTCAGACATCATGGCTATGTATTTAATGCTAAAGTTTGTAAATGTCTACTAGTTGCTCGAATCATGAAGACAGCGTTGCCAGAAAACGCTAAAATCGCCAAAGAAGCCAAAACATGCATGCAAGAATGCGTGAGTGAGTTCATCTCTTTCATCACAAGCGAAGGTACGTACACTTTAATCCTCTATATCGTTCAGTACGTATGATCTAAAATTAGTCTTGACATGATTAAGCCGCGGAGACATGCCAGCAAGAGGAACGGAGAATATTGAACGGGAAAGATATTCTATCTGCCATGGAAACACTTGGTTTCGAACAGTACGCTGAAGCACTGAAAATTCCTCTATCAAAATATCGGGAGGTATGTCGCTTTCCCTCCTTACATTGAGATGTGTTTTCTGCAGATTTTTCAGTCTACAGCTATGCGAATAACCTATTTCAGTCTCAGCCCGGCAGAGCAAAGAATCACCAATCTACGCGTAGCGAATACGGATCAGCAGAAGGTCAATCAAGTACATGCAACGATGAAGCTGGCAGTAGTTTGATGACTTCCTCATCATTGACGACTCTATCATCCACGGGTAGAAGCTGTGAAAACCGTCCTGGATTGTCATGGCCTGAGTACGACGAAGAAAGAAGACTTTCTTGCAAGCACTTGGAAGGACGGCGTTGGTAGCGAGCCATACTAGGCTAAGGGCTTTCAGGGCGAAGGCTTCAACAACATCCCGTGGTCTAGCCGCAGTAACGGTGCTTAAATTCGGAACTTCATCCAAGAGGTACCGCCGGACTACCCTGCGGCATAAGGTTGTATCCTCAATCGTTGGCTCCACGAGTTTCCATTGGATTGAGGGAGTTTTCAGGATGGCAGGACAAAAATGAAGATAATCATATCATTCCACACACACCGACATGCTCTCAGGCCCGGGACCCCGAGGTTTGGCTAGTTCAAGTAGGCGCAAAAGCTTAGAAGAATAGTCGACGTTGACGACAGAATCACACTAATGACTGTTTGCCCGAATCCCAAGTGGATGAGGGTGAACACACGAGCAAAGCACTCCTTTTATGACCCTAAATTTCATGACCAATGTCATTCCAAGTCCCCGATCAAGCCTTCCAAAATAACGGTATTTATCCTAAAACCACATGTTCCTTGAGATGCCATGCGGACCTACCTTCAAGCATCGTCAAGGTCCAAATATTCAGCCTGATAGCGTTCAGGAGATGAAAAACTGTACTAGTGCGGTTCAGCCCTGCAAAGCAAAGATTGTCAGTTCAAATTGTTGATTAACAAGACTTAAATTAAATTACTATGAAAAACATCGCTCTGAAACTACGACAGATATAGTTAAGTCAAGTTGTGATAAGATAAACAACATCTTAAAAGTAATCAAAAGATTTAACACATGTCACGATTTGATGAGTGAAGATGATTCAGTCATGATTGAACCGGTTCATGTGTTATGAAGCACTCAGCTGAATCGATTCACCAATGGTACCCAGTTTATTTGGAAATAAGCAGGTTAGGTGAGTGGACCGCAACATCACGTAGCACACCTGAGCGCAAATTCGATTGACCGAACAGCATTGACCCGTGGGGTTTACGGGGTTTGTGCATGTGATTGCGACTTTTGAACGAATCAGTCGCCGTGCGTTTACGAGGTGATGAGAATATCCTGCATGTCTCCAAGCTTGGAATCTTGTCTACCATACAACACTCAAAGAGATAAGGGTGACCTAATTATGCAACTTAAACGCGCCGGGTTTGCTTCCTAGTGGTTAGGATTGTGCAGGATCTGCTACCTTCCCGTAATGTGGCGGCTACAGAAAGATGTTGTGGAAAATGTTCCATTCGATGTTTGTTATCTATGGAAGTTGTTGGATGAGCGAATCGCCGATCTCTGCCTGCAGTTCAGTCTCAGCGCTGCTACTGACGGGAATTATAAAAGCCACAAGAGAAGATGCGGGATGCATCATGATGCAGACAAGCCCTTGCCAGGTTAATAAAATAGGTACGGTCTTCTTCGCCCTTCAAATGTCAGTTTCAGAGACTTCTCGGCCGATTGTGCTGTTGCTAGGGGAGATATACCACGCCCGTACAGAGTGGGATGCCCTCTCAACACTTGGTGAGCTTCGGGTGAGCTGAAAGAACCACTCCTGATCAATCAACCCTGATTCGATGGGTCCTTCGATGCGGATAATGAGCGCTAATTCGATGAATTCAAGCAAATCCAAAAAGGGGATCGAGCACGGTTCCTTAACGATTGTGAATCTGGCATTCATGATGGAGTGCTTGCAATTTCCAGAACTTACGATTCCGTTGAGGTGCTTTATCTGATCAGTTCTGATGGTCGCAAAAAAATCAAAAGCTTACGTAAGATGCTTTCGCTGCAGATTACCGGAAGATTCGACAAAGAACTTGTTGATGCTTTACCCGAGAGCTTGAAATTCATATCGCATAATGGTGCAGGCTATGATCAGATTGATGTTGATGCTTGTAAATCAAGAGGTATTATCTCTCTGCCCGAAGTCTTCTTTTTCGCCTCTTTAATCCCATCCTTCAAAACAGGCATCTTCGTCTCCAACACCCCTCGGGTCGTCAATGCAGCCACCGCTAACACAGCCATCTACCTCCTTCTTGGCGCCCTTCGCCGGATTCATATTCCTTCCTCCGCTCTTCGTGCAGGATGCTGGCGTGGCTCCATGGATCTAGGCTATGATCCAGAAGGGAAGATCCTCGGCATTCTCGGTATGGGTGGCATCGGCTCTGCACTAGCCCACCGCGCCACGGCATTTGATCTCAAAGTGCAGTATCACAACCGTCAGCCAATCGCGCCTTACAAAAATTCGACAAACGCTGAATATGTATCGTTTGAGACATTGCTCAGAACTAGCGACGTGATTAGTGTGCATTTGCCGTTATCCAACGCGACCAGACATTTAATAGGGGCGAAAGAATTTGCGATGATGAAAGATGGTGTGGTCGTTATCAACACGGCGCGGGGCTCAATCATTGATGAACAAGCGCTTGTGGATGCGATGAAGGGTGGTAAGGTTTTTGGGGCAGGATTGGATGTCTATGAGACGGAGCCGAAGGTTCACATGGGCTTGCTCAATAATGAGAAGGTAGTACTGTTGCCTCATATTGGTACCGCAACATTTGAGACCCAGGTATGTAGACCTTTGTCGTATCTTCAGTCATGTACCCTATTTCGTGCTATGAAATTTGGCTAACTAAATGAAATGCTAATACAGCGTAACTTAGAAATTCTGGTCATTGAAAATATTCGCAGTGCTCTGGAAAACGGAAGGCTAGTAACGCCCGTGTCAGAATAGCGGGGAGATTGAATTGTAATCCCACTAGGCGCTGAAGCGTAAAGATATGTTGATTCAGATTTGATGAAGCTACTAAGTGAATAGGGATTCACTTGAAGCTCGTCTGGTATGAATATGATCCGACTTCTGCAGAAATTCACATTGTCGTTACTGATTATCCCTACATATAACAAGCTTTCATTGATGAACATTGACATCGTCCTTGCAATATACTACTGCGTTCAAGTCCTGAATATCCTTCAGATTCTCTGAACCCATAAAGCTCTTAGATTCTTTGAAGATAAGCCAAGCTTTTGTCAACACGCACTGCTCTCTTGGCTCCGCGAGCTCTCATCTCATCAGCTTGCTCGCTAATACTCTGGGTCGACTGAAATGTGAAGGTTGCGGATGCTGGATTGCTGGTTCGCTTAAGAAAGCTGTCTCGAAGAGCCATCGAAGGCGTGGCTGTCTTGAGGAACGATGAGGCAGCGTGAGTGGGGTTGTATGGGTGTGAGGGCTCTTCACGGTTTATTTCAGTTTCTGGTTGTTTGAAGCCGAAGCATGGAAGGGCGTGTTTGGAGAAGAATTGTCGATGTTCCGATGTGTTCTTCATGATCTTTAGAAAAATGGTCAGTACATCGAGAACATTTGCATGCAAAAGATACAGGCTACAACTTACTGAGACTGTTATGATTCCCTGGTCTGCTGATCTGCTTTCAACAAAGTGTAACTTCTTTTCCGGTGTTTTCGTTCTCGCCTGTGGTGCTTCCCGATACTTATCTCTGCGTTTTCAACCCACTGAAGGCAGAGAAACTATTTGAGAGATTCGCAATACGGAACCGTCAATGAAAACGGGCGTATAGTCTGCTTTAGTATGGGCGGCAACATGCATGAATTTACATGTCATGCATCACCCTTTAGCAATGATACACTTTTATGGATATCATGAACGCTATGCGAGATGTTGAGGCAATATTCAATTGAATCGAGGCTCTCCATACAATATTCCAATATCGGTTGCAACCCAAAGGATATGTCATAGAGAACGAATTCATGAACCATATCTTCTTTGAGAATGATGCAGTACACACACAGTTGGAACTGGAAACTTGACTGGCTCGATCATCGTACAGACTCAGTCATGATTTGCAATCCTGATGCAGGACAGTCCCAAAAAGTTCTTAGAGATAAGACTTTTGTGAAGAGTGGTCCTGGTAACTGTTGCATGTGTGACTGACTCAGTGCGCAGAAAATCAGATCAATCTCTGCAGACCGCTGTTACTATTGGATCTCGTGTGGATCAGGATTCGGCGTGAGAAAAGAACCTGAGAACAGAACCAGTGTAACCCTTGTTGTGAAGTTGTCGTAGTCGTATTCCATGGTGATTGGAAGATTGGAAGCGAAGGAGTACACGTTTGGTGAGGAGGGTTACTGCATCCGGACCTTCATCTGCAGTCAAAGATAAGCATCACATTTCATTATTTCCATCCAGCATCGCAGGTGGGTCCGTATTAAGCCACGCTGCAGAGTCCAACGTTTGTTTCCCCGTCCCGATACTTCTCGACGCGCTCAGAAAAGATTCCATGCGCATACTACCAGGTGCAGTCGTACCTAGTAAAGCGGCTATGGAATTACAAGGTTTATCTGAAGCAGCTCTGAGCGTTATAACAAACTTTCTTGTACGGAGCATAATAGCACGCATCAATGAACGTTAACTGTCAACGTATGCAACGCTCAATCAATTACATCTAGAAAAAGATGCTGACCTATATGTACTTAATAGCACCACCTAGCTCTGCGTTACAATCGCTCGTGAGACACGCTCCTACTTTAGAAAGTTTTGACTGTCACATGATTCCGAGTTCGCTTTCTTCTTCACAGTGTGATGCCAGGCATGACAGATTGCCGGCTTTGGCCGATGTAAAACTCTCTGTTTTCTAGAACCAAGAGGTCTCAAGGGCTGACTTGGTCTTGTTGCAGGCAGTACCGGAAATAAGGGAAACAAATCCTGTCTTGATTGATCCCTCCGGATTTTCTCATGAGCGCCATCATGGACCGTACAGGTCTCATCAGCTTCCGGGCACTTGGTCCATTGCCCCATCAGTTCACTGCAACCCTGTCGAACAAATACCAACTTACCGCCAAAGACGAGCTTCGAGAGACATCACTTGCTATAATTCTATCATAACATGTCCATTAACAGGCCAATCGCTCAATTCGGAGCCCTATGGACATTCATCATATTCTTTCTACAACGATGTACCAGAGCAAGATCGTCTGTATCAAGATTCCCAATCCGCGGCTCGTACTCCCTACTTGGACAATTTTAGCATATACCCTTCCACCGGTTTCGACAACGCTCACGTTCACGAGCAAACACATCAATCCTACCAACGCCGAATGCCTAGGGCTATCGCACGTAAATTGGAAAAATGGTTCTCGGAGCACAACGATAACCCTTATCCAACTCCGACAGAGAAGCGAATGCTCATGAATGAGACAAACCTTCACATCAGCGAGGTTGATTGAGGATCCCCCCGACCTTACCCGATGTACCCATGCTGACGACGGCAACAGGTTAACAAATGGTTCATAAACATTAGGCGTCGATGTCGGTATCACAAGAGAAGCAAGCCTGGCACAAGCAAAGGAGCTCGAACCACCCGTCCCCAAGGGAGCTCCAATCAGCCGGCCCCAAAGCAGTCCTCACTACCCAAGGCCATTATCAAGCGAAGCTTAAGCAAGGAATAAGAAAGACATCGGAACATGTTCTTTCTATAACCGTATGACATCGAGGCCTTCTGCCGGGTAGCGGCACGTACCAAACCAGCGAGCATTACCACTGAGGAACAGTCACCTCAAGATGCTTGCACAGCTCCAATTGGGGAAGGGGAAAAGATGGGTGTAATTCAACAAAGTCTGGTGCAGTCAGAAGTTAAGGCGACTGATTATTGGTACGGCCATAACGCAATATAAAGATCGCCAATGACTCTCTCTCATATATCCCCATTTGAACAACGAAGTCCTGTGCTTCCTCCCGCCATTATTAATCGCTATTAGTATCAAGTCTTCATACTCACTAGCATCTCCAAATTCTCTTTCCTAGAATTTCTCTCCTATATAGCTTGCACCATGTCTCCTTCCACAATCTGGATAATGTGTCCATTGATGTCAGGTCGAGTGTATTCCTCAGCGTATATAGATCGTTATCCATACGTACTCTGAGACGTATCTCTATGACTTGGACTTCTGGCGTTTTTGAACCCTTCCAGCGTCATTAGTCTACGTCGACGAAAGTCAAGCATTCGTGAGTCCAGATGCTCAATCTCGAGTACAGTCTCACTCATCTCCATGATGTAGCAAGCAGTTTCACTGCTTGCTTCCAGTGATCGTACTTCCTGTATGTTGAAGAAATATTCCAGCACCGCAAGTGTTGATCAGCACTAGGAAGTAGGAAGTTTCATATTTCCTAGAGTCTTTCCTCGGCCGACCATTGTTTTTGCCTATTGATCGAGCTACCCGGATTGACCATAAAGTTGGTAATCACTCTCAGGGTCAGCCCGCTATCTGGCACATCTACAAGACACGCTTCGTAGCCACCTAAGACTTTCGAGACCATAGCTTGTGAATACCGGAAAGCACCCACCCTTGAAATAACATGTTTGGTGCAAGTGAAATTTCAAGATGCTGCCTGGCTGGTGTCGAATGAATCTCGTACGGTTTCTTCTCTGATTATTATACTTGCTTAGTAAAAAGTCTCCGCAAATTTAGTTCTCAACCAGAAATTGGGGGCTTCGAAGTCGCAAACGTTAGATTACCCCACACAATCTTGAAGACCGAGCAAAAAGTCTTCTAGCGTCTGCTCTTAAATCAAGAATTCAATGGCGTTTACTGTTATTTTGTAACCCAGGATCTCCATAGCGGAGGACAGTCCGCCCAACCAGAATACCTTACAGCCGCAGAAGAGGCCTATTTGTTTATTGTTCAATATATGGTACGCGAAGGCCATTACATCGTCAACCAGCTCAACGAGATCCAACATGGAACATTAGTCCAACCGAACATTAGCACAAGCACTCCCAATAATACTCTTGTCTCCACCCTCCCGCTTAGACCTTTGAAGTCTGCCTGACTTTCCCTTAGTCCCATTGTGGTTCCAGTCTTACTTCCTTCCGGGTCTAGAGGACCTTCATGCCGTGGTCTGGGTCACAGGGATATCCATAAGACAGTCGTTGCCACACTAGACAGCAGCGTAAGTGCCATCGCAGATCCAATTTTCTTAACACACCAGTCCTCGACAAACTCTAGAATGATCGTCTCCTCTTCCTCCAAGTACCTGTTGGCTAAATCATTACGAAGGCTACCAAGCACTTCAATCCATTCATAACTGCGCCTTCCAAACTTTGGATTTTGGTACAGCTTCATCATTCGCTCTTCGCCGAGCCCGTCAGCCTTAATCGGAAGCACCTCATCAGGAACTAGCCTTTCACGCCTGGCTGCTTGCTGTGACGTATTATGGGTGCAGATCAGATTCATACCGCACATCCCTCTTAAGCTGATAGAAACTCAAAACGGATAAGATTCGCTGATTTTCATTGTCGAGATCGAATTTCAGCCTAGCTTTGGTCTCTGAACTCCTTCCATCATCAAAAAGGGCCACTTCGTGAGAACCTGGAATGCTCACTTTCTTCGTCTTGAAAACACAGCTTCTGTAGGCGTAAAGCATGATCTTTAACATTATCATTTTCTTATCTTTCTTTTTAAGGTATAGGGATTTTCGAGCTTGAGCGTTGATCGTCGCCGCCTTGGTGACCCCAAAAGTAGGGCGTGCTGTCTCGGAACTCAATGCTCAGAATTGACCTCCATCTTCGGAGTGACCGAAAAGGCGACTTCCTCTAGCAAATGCACTGTCACCACCTGCTCTAAAGAACGCGACAATAGCCTGTGGGCCGAATCCTGATTTGGTTTGTCCCAAGTTTCAGATTCTTTCTTTTCCCCAACTTCTCGAAATGCATCGCCTGTGTCATCAATTTCTAGCTTCGTAGACAATGTCGCTACTCCCGATCTCTCGAAATGTAGTCCTCTTGAAACCTTTGTATCCTCCGCTGATACACTTGCAGCCTTATCCTTCAAAAAGCTGAGAGTGCTCTCCACCAAATTTCTCGCCTCTGGCCTCCGCAATTCCCTTATCCCAGGCACACGACGGATCGACCTGTGCTTTGCCACCACCGTCCTCACTGTGTTCTGCTTTGATACATTGATAGCAGTCTCTTGGCAGACTTCTTCATCGAGCTCTTGGAGGATATGATGCAGACTGTGTAAGCAATACTTGAGGGAGAATACAGTTCAGGTAGGGAAAGGGTAGGGATCAGCAGAAACCTTGATGACTGGATATGAAAAGCTTGAAGAGACGTCCAATCAGAGTTAGTTCACAATGGACGTTGAGCGGCAGCTGTGGCATCGTATAGAGACCTCCAGTTGAGTGTGTTAGTATCCGATCCAGACATCGTAACTATGCGCATTGAGTAGGGATATTGATCCCGATCCGGCAAAGTAAATGAAGCTGTGTCAAAGCACTGCAATATAATGCTCAGCTGCGCGATGGAGCCAAGCGCACAAACCACCCCAATGACTACATAGTATATCCAAGAATAACAGATCAACCAATGCAGATGTTCAGGAGGGTTGTTTCTGCTTAAGCTCTGTGCTGGTCTGATTCGTTCTAAACTGAGTGGGTCTGAAAGCTGCGCACGTCGTCTCGCTCCCGGGTGTGATAAGTTCAAGTCCACAGAAGTCTCGAACAACTTCCACCAATGGTCCGTTTATCTTACGATACATCCCCAAGCAGCAATCTAGCATACGCAAATTGAAATCATCAAAAAACAAAAGTGCGATCATATCCGAGCGCATCAGCGAATAAGAACGTTTGGTTTGGAGAGTTTGCCTATGATGTCTGGCATCAATCTGTCCCGTTGTACTGGGTCAATACGATGCTCGCTAAGTTGCCGACCCTACACTTCAAGTGCAAACAACACTTAGAACTCAGGAGTTCTCCACTTCGCATGTAGACCTTAATTTATGTGGCAAGTCATCCTCAAAGGAGAGGTCGATCACTCATGAATTCGTTCTCGACTGCATGACACTAAGGTTGCTGTCCAACTTGGGACACTGGGTTGTGGGTCTGGATACTCTCTGATTTTGTGCACCACCAACAGCGAGGTCCAAGGTTGGCTCTTACTTTCCCGGCTTTGCTCAACTGCCGCCCGCAATACAGTCCTGTACCATTACTGCTTGCTACTCGAAACCGTTGCTGATTTTATCTCCTTTAAGCGCTTGAAGAGGAGAAGGTTCAGCACCGACGTTTGCTCATTCTGCAACCTCGATATTCCTAGCAAACTCAAAAGTCGTGTGAGCAACTGAATCTCTGAAATGCCGAGCACTTGTTCACGCTGTCGTTTCCTTCGTGGTTTTTTTTGGCTGTATGGTCTTTGTAACCTAGCTTCAGTACACGTCTACCGTCACCGTTTCTCTGCTCCTAGTTATCTACAGACTTGATTAACGCTCAATTCAACGAAGACATGGATGTGACGAATCTGATACATCACCATCGTTATAGAACAAATCAGCACGCTTGTTCACAGTCATATCAACATATCATTGCTTATAGAAATCGAGCAGCTCAGTTGTACGACAGAAAATTGACGTCTATCCTAACCGCGAATTCCTACCTTAATCAGTCATCGATTTACATTCAATCATCTCAGCAGTTTCCATCTTCATCGATGAAGGATACTAATAATCAATGCATTCTACCTTCCGTGAAAAGCTTGATAAGCTTTGCGGATAAATCTGCCTTTAAACATGAGCAAAGTAAGTCTTTTAGTCGTATAAAAGCATAATCCGAACTTACTCTGTGCACAGCGAAAGCAGAAAAACAACAGCAACAACAACAAGAGGAAAAAAGCTCGGCCGCGAACTCTCAAACACAAGATTGCACGTCGTTTACCATGGAGGATTCGAAGGCACTATCACCAAGTCCTTCTGGAATATCGGACACAGAGTCTAATGATTTCGTGGACGCTTCATCTGAATTGAGTGATGCACCCCGAAGTCTTGAGCTTCGTCAGCAACGTCAGTGTTCTCTACCAGTCCTTTACTTTGAGCAAGACTCGTCTTCCTTGGAAGATTGGTAGATATCTCTGACGCAGGAGTCTCTAGAGGAATCGTCGAATCATCAATTTGCCTCGTCATCATTCTCCGCAGCAGTTATTAACCCGTTTCGCAATCGATTTGTTTGTCAGACATGCAACAAAGGATTCTCGCGACCTTCTCGTCTAAGGATTCACAGCCATTCACACACCGGAGCGCGGCCATATAAATGCTCTCGCACTGATTGTGAGAGAGCATTTAGCAACCCAAGCAACATGAAGAGACATGAAAGAGGCTGTCGAGCCGGTGAAATTCCCGGAACTATTGAGCAACAATATGTTTCTCAGAGTAGGCATCGCTGGATTTGACAATTCATGATCACCATCAGCCAGTTTCAATCGATGATGTTCATCCTCTAAGAAACGCAATGAAAGCTCAGCACACTTTGGATGTGTATCGGCTTTAGCGTCTCCATATCTTTAGGATTCTGGTGCGGCAACGAGAAGAGGATTTTAGAATTTCCGAATATGAGTTCCGCACTAGAACTACGTCGTTGCTGAGAGCAGGAAGGGCTCACCAGGACTCTCTCCCAATGGACAGGCGTAGATCAAGTTCATTGGCATCAGGACATCCTTTGCAGACAATATATGGTAACCCGGACGAGGGACCAAAGATGTAATTAAGCTATTAGAGGAACAATTCTCGAAGCCCGCATAGGCAGAAAAGAGTGCTTCTGGAAGAAACGAAGGGTGGATGGTTTCTGACGATATGGCGGGGGCAACCTCTATATACTTTGTTGAACTGCAAGTCATTTCTTGGCACCATTGACTTCTGCATGCCTAGTGGCAGTATTAAAAGCAGGAAAACCAAGTAACAGAAGGGCTACTATTCCCATCACTTGGGTCTGCAGAGCTCTGATGTACCATAGCTTTTCTCCTACCGAAATCCTTTTTGCCAATAGTCTCTTCTTTCTTCAATCTTAACGTCATTTATCACTTTGCTTGTTCAATTCATCTACCCTCACGTTTTGTTTACTCGTCTCTCGCTTTCAATTCTCTTTCCTGCCTCGCTTTTCACTCTTCCCTTCTCCTTTCTCACTCCTTCTCTACTTTTACGCCGGATATCTCAATCGCAGAAACCCCTCTCTCCGTTATCAAACTTCTCTCGCCATCGGCACTCACTTCGGCCCATTCTCTCTCTTTCTCACATCTACATTTTCGTGGATATATTCTAGTACGAGATTCAATGACTCGACCACGTCCGCCACAAAAACACCGCCTTCATCCTTGATATTCGTGAAAGGTTGAAATAATGCGGTTTAGAAATCTAAGGAATTGCGCTTGGAAATTTCCCTGAACAAGTGAGAGGCATGGGACGCATGCATGCGTGAGGGTATTTTCAATGAGGGGAAGTGAGTGTTTAAAGCAGTCGCAGAGGTAGGAAAAGAAGGACGGAAGCGAGTTTAATTACTAAGGTTCGTGTCGTTCAGTTCACTCGCCTGATCTGATTCATCGTACTTACTGTGACGCTAGTCAACATCTACCTTGTGATTTAGCGCATTATGTCGAGACTTGTTCGCTCATTCTAGTTCGTCAAAATTAGTCGCGATGACTGTACCTTGACTCTACGATAGCAAGCATCAACCATAATAAAATTTCTTCTTCTCATCATAAGAAGCGATCTATGACTTAAGAAAGAGAAAGCGCAGAGTACAAACATTTTTGAATTGATTCTAAATAGACAGTATTAATAATCAAGAAGTTTTGTAAAATAAAGCAACGCTGAAAAGAAACTAACAACGATATTGTTATAAAAACAAGATCATTTACTGCTTTAAAAAAATTGAGAAAAGAGTTAATAAGATCAAAAAAGTTCAATTTAATATAAAAAAGCATGAAAAAATATTATTACATGTAAAAGTCTGTTTTTGATTTTAAATTAAAGCAAATTTAATGAAGAAAGTTTTCAAATTTATTTTAAATTTAATGCAAATAAAGTTAATATCTTAATATTATTCTGATATTTTTATATTTTTCTTAAATCTTTATTATGTCTTAATTTCTAACGTTTAAATAATTAGTTAAATAAATAGTAAAGTTAGTAAATATATGATTAAGTATTAATATCAGAATTTCTACTATTAAATTCTTTTATTAAATCTTATATTAACTTTTT
>JAABUY010001633.1_pt1 | contig 29222 bp, 37 predicted proteins | sample 5560271 | NCBI WGS metagenome assembly JAABUY01 (sample SAMN10711886, study PRJNA513374) | rock metagenome | isolation source: Antarctica rocks | place: Antarctica: Victoria Land, University Valley | reverse complement strand
TATCAGCTGTGGCAGTGCCATGCGTGCCTGCCTGAGCTATGGGACAAGGGGCTGCGCGCAGGCGCACCTGACACGGACGCACAGGCAGCGCGCACTTTGGCAGCTGCACCCAGCAGCTCGGCGCCTGCGTGGGAAGCAGAGCACCAGGGGGCCGCCCCTGCCGCCCGGCCGTCGCCGTCGCCGCCGCCGGCGCAGCCGCCGGCGTTGCCGCCGCCGCCGCCAGCAGGCTCCCCGCCGCCTCCGCCACCCCCGCTGCCTCCCCCGCCGGCGGCGGCGGCGGCGCACGCTGTGCCTTCAGGCCCCGTGGGCCGACCCACGGTCGCCGGCGGCGGGCCTGGCGGAGGGAGGCCAAACGCAGCTGCCGAGGCCACCACGCCTGCCCAGGTCTCGTGTGGACAGGATGGGGCTGTGCGAGGGGGCTCCGGGGCAGGTTGCCCTGGCCCCGGCCAGCAGGAGCTGGACCCCTGGCTGCTCCTGGACGCGTGGCATGCGCCAGAGGAAACGAGCTTGGGCGGGGTGCCCGCCAAGGCCGCGTTCTGGCTTGCGGGCGCGGTGCGGCGGGTGCGACACCGGCCCGCATGTGCGGCGCAGGCGTGACGCGCCCCGCTTGCAACGCACCCTGTGTATCCATGCCGGTGCGCACTGGGTGGGCCTGGGAGGGGCTGTCCCCCGAGCGAGGGCTTGCCCCCGAGCTGGACCGCCGGCTGTGGGGTGCGCAGCTGAGTGGCAGCAAAGTGGCGGCGTGCCCGCCAGTGCCGCGACCTGGTAGCGAGCACCGAGTGGCGGCCGCGCATGTGCAAAGTGTGCGGTGCTGTGGGGAGCGCGTGTGCCTCCTTGCTTGCATGTTGCAAGGCAGCAAGCATGTACAAAGCGATGAGCCTGACATACAATTTTATCGCGGTTGACAGCAGCCCTCGCTTGTGAAATAGTTGTGTCACACGCGGAGCCCAGCTGTACGTCTGTCTGGAAAACTTGCCAGATTGCATTTGTGGTCACTGCAGCTGCTCGGGCAATGCGCAGGCTAGGTGCTGCGTGCGCTCAACCTGTATCCGCCGACTTGCACTGCGTGTAAGCGCAAGACCTCGACGGGCTTGCTTATTGGGATCGGAGGACAGGGTGTAGATGAAAGGGAAAGCTTGGCAACTGTCGCTCCTGCATGCGCATAGGTGAGAGGAGCAAGCACGGGCAGCTTGGTGCACACCATGTGATGCCCTGAACCCTGCTGTGAAGCGTAGGGTAGGCACGTGCACACATCAGCAATCAAGCTCTCGAAGAGAGAGCTCAAGGTCACAGACGGCTTGAGATCACCCGGTGCTGCACTCTGCATACACTGCGATTCGCTGTGCTTCTGTCCCACATTCACCCTGCTTGCGCACCGCATTCAAAACCATGGCCACCAGCAACGGCGTCGCGCACAGCAATGGGGGTGCAAAGCGCGTCATCGCCCTCTTCGACGTGGACGGCACGCTCTCCGTGCCGAGGAAGGTGCGGCCGCTGCATTGGCCTCTCGAGTGCCGCGCTGCTAGCTGGTGGCCCGCTTGCGCCAGCTCTGCCGCTGGTCGTCCCCAAACGCTCTGCAAGCCAGCCTGCTGTCGACAAGCCTGGACAAGAACAGGAATGGGAGATTCACGAGTTGCTGGCGTGCGCGGCAGCAATCGGACGCGACTATGAAGGAGTTCTTGCAACACCTGCGCAAGGTGCTGCCCTCGCTGCTGGCATGTACTGAAGGCCCTGCTGTTGCGGTAGCATATGCTGGGTGCGGTCGCGTTTGAAGCTGTCCTGACCGGGCCTGCCATGGGGTGCGCAGCGCGTGACGGTGGGCATCGTCGGCGGCTCAGACTTCCACAAGATTTGCGAGCAGCTCGGCTCGGACGGTGCGCGCCCCGTCGCCTGTGCGGCGCGTGCGAAGATTGGAATTCGCACCTGGCGCCTGCGGTTGCTGGCGCCCACCCCACCGCATGCAGCCGCCCATGGAGCCCTGCAACCAGCTATCTTAGACAACCGTAGATCTGCTGGCCGGGTGATCCACCCCCCGCAAGCCAGGGAGGCCTGACTTGGCTGCGGTGCCCCTGCAGCGGCGACCGCGTACGACTACCTGTTTGCGGAGAACGGCCTGGTCGCCTACAAGGCCGGCGAGAAGGTGGCGGTGCAGAGCCTCAAGGCGCGCCGCCCGGCCTGCGTCCCGCCCCGCCCCGCGCGTCTCCCGCCTCGCGCGCCCTCCCTGGGCGCATTCACTGGGCGGCGTCCCCGCCGCCGTGCGGCCGTGCTCCGCACGTGGATCCGCTCTACTAGGCCTGGCTGGTGTCGGTCCTGCCAGATCTTCAAAGGTCAAGCCGACCAGGGTTTTGAGGACTCCGTGCTCCCCGCTGCGCAGAAGCACCTGGGGGAGCCCGCGCTCAAGGAGCTGATCAACTTTGTGCTGCACTACATCGCGGACCTGGACATCCCGATCAAGCGCGGCACGTTCATCGAGTTCCGCAACGGCATGCTCAACGTGTCGCCGATCGGGCGCAACTGCAGCCAGGAGGAGCGCGACGAGTTTGAGCGCTACGACAAGGGCGCCGGCGTGCGGTGCCCCCCGCCCCCACGCCCGGCACACCAACCAACATGTTTTTGACGTGCAGTGCTGGGGAGGCGCGGCGCAGGCGCCAGTGAGCCGGGGCGCTGAGTGCGCCTGATCTGGCGTCGCAGGAAGGCGATGGTGGGCGTGCTGCGCGAGAAGTTTGCGCACCTGGGCCTCACCTACTCCATCGGCGGCCAGATCAGCTTTGACGTCTTCCCCAAGGTGGGCGGCCCGGCCGCCGCACGAATCCGCTCCGGTACCGCTTGGCGCGGATGCGGCTGAGGCGTGCACGCCGTGTGCCGCCGCTGCCTGCTGGCCCAGACCCGCGCTCAGGCGCCATGACGGGCGGGCAGGGCTGGGACAAGACGTACTGCCTGCAGTTCGTCGAGAAGGAGTACAGCGAGATCCATTTCTTCGGCGACAAGACCTTCGAGGTGGGCATGCCCTCCTCGCACGCCGAGCGTGGGCTCTTGTAGGGTCCAAAGCCAGAACCCTTCGACGTGCCCAAGCCCTACTGAGGCTACAGCATGGAGCGCGCACCAGTGGGCCAGTGTTAGGCATGTCGGACGGTGTGCCGTGCGTTCAGTGCTTGCATGTTATCGGCTTGCAGCACTGCCACACGTAGGCTGGCAAGCCCTGCTCTCGCATGAGCACAGTGCAAGACATGAAGCCACCTGGCAGTCTCACAGGCACCACCGGCAGCATGGCAGCTGCTGAGGCGGGCGCGAGTGCAGGGCGGCAACGACTTTGAGATCTTCTCGTCGCCGAAGACCATCGGCCACACCGTGACCAGCCCGACCGACACCATCGAGCAGTGCACCAAGCTCTTCATGATGTGACCAGGGTGGGCTGCATCGGCGAGGCAAGCACTGCTGCTCCCGCGTACCAGCTGCGCACCCAGTTGGGCCTCAGTTGTCGTAAACATGGCATGTGCTGACAGCGTTGTGCTGTGTCTGAGGCTCTTTAGAATGTTGGCTTGAAAGCGCTTTGTCTGGTGAGCATCTCCGGAGTCTGCGCGCCCTTGGGAGCTGCATGTGCACAAGCATGCAGTATTTTATTCTGGCTTGCAAAGTCCTACTGCTGTGTGTGGCAGGAGCTGTGCACCTGAAGCTGCAAGTGAAGCGTACAAGCGGCTATCGAGTCATGGTATGCTACAGGTCTGTCCGGTGTTTAGCTACTAGTTAGGCCGGCCTTGCAGCAGCCGAGTCACCTGGGTCTGTAGCACACTTCTAACGTACGTACTGAGCGGCCCAAGTTGAGACATTCTTGGGCGCCCAATGGACTCTGCCAGGTTCTGCTTGCCAAGCCCTCACACAAGCAACTCAGTTGATGACTTTGAAGGAGTGCAATGAAATGCGTGCAGCACTGGCACCGTAGTTGTACACTACGCCCGCTCTGGCATATGCTGCACACCCAGATAGTCTGGAAGAGTAAGCAAATGAAGGAGGCGCGCTGCGCGGGCAGCCTGAGGAGCATAGCCAGCTGTTCCAATGTAACCCCTCACACCCTAATATTCAAATCAACAACAAGGCTCGGGAAAAAGAATGTTGCACAGTGAGGGTGCCCCTCCTGTGGCTGCCTGAGACATGCGTACCATTGTAGCACTCGTACAATGCGCCGCAGCACTTGTCTTCCTCTGCACGGCGGGCTGGGCGCTCGTAGCGTCTGAGGAGGCAGGGGATGCAGATGGCTCCGCACTGCTCTCACTCGTTAGGAGACATGGCGGTCTGGTGCGGCCACAGTCTGGCTCTTGGGGCTGGTATGTATCCGCGTGTTGCAACTATGAACCAGCGCTGGCGGGGGCGTGCAGGCAGAGGTTGAGCTTGCAGAGGTCAGAGCGGGCCTGCGTGGCGCGCTGGCGGCAAGAGACTTTCAGGCTGGGGAGTCCGTTATAAGCCTGCCGCAGAGCCTGGTCGTGCACCTAGCATCGGCAAACTCGCACGCGCCTGTGCGCGCCGCGCATACCCGCCGCACTGGCAGCATCACATACAGCTCAAGCACACAGAAGCCCTGAGGGCCCCTGACGGCGCAGGACAGCGCAGCGGCGCTGGTGAGGCGGTGGAGGGCGGATGGAAACATGTCTAGCTATTGGGACTTCCTGCCCACGCGGCTGCTGACCCGCAACACGTTCCCTGAGGCGGCGCTGGACCTGCTGCAGAGCAAAGCCATGGTGCGTCCTATTGCAGCGGAGCCTGCTGCTGCTCACGCTCCTACTATGCAGGCGTGCGGAGCGCCCTGCAGACACAAGCGTGCGCCTGCCAAGAAAGGCAGCGTGCAGCGCCTTGTCTTGGGATGAAGGACAATGGCTTGGCGGCTGTGCGGCGCAGAAAGCGCACGCAATATTTCATCAAGTACAGGCAGCAGAGGCCTTGGCGAGCGAGGGCCTCGCGGACGAGGGCGTGACTGAGGAGGAGTTTCAGCACGCAAACGATCTGGTGCGGCTTCCCTGCTCTGCACCGCTGTGCACCACAACGTATCAGTGGCTTAAGCTTCCCTGCTTTGTCTGCATCAAACCACGCCTCACTGGAGAGCCCGCGCAGGTCAGCGCATACTGCTTCAGCTTCGCACTGGCCGCCGGCGAGCGCACGCGGCTGCTGCTCCCTGTGCTGGTCTGCCCCCATGCACAGCGCCCTTCCTGCCCATTCTGGCCGTGCACTTGCCCGGTCTTCACAGGCGGCCTCACCTCCATGGTGCGCTCTCCAGGACGCTCTGAACTATGGCGACCACGACGGCGCGGCAAACATCGAGGTGCGCCTGGCCGAGGACGGCAGCTTCGTGGCGGTCGCCAAGCGCGCCATCCAGCAGGGCGAGGAGGTGCGCCTGTGCAAGCGCTGACACTCTTTACACTGACCCTGCTGTTGGCTGCGGAGAGGATGCCTGCGCCCCTGCCAACTTGCTCCGCTCGCCAGCGCTGGCCACCAGAGTGCAAGTCGCCTGCACACGCGGCGCGGCGGTGTGTGCACTGTTGCCATCCCCTGGGTACAAGCTCGTTGGGTGAGCCGCTGCTGTGTGGAGGCAGGTTCTCAACTCCTACACCGTGGCCTGCCGCCGCAACGACTACAGCCTGTTCCACTACGGTGCGCACAAGCACAGACCTCCTTGACCAGGTCTCCCTGCATGCTCTCACCGCCGGACCTCCCGCATGCAGCCTGTGCAGCTGTGCTCGGTCAGCTGGGTGAGGGCTGCCGCTCCCGACCGCCCGCGGCGCGCGCGGCAGGCTTCATCCAGGCGCAGGACCCGCCGCGCCTGTGCGCGCTGGACACGCCCGGCGGCACCCTGTACGGCGCATCCAGCCTGGAGGAGGAGCGCGACTACGGCGCGCACACGCCCTGTCCTGCCAGCCGCACGCTGCGCGTGTGGCCATGCTGTGTGCAGAGGAGTGAGCCTGCATTGTCTTGTGAGCCTGCATTGTCTTGTGAGCCTGCATCGTCTCCTGCACACTGAGCACGGCTTTGCATGCTGCAAGCGCATGCGCCCCCCAGGACAGCGCCTGCCCCGCACCAGAGAGGGCCCACATGTGAGCGCGCAGGCGAGGGCGGCATCCTGGCGAGCGTGGAGGAGCTCATGCGCCTGCGCGCGGTGCTCGCCACCTTCCCGACGAGCGAGGAGGAGGACGCGCGGCTGCTCCAAGGTGCGTGCGCCAAAGGGTTGCGCGCAACCCTGCCCTGCCCTATGTTGGAACACGTACAAAGGTGTGGTGGACCGCGCACGGCTGCTGCAAGGTTACTACCTGTTGGTAGGCTGGTAGGACATGCGCGGAGCAAGCCTGCAGGTTGAGGGGCGGGAGCGGACCCGCCGCGAAGGCGAGGAGAACAGTGCATTAAGGCTGTGCATGCCGACGCAGAGCGGCGCGGCTGGCTGGCGTCATGGCGCGGGCTGCGGCCGCTGAGCGAGGTGGAGCGGCTCTTCATAGAGTTCAGGATGCTGCGGAAGCGCGCGCTCCAGTACTGGATCGAGCGGCTGCAGGGCGTGCTCACCCAGGCAGGCTCAGCCGGGGCGGGGCGGACCAGGTGATGCCTGGCGAGCGTGGCATCAGACTGCTGTAGATTGGCGCGTGATGTAACAAGCCACAACCGCTAGCTTGCCAAGGTCTTGTAGGTGGTGATGCACCCACAAACGTGAATCTCCCATACCCGCACCCAGCATATGCACACATCCTCTTCGGCCCTTCCAACAGGTACAACCACAACCCCAATCACCACCCATTGCCGGCACCTCCAGCGCACGCCTCGTCTCTCCACCATGCTCCTGTAAGCCTGCACAGCAAGCATTGCATATTGTGAGCATCGAGCCTGCATGCCACGTCTGCAGAGCGCCGGCTGTCACTCGCACTTGGTGCCGGCGTGCACACACTCTGCACAGCAGCCGCCGCATATTGTGGAGCCTGCCTTCTGAGGTCCTGCTATAAGCACAGCGGCCCCATGGGCTGGGCTGGGAGGCGCGCCTGACAGGCAGCTCGCATTGCTCCCTGCCGCACACACGGCCCCACACAGCACACGCACACCCGCCCCACACACCACACCCCGGCCCCAGCACACACGATGACCCCTTCCGCGAAGCCGCTCGGCCCAGGCACACCACAACAGCACAGGGTTTGCAGGTTATTCCGTTCATAGGTGCTGATTTTTTTTGCATCATGCATTGCTTCCAGATCTGGCGGCAGCAGAGTTGAATGCAACAATACGGCTTGATGAGGGTAACGCCGGTGCATGCAGAGGTCAAGCATTCTTGAGCAGAGCGACAGCCTTCCAGCCTGTCGGGCCACGCCTCCGCCACACCTCGGTACCCACAGCACAGCATGAGGTTGCAGCCCCATGAGATCGGCCCCCACACAGGGCAGCCACAGTGGCTTAGCCACGCCAAAGACAGCTCGCTGCATCGCCAACACCGGCTGTGGACAGGCCCCGGGGTCGTCAAGCACTGTGTTTAAGGGCTGCAGTCCCAGTTGCCTGAAATGCCTGACGAGCAGATCCGTGTCTTGAAGCACACTGCTTTACCTGGTGACAGCTCTCGGGGGGCCTGGGTACGCAGGGCGGCCGCACCGGTGCGCGGCGGGCGCGCCCTGCGCGCGGCGCAAGCGGGGTCAGATCAGCATCACGCCGGTCATCGCGCGCCGCTCCACCTCCTCGCGCGTGCTAGTGAAGATCTCCACGTAGCGGCTGGAGTTGGGCATGATCTGGCGGTCCTTGGCGAGCGCGAGGCGCAGCTTGGCGCCCGGCCCGGACACCTCCACGTACGCCTCGCCGGTCGGCCGGCCGTCCATGCCCAGCACCAGCTTCACCTTGTCCTCGCTGAACGCGCCGCAGCCCTGCGCGGCGCCGGCGCCGGCTGAGCGCGGGCCCATCGTGTGGGCGGCGCGAGCGCGCCTGCAGGTCCGCGTGCGGCCGTCCAGCCTTCCCAGGCCTCCAGCTCAGGTATGCAAACATCGGCATGAGATTGCGCATGCGAGTCTGGTTGCGCTGGGTCCTTGTGAGCTAGTGATACGCGCACAGCATCAAGTGCCCGCTGAACGGGTCGGCGCCGCGGCACGGCGCGACTGGTGCGGGAGCGCGGCGGGGCCGCGCCGCAAAGAACTGGATGATGTCGGGCTTGGTAACCGAGAAGGGGATGCCGCGCAGCTTGAGCCAGCCCTCCTGGAAGGGCACGTCGTCCGCGCTCAGTCCGCCCAGCACGTTCGCCATCAGCGGGTTCATGACGAGCGCGGGCGGCGCGGGCGCCAGCGCTGGCAGGCCGCCCATCACGACTGCCGCGCGCGCGGGCGCGGCCGCCGCGCGTCAGCGCCGCATGGTGCGCGTGCGCGCGTCGCGCGCCAGCTGTGTCGAGAACGGAGCATGGCGGCCGATCACGCACTGCATGCACACTGCCCTCCTCCCATGGCTCCACGCTGACGCAGACACGGAGATGACAGCATGTCATGCACTCGGCGCACTGGAAAACCAAAGCTGATATATCAATCACGCCTGACAATCACCTTCGGCCTGTGCTCCATGCGCAGCTTGGCCATGCCCGGCAAGCAGCGAGGGCAAGGCGCACTGGGAGGCCCCGGCAGCCCCGGCACCGCGCCGTAGGCGGGCGCCGCGGCAGCGGGCGACACGATGGGCGGCGCGACCTGCATCTCCGAGATCCACTCGCCGCCATGCGCGCGCTGGAAGTCCTGCTCGCTCACGTAGCTGGCCGCGATGGCGTTGCCGTCGAACTGGCGCTTGTCGAATACTGCGCGCGCCGCGCTGCGAGCTCAAGGGCGAAACGTGCGAGACGGGACAGCCGTGACTAACGAATAGAAGTTGGCCACCATGTGAAAACATACAATAGCCTGACGCACTTCGGGAATGAGACATCGCACGGCCGTGCTGGCAGTGCATGTGCCCTACACGCCCAGGCATGCAAGCCTGCAGCAGGACCTGCGCCTTGCCTCCTTGCCTGCCGCACCAGACGTCACAGGTGTTGTTGCGGTACTGGGCAGAACAGGCCTCTCAGGTGGGTCGCACCGGCGTGCGCCTTGCTGCACTCCTCGGGCGTCGCGAACATGACGTACACGCGTGCAGGTTCCAAGTCATGGACCGCGGCTGGCGGCATCGGCACCGTAACGGCCTCCACTGTGCCATACTTAGACGACTCCTCACGCACGTCCTCTAGCAGCTGCGCAGCTTCACACCGATTCTGCTCAGCTTTCTGTCCTTTGCGCTCGCGAACATTCGTGGCTGGCTAACACACGAATGCACTTCATTCTGACTTGCCCAGCAAACAGCTGCAGACACGACCATGAAAACGGTTAGCGCTTTGCAAGTGCTCACCATTTCGACTCCATGCAACGCCAAGGAGCCACAGGCTGGGTCACAGTTCTGCTCTTGAAACTCCGTGTGCTGCAGGCAGGGGCGCACGTCGTTGCGCTCCTCGCTGTCAAATAGCTGCTTGGCCTTCAGCATGTTCTTCAGCAGCAGCACGCGCGTGGGCGACGAGATCAGCCCAATGGCCAGGCGCTGCGCGGACGCGAGCGTCGCCGGCGGCGCCGGCCCCTCCGGCGGCTCCACGTAACCCTGCGCGGTCACCCCGGGCCTTGTGGCGCACCCCGACCTGCGTGCGCACTGGCTGCCTCTGCTCTTCTGCATGGCCCGCACAATGCGGTTGCAGCATGTTCCCAGCAGTCACCACACACCCGCTCCGGTGGCCGCGGGCTCGCTTGATGCGCGCGCGCATGTGAAGGGTGCAGCGGCAGCCACGGGTCGCCGGCCCCGCCGAGATGTTCACCGCAAATGCGAGGCGCTGCAACCAGGGCTCGCCTTGGGCCGGCCGACGTTTATGTGGCGGCCGCACAGCTCCACCTTGTCGAGCGCTGTCGCGCTGGTCGCCAGCTCGTCGGTCCGCAGCTCCACAAAGCCAAAGCGGCCTGCTCAGCGCCCCCGCTGGTCAGCCTCGCAGTCTAGGGGCTACGCACGCAGGCCATGCGGAGGTTTGGCTGGCATGAACATCGACTAGCAGGTCGGGCGCTGCAGCTGTGCAGGCTCGGCAGAAGCGGGCGGCGCACCAGAGGGGTCGAGCGAGGCGTTGACGACAGCGGGATTGTTGATGGGATCGAGGACCAGGTGAGCCAGCGCGCCGTTGAACAGCTCGCGCAGCATCTGGTCCGTGACCGCGCCGATTGTGAGGTTGCCCACGTAGCACTCGCGCTGCTTCTTGCCGCTCGTCATGCCGGGCCCGCCCGCCATCGACTGCGCCAGGACAGCAGCCGGCATTGTTACTGACGGGCCCGCGCTGCGAGCGTGGGAGGGGGTTGACACACCGGCGCCCGCACCTGCTGCTGCATCAAGAGCTGCTGAGTGAGCAGCTGCTTCTGCAGCTGCTGCTGCTGCAGCGCCTGGAGCTGCTGAAACTGCACCTGCGCACGTCCGCGCGCCCGCCATCAGGATCCCGTGAGGGACTCAGCAAAGTTCCGGCGCTGAGCTGCACCCCGCGCGCCTGCTGAACGGCTTCAGCGTCGCTGAAGCCAGAGTCCCGCCTCCGGTCTCGGCGCGGGCTTCGGCTGCGAGTGCACACAGCACACCAAACAGTCGGCAAGGACAGCGCACCAAACACGGCCAGTAAAGCAGCACCCGCTGGTCAGGAGGCTACACAGGAAAACAGCAGCCTGCAGCACCGGACCAGGCGGCCGGCACTGCGCACGTGGCGCACCTGCGGTCGCGGCTGCGGTCGCGCTTGCTCTTGTGCTTGTGGCTGCTCTTTTCCCTGCTCTTCTCCCTGCTGCGGCTGCGCCTGCGCGAGCTCTTGTGCGAGCGCTCATCCCGGTCGCGCTCCCGCTCGCGCGAGCGTGACCGCGCCATGGTCAGGCTCTGCTCGCCAACACTGGAGGCCTTCAACCCAGACACCGAGCGCAGCACAGCACAAGCTCAGAACTTACCCAGAGACAAGCCCTGCTTTTTTTTTACTATACAGTCGCAGACGGCCTCTAGCAATAGGTCTGTCTCGAACTGCTCCAGACTGCGCTGATATTGAGGACGGGTGTGTAGGCGTGAGCAAGCCCTTTGCCACTCACTGCAGGCCCTGTCATTGTGCGTTCTGAGAGTCAAGCCGCAGAGCGCTCGACCCCGCCTGCCCAGACAGGCGGGCAGAGCTCTGCCTCCTGCTCCTGCCGCACGGGCCACTTGAACCAGGTCGTCCGCGCAATGGCATAGGACCATGAAAGCGCAAGGTCTGGGAGCCGTGGCCAGGCCTTGCACGGGATGGCGGTTACGCACGCGCCGCATTGGCTGCGAAAGGCAGCTTCGGCCGCGGGCGGGGCAACTGCCGGTCCGGGGCGCCGCCGCGGCGCCGGGCGCGCTCGCGAGCGCCGAGCAGTCCCGCTTGCACGGCGGGCTGCGCCTGGAGCCTGAACCAGCGGGTCAGGCCGGCCTGGTTGGCGCGGCCGCGGAGGGCAATGACGAGCGCGTGCTGACCACATTCCGCTGGCCGGCCGCGCTGGACGGCAAGGATGTCGCCGTCCTGGGTGCGCCTGCGCGCCAATACAAGGCTCAGCCAAGGCTAACTGCTTACAGTTTGGTCAAGTGTGCACGTCCACGTTCATGGTAATACATACTGTCCTGGCCTGAGGTCAAGGGGAGTCTATGGCCGTGTGAAACCAGCGGTCTGTCACCAGCGCGTGGACACTCAAGAACACTGGCGCCCTGGCAGGCTCGTTCACGGACTGGTCTGCGCCCGTGGAGCTCAGGCGGAGCCCGGAGACCGGCGACTTTGTGCGGACGATCGCGCTGGCGCCTGGCACCTACCAGGTCCGCTCACGTGGACTCAACTTGTGCCAGAGAGCGCATTGCCGGCACCAGCAAAGGCCACTGTCCAGCATCATGGGGCAAGTTGTGTCCCTGCTCTTCGGGGACAACAACGGTCCACGCACCTTCTGCTCTGCAAGCGCGTGCGCCTGAGGGGCTGTCGGCTGGCCGCGGCAGTACAAGTACCGCGTCAATGGCGAGTGGGCCACCAGCCCCTGCGAGCCCATCACGGGCGACGGCTCTGTAAGCCCCGGCCCACAAGGGAAGCGCTGCAAGGATTAAAACATTCATGTCACCTGCTTGTGGCCATTGGCAAAGTTGCGACAGGTCTATGGCGTGCTTGCAGCGCAGCAGGCATGCACTGCCGTAGTAGTGTCCTGCTTGATAAAAATAGCAGAGCAAGCATGTTGCACCCACACGGAAGATTCTACCGCTTCGCCAGTGCCTCCCTCGTGCGCACAACCATGCACCTGATGCTCAGCATCCAGTACATGCGCCCGCGCTGTGCCCTGCCAGCACATGAGCCCATCATCCTTGTCCCCATGCCCGTCCCGATGTGTGCATGTGCAAGTGTATCGAGTCACAAGGAAAAGCCTGCATGCAGGGCTTCTTCAACAACCAGCGCCTGGTAGCGCCGTCCGCGGCGTTCCACTGGCAGGCGCGCTGGGGCGGCGCGGAGGTGTTTGTGACCGGCGACTGGTGCGCCTGGGCGGTGCGCGACCCTCCCGCGTGCTCGAGCCCCTTCCTGTGCCTTGCAGCGAGTGCAGGGGGCGTGGAGGCGGCAGTGAGTGGCGGCTGGACGCCGCGCTTCATAGGCCTTGGGCGAAGGCTGACGCGCTGTCTGAGCAGGAGCTCATCCCGCTGCGGCGAGACCCCGTCAGCCAGGACTTTCACCTGGCATGCAGCCTGGCGGTGCGTGACTCCCAGCATCCCAGTACGTTTACATGCAACCGCCTGGCTCGTGCCGCTTGCTGCCATGGTCTGCTGCCTTGAGCTTTGCTGACCTGAGAAGCACAGCGGGGATGCTGCCTGCGAACACCGCCCTGGCCAGGCGACCGGGCGTGGCCCCCGCTGCTGATCGGGCGGGACGGCAATGCCTTGCCGGAAGCGCAATCCAGGCACTGCTGCGCGCTGAGTACCAGGGCGTCCGGCTGACCTGGTGCAGAGATGGTAGTCACCAGGTCAACTTCCGCTCAGCTTAATGTAGGATACCCTACGCAACCTGAGCGCTCACCACGCGCATGCAGCCGGGCTCGTACTGCTACCAGTATCTGGTGGACGGCACCTGGATGACGTCGCCGGACGTGCCGGTCGGCCCCGACGACGACGGCCACTTGTGCAACAAGGCGCGCGCAGAGCCGCGCGCGTAACTGGCTGCGCATCGGCGGCCCCGCTTTGCAGGAAGAGCAGCTCGCCAGGGGGGCAGCAGCCCCTCGTGCCAGACTGATGTTGGCAGAGTCCCTTTGACCGACAGGCTGCAGACAGATTCGCATTGGGGAGGTAGTGCGCTGCTTGGGTCGCGGGCAGCAATGGTCTGGCGTGCTCGCTGCGCATTTCGCTGGCCTGCGCGTGCTGCAGAACAGCAGAGCAGCTCGGCTGTGCGAGCTGCTGGTGCAACCCATGGTTGCATGCGACGCGGCGCGCGCGCGCCGCGCGCCAGATGGCGGTGCAGGACGCGCCCGCCTTCCACATCTTCTACGCGACCGGCTGGCGCGACGCCGTGCTGCGCGTGCGCACGCTGGACGCCGACGGCGCGCCGCAGACGCCGGCGCGCCGCTGCGGGGAGCGTCTCGGACAGCTGGCTGTGCAGGGATTCTATGCTGCGGGGGTGTGAGCGGGACGGGCTCTTCCCGACATTGCCGGAAGCATGTGTGTCTGCATGCTCGGCGCTACCGCTGCACGCGTATGGAGTCCGGGTGCTAGGCAGCAGCCAAGTTGCGTGCTGAGCTTGGGGGCGCAGGGCGAATTCTTCCCGTCACAAACACCACGTCCTTCGCAGCGCAGCGCAGCCGCCGCGGCGCCGCTGCCTCACCTGCAGCCCGGCTGGGCGCGCAGGGCTGGCGGGAGGTGCCCATGTTCACCGCGCCATCGCGCGCCGCGCCACTGGGCGGCGCCTGGCTCAGCGCGGTCGTGCCTGCCACCGGCGACCCGGCGCGCGGGCCGCCGCAGCTGGAGTTCACCGTGGCGGACGGCGCGCCCCTGCCCTGCAGCCGCGTTCTGTCGGAAGCGCCCGCTTGCCTGACCGGGCGTGCGACGCGCCGGGTTTGGGGAAAGCGAACGCCCCTGTCCAAGGCTCCGCGCGGCTCGCCTCTTTGCTGCACGTCCTGGAAGTTGGACGGCTTGAAACGGGTGGTGAGTGTGCTGTCTGCCTGGGATGCGGCACAAGTAGCAAACACGCTTCTGCGGGCGCTGCTTGACTGCATCCGCGGCCGGTCACGCGGCATCGGATGCATGCAGGCGACGGCGCGGCGGAGGACCGGCCGGCACCCGGGTGCACGTACCTGTGCCGCGCCCCCGGCGGCTTCAAGCTGCTCAGCGGGCGGCTGCGGCCCTTCCCGCGCGCTCGCGCGGCGTCCACTATGCTGGCGCGCGCCGCGGCCCTGCTATCCAAGCACGCTGTCCGTGTACACAAAGTGCTGGCACGCCGGAGTGCTGCTCACGCGACACCTTGCGGGTTCTCGCCGCTCGCCCCTGCGCCGACGCAGCGCAGCGCGCGCGCCCTGCCAGGCGGTTATGGTAGGGCTAGGGTAGGGTAGGGCGGGCGTCAAGCGCGCGCTCGCGCGGCAGGTCAGCGACCTGGACGGGACCATGGTTGGTGAGGGCGCCGACGCGGACGCGGCCACAGCCCGCTTCTGCGCCTACTGGGAGGACACGGCGGCGCTGGCGGGCAGCGTGCTGGTGTACAACACGGGCCGCTCGCTGGGCCAGTTCACCGCGCTGTGGGCGGAGAAGGCGGGCGCGCTCGCGCTGCCCGACGTGCTCATCACTGCTGTGGGCACCAAGGCGCGCACGGCCGGAGTCGCCTGCATACTCATTCATTCCTGCCGGCCTCCTTACGTCACCTGGCCTGGCCGAGCGGAGCACCAGGTAGAGCAGCATCACAGCGCGCTCGATCACTGCCTTGGCATGGGGGAGAGTGTGCCTGCTGCGACGACTTACAGTGCGCGATATCAGATGAAAGCTTCTGTGAGGAACGGCATATTGCTGCAGACTTCCCTGCAGCGCTTGTGGTATCCGGATCCGGTGCTATCGACAGGGAGGTCTGAGCTAGGCTCTGCTCCAAGCTTGCATGGGCTGCAGCGCGGCCTGCTTTCGCCCAGGCACACACGCCGATCATCCGCCGCCTTGCCGACTGCAGGGAGGTCTGTCAACGGACAGTCCTTGTCACCCTTCTGACGCCCATAAACCGGGCAGCATGACGGTGGTGCGTGCTCGGCTGAGCGCGCCCGCGCGGCGCGCAGATCTTCCTGCTGGACACGCAGGAGAAGGGCCGGTGGGCGGTGGGCGGCGCAGCGTGGAAGGAGGACCTGCAGTGGGCGCGCCGCCTGTCGGAGGGCTGGGACCTGGGCCGCGTGCGCCAGGCGCGCCAGGCCCCGCCCGCGAACCCCGCCTCTGTATGGCCTGAAGGGTATAGCATGCGCGTTGGTCGGCGGCACGTGCACGCCGGCGCAGTGCGGCTTGCTCCCACGCCTCTCATGACGGGGGATATGTGTCCCTGTCCGCCATGTTGCAGCCCAGGTGCATGGTCCCTATGCAGGGCAAGGCCTGCATGCGCTGGCTCTCAAGTAGGGGAACTCCAGCCGAGTGTGCAGCTCCGTGCCGGCGGGCAGGTGGCCGGCGAGGTGCTGGGGCGGCTGGGCGAGGACGCAGGCGCCTGGCTGGACCGCGGCACGGAGCACCCGCACCGCATCGCGCTGTCCGTGCGCGGCGACCGCGCCGGCGACGCCGCGGAGCAGCTGCGCGCCGGCTTTGAGGCTGCCAGCGTGCAGGCGCGCCCCTGCGGCTGTGCCCTGTGATGTCAGGGGGTTGACGCCTGTGCGGCTCAGGAGCGGCGCACGCGCAGCCTCGATGCGGCCTGGTGCGGGAGGCACATGCTGCAGATGGCGCTGCCGTTGCGGCATAGGGGTTTAACCCTCTTGCCAGCCCTGGCATACCCGCTGTGTTGTGTTGTGTGAGACTAAGGGCGCCTGGAGGGTAGCGCCCGGCGTGCCGGCTGACAGCTGCTCGGGGAGCCCGCCGCGCTGGCCTCCCGCACGGCCCGCCGCCAGCACCGAGCAGGGCTCAAGGCGCGCGAGTGTCTGGACGGCCCGCCGCAGGTGCGCATCATCACCAGCGGCACGGGCGGCTGGCGCTATGTGGACTGCGTCAGCGTGCGCGGCGGCAAGCTGGAGGCGCTGGAGTATGTACGCACGCTGTTCGGCGTGCCGCGCGACCGCTGCGCGGCCGCCGGCGACTCCGGCAACGACATCCTCATGCTCGAGGGCGCGGCCCCGCGCCTGGCCGCCCGCCTGGCCAGGCCTCCCTTGGCACGCACGGCCCTGCTGGGCCAGGCTGGCGGTGATAGGCGCTCATTCACACTTACGAGCCCGCCACCACGCACAGCCCCTGATGGGACGCGCAGCGTGGGTAGCGAGCGGGCCAAAGGCTGAAAGTTGTCCGCCAAAGGCATGCTACTGCCGGTCGTCCGGCCATTGACCTCCGTCAAGGACGTGCAGCCGCCTGCGCGCGCAGGCGCCAACCCTGCGATCGTGGTGGGCAACGCGCAGCCGCTGCTCGTGGACTGGCTGACGGCGCGGCCGCAGGACGCGCGCGTGGTGCTCACCGACGCGCCCATGGCCGACGGCATCCTGGAGGGCCTGGCGCGCCTGGGCCTGTACTGAGCGCGGCGGCATGGCGCGCTGCGTCAGGCCAGCGACTGGCCGGACAATGACGAGGGGTGGGTGCGCAAACACCCCGCGCGCTGGGCGCTGCCTGGACCTGATCGGACTGAACCCCGAGCACACGCGCTGCACTGAGTGCTTGCATGTGGGGAGGGCAGCTCGCATGTTGGAGCGGCTGCGGCGGGCGGTGCATGGTTTTGAGCAAGCCCACATTAGGATTAGGTGTGTCGGCCGGGGCCAAGCGCGAGGTGGGCTTGTCCCCTGGCTTGGGGCCTGTTCGGGGCATTGTCGCCTCCCTTTGCAGGCCGTACTTATAGCAGATATACTAGGGCCCCAGCCGGTGACTTTTTAATAGTAAGGCAGGTGCTGACTTATTATCGCAAGGAGACAGTGGTAGCTGAGAAGATAATGCACGAGGCCTTGAACGTTGAGGCGGGTTTTGTGCTTGGTCAGCTTGTTGTGCTGTGGTTTGCCCGCTATCATGTTTTTGTGGTACCCTGTTTGCCAGTTGCTGTCCTAATGTGCCGTGGCGCGAAGCCCAGGTTGGTCATTGCTGGCATGGTCCTGAGCTGGTGAGTCCAGAGCACATTGGTAACACTGCGCAGCGCACAGCTTATGATTTGGCGCTCCAACAAGGCTGCGGCATTATACTCTTTTACAAGCGTGCATGATGTCGCACTTCATTCCACTTCACAAGCAGCAACAGGCCAGACCATGACAGGGCGCAGTGCCAGTGCAAACACACTCTCCGACACGACACCGGCGGAAGCATGAACACAGCCCGGTTGTGCAGCGGATTTGGCCACCAGTGGTAAGATATGGCGTCCTCAATGCACCCCGTGCATCAAAGCCACCCGCGACTGCGCACTCGCTCTCGTGCTCATCACACCACATGTGACCTCGATGCGAGCGCGCACCGGACAGGAACACTGCAAAATGATACCGGAACCCTCGTCTGGCTGCTCCAGGGCAGCCAGAGCGCCGCCTGCCCAGCCCGCACGCGCTGGCACAAGGGCCTCACTGTAGCGAGGCAGCGCACGGCTGACGTTGCACACTGGCAGGACTGGTGTGCGGATGCACAAATCATGTCCTTCGACCAGGACACGCTGTGCACATGCGCAGGCCATGCCAGGGTAGGCCGCGCAAGGGCGCGGCCCCCCCGCTCGGCCCGGCCTGGCCACACGCACATGCAGGAGCCTGAGCTCCTTCCCATGGACATATGATGCAGCCTCCTGGTCATCACGATCCAGCCACTGGTGCGCCACGCCCTGGCAGCACAGCGACCTTCGGACCCCCCGAGACACACGCGCTCACATCCAAGCTGCGCACACGCGCGGGCTGGACGACGCGGGCCCCCCCCCGCGCGCCGCCGCGATCCCGGCGCCCAGGCCGCCGGGCGGGCCGCCCTGCAGCAGCAGCTTGCGCTTGGGCGGCAGCACGGGCGCCTCGTCGTCGCCGGCCGCGTACCCGGCGTCCGCCGGCGCGCCCGCCTCGTCCGCGCCCGCCGGCAGCATGCCTGCGCGCGGGCCGCCGCGGTCGCGGGTGAAATGATTTAACTCAAATGTACTGCATGCTGTGACGCGCATGTGAGACAGCCACGGCGCTCGGTCAGCAACAGCAGGCGTGTATGTCGCTGTCGGTCGCACATCTGCTTGCCCTGCGCCAGCCCCGGCCGCACTCCCACCGGCATGCTCGCGCGCCACCGCGGCGAGGCGCGCCGGCACTGCGAAGGAGTGGCTCTCGCGGGCAGAGCGGCGGGGCGCACCCAGCACCAGGCGGGGCAGCGCCTCCCCCGGCGCCGGGCTGGCCGGCAGCGAGGGCGCGCAGTCCACGGCATGGCTGACCGGCCGGCCGTTCGGGCTGCAGCTGGGCGGCTCGCGCGCAGCCCGGCCGCCCGCCAGCGCATGCTCCGAGCCGGGCCCCGCCTCGCGCGCCGGCGTGAGCGGGCAGCCGCCCGCGGCCGCCGCGCCCGCGCCCGCGTCCCCTGCCGCGCTCCCCGGCCCCGCTGCCGGCCCCGCCTCGGGCCGGCCCGCGGCGCCGCCCGAGCGCCGCGGGCGCAGCGCCCACGCCGCCATCTCGGCCTCCAGCGCGGCAGCCTGCTCCGCGAGCGCGCCCGTGGCGCCGCCGCTGGCCTGCCGGGCCGCGGGCGCCTCTGCCGCCGCGGCAGGCCTCGCTGGGCCGCCCGCCGCGTGGCTGGCAGCGCCGACGCCGCCGCCCAGGGCGCCGCCGCCGCCGCCCAGGGCGCTGCTGCCGCGCAGGAAGGCGAGTGCGCCCGACGCCGCGCGCGCCGCGGCCTCCGCGCTGCTGGCGGCCGCGCGCGCGGCGGCGCCGGCCGGCGAGCGCGGCGGGCCGGGCGCGGCCGCGGGCGGCGGCGATGCCAGCTCGGATGGCTGGTCCAGCGCGTGCCGGCGCGCCTCCATGTCGCGCACGCGCGCCTTTGCGGCCCTGCGCGTGCTGGCACTGGCGTCGATGCCGCGTAATGGACGTCGCTGTTGTTCAGGTACGCACGCAATACCTCAAGGACAGAGCGGCCGAGGACACCCTTGCTGACTCAAGTGGAGCTCCTGCTATGCCTTGCACACTACACTAGAGCAATAGGGTAGGGCAGGATAGACTTACCAGACAGGGATGCCTCGGGCCAGGGCCGGTATGATCTGCCAGCGTGACATGCTGAGTCGCGGGCAACCTGAATGTATCTGCAGGACTGCCGATGGAGTCCCAGGAGGTCGGGTGCGAGACGCCGGTGCAGCTCTCGCGCACCGCGTCTGCTGCCGGTAGAAGCTGGCTGCGGGGGTTGCCGCCGAGGCCGCGCCCTCCGCAGCCTGCCCGGCCGACGGCTCCCCTGCGGCGGCCACGTCGTCCGGCGCGCCGTCCGCGCGCTCCGCCGCCTCCAGGCGCGCCGCCCGGCCGCCGCCGCTGCTCACGCGCGGCGCGCCCAGCGCGCACCCCGACGCCAGCAGCTCCGGCGCGGCCGCGTCGGCGGCGGGCGGCTGCAGGGCCGGGGCCTGCGGCGCGGCCGGCGGCGCCGCAGCGGGCCGCGGCGCCGCCGCCAGTGCGGAGCGGCCCTCCACCAGGAAGGATGCGGGCTGACTGGGCGGCGCGGGCGCCGGGCCGGCGCGCGCCGCGATGCTGACGCTGGCGCCCCTGAAGCCCAGCACCGCCCTGCGCGCGGCGGCCGGGTCACGGGCGCAGGCACCAGACATGTCTCAAGCACCAGGAGGGGCTGGCTGCATGCCGCTGTGCTGCTGACAGGTCTGCTTCCGTGGGGGCGTGGCTGCGCGCATGCGCATGGTTGCGCCGCATACCCCTTTCACACTGACATGGCAGCATGTCGCATGCGGCAGCGCCGGGAGAGCACGCCTGGCGCCGCGCGCAGTGCGCCACGGGCCAGCGCGCACCGCGCGTCGTCCAGCAGCTCGTCGCGCTTCTTGGCGCCGCGGCGCCAGCGCGCGCCGCCGAGCGCGCGGCCCTCCAGGAACGCGGCCAGCAGCGGCACGGTCACGCGCGGCGCCGGCTCCAGGCCGCCGTCGCGGCGCTCCTTGTTGATGGCCATGAGCACGGGCGCCTCCAGCGAGTCGCGCGCCACGCGCTGCGCCGTCGTCGGCGTGCAGCCGCCGCCGCCCGCCGAGCCGCCGCCCGCCGCCTGGTCCGAGCGCGCGCCCAAAGCTCAGCCCCGCCTGAATGACCATGCAGCCCAAGCCGCTGGCTCGGCGCTTGTGTTTGCTGGCCTCCGTGACGGTCAGCACAGGCTCTTCCAGCGAGTCGTTTGCGGCGGCGCTGAGTGGTGGCCGGCGCGCGCGCCGCTGCCACGGACTGGCCTGGCCAGGGCGACGCATGCAGGCGAGGCCTCGAAGCAGCCCAGGATGCGACACACGAATATCGCTGCTGCCCTGGCCCTAATCCAATGCCCTGGCACAGGAACTACCCCAGCAACATGCTGAGCGCTCCGACAGCCTTTCCTCTGCTTTCCTTTCCGACACGCCGCATCTCCTAGCAACCACAGCCCATCAACCCCTATGCGACCGCGCGCTCACCAGCTCGTGCGACAGGCTGCGCGCGCGCGCGCGCGCGGCCGCGCGGCGGCCCTTCCAGGGCGTCGCGACGCCGGGCGCCCACTCCTCCTCCTCCCCCTCTTCCTCTTCTTCTTCCTCCTCCTCCTCCCCCTCCTCGCCCGCCGACTCAGAGCCCGGCTCGCCGGCACGCCCCGGGCCTGGCGAGCCCGCGGCCTCCGCTGGGGCAGGCGCGGCCGCGGGGGGCTCGGGCGCGGCGGGCTCGGCCAGCGCGTCGATCTCCTCCAGCAGCGAGTCCACCTCTGCGTCCAGCGCCGCCTGCGCCGAACCCTACTCCTCAAACCCTGCGCAGCCTGGGGCAGATGCATGTCCCTGGTGCATCTGTCCCAGGTGCGCCTGGGTGCGCCCGAGGAGGGGCCGCGCCCCACGGCCGCCTCCTGGCTCATGCGAGAGCATATGTGTGAGTGTGCTGCCGCTTGTGAACCGCCTTTAGATTGGGTGGCAGCGCTGTCACCCATGCGCGCGCGACGGCAGCACACTCCCGGGGGCTGCGCGCGCTCGGCGACCGCGCACTGCCGCGGCCCGCGCCCTGCTGGGGAGCCTGCGGCTGCGCAGGCAGCTGCGCAGCGGGCGCGCACGTGCCGGGCGCCCGCGGCTGACCGCAGCCGCAGCGGCTCGTCGTCCTCCGCCTGCGCCGCCAGCGCGGCCGCCAGGCCCGCCTGCGCGGCGGCCCCGCGCGCTCAGCGCCGGGCGCTCGGCAGCGCTACGCAAGCCGCCACATGCTGGAACCAAAGTCCAGGCTCCTTCCTTGCACGCAGCACGGTGCTCAGATGCTCTGCGGATTGAGATGAAGATGTTGATGATCCAGGCCCTGGCCTGGCGTCCAGAGGCTGGATCCCTCCTTCTTTTTTTTCTTAAATTTCTCCCACTGGGGGCGCGCCTGCGCGGCGGCGGCCGTGCGCAGGGCGCCCGCGCGCTCCTCCTTGGCGCCGTCCAGCTGCAGGCGCAGCATCTCCGCCTCCTCGCGCGCCTCCACCGCCTCGCCCGCCGCCTCGTACGCCTGGCCCCGGCCGCCGGCTCAGCCGCCGCGCCGACGCGCGCGCACCACGCATGCGCTGCCTCTAGTCAGGAGTATTGCATTTGCAGCAGCCCGAGCGAGCCGGACAGCATCCCTTGATCCGGAGCATACCCGTGTCAGACCTGCAGCATCGCTGTCCAGTGTGCATGGACAGCTCCCTTGTTTGCATCCATGTTATGATGGCGTATGCATACGTGCTGCCCAGACTCAAGAGCGGCCACCCTCACACACGGACGCGCCCGCCGGGCCCCGGGCGGGCGGCGGCGCGCGCCTGCGCCTTGTAGTGCGAGGCCGCGCGGAAGAGCGTCTTGAGCAGCGCGCGCGCCTCCACCGCGCCGCGCACGCCGGTCCAGCGCCGCACGGCGGCCGCGCCGTCGCTGCTGGCGCCCATGCGCGCGTCCTCCTCCGCCTTGGCCGCCAGCAGCATCTCCTGCGTCTCTGCGATCTGCGCGCGCGGACGTGGCCCGCTTCCCTTGCGCCCAGACGGGTGCGCCCAGATGCACGGCGTTCCACTGCCGTCTCGTTGCGTAGCTCTTTGCAGTCATCATGTCAGCGCTTGAGAGACGCCATCACAGTGCTCTGCATGCAAACGCGCACATGCAGTCTGCACAGCACAAAACGGGCGCTCGAGTGACGCATTCAGTGGCGCGACGGCGCTGGTGTACAGCCCGGTGTGCGGCCGGCACCGCCGCCGCCCGGGCCACGGGCGCGCCTGCACGCTGTGCTGCTTGATCTGCGCGTCCAGCGCGGCGGCGTCGCTGGTGGACGCGAACTTGCCGCGCGCGGCCGCGCGCTGCAGGTCCGCCAGGCGCCGCGCGGCCTCTGCGCGCAGCGCCTTCTCGCCCTCCAGGACGCGCTGCAGCTCGAACGACTGCCGCGTGCGCGCGCGCGGGCCTCAAACACGGTACGCCGCGCGTCGGGCGCCCGCCCGGCGCGCGCGCGGGCCTCAGGGACGGCGTGGCCGCGCGCCAGGCGCCCGCCCGGCAGTGCGCGCACCCTGCCCGGCCCGCCAAGGGCGCCGCGGGGCCGCGCGGCACTTTCCCCGCCCGCCTGCGGCGGTGGCTGGGAGCACGCGCCGTGTCTCCAAGTATGCGGCTCGGAGCATGCGGCCGCCGCCCACGCGCTGCCAGGGTCTCTAGTACGGCAGCATGCAGTGTGCTATCAGACGATGCGCCAATGAATGGTGAGACAGGCTTCGTGCGCAGCGTGGCTGCCCAACACGCTGAGGACGAGCGGACAGGCTTGTGCAGCCACCCGCGGCGCCCGCGTCGCCGAGGCGGGCGGGCGGCGCGTGGCGCGACGGGCGGGCCGCGCGCCTGGCAAGCCAGGCCGAGCTCGTGCTCAAGCCACTCGCGGCGCGCGCGCTCGTCGCGCAGCAGCGGCGCGCCCGCGTTGGGCTGGCACTCGGGGCCGGGCGGGCCGCCGGGCCGCGCAGCCGCCGCGGTCGCCGCGCGCTCGTGCCGCGCGTCCGCCTGCGAGCGCGCCGCGCGGTGCACCTCCACCATCTCCTGCGGCCGGGCGCGCGCGCTTCACGGGTAGGGTTAGGGTACGGTAGGGTAGCCTCGGCGTCACGGCTGCCACGCTGAGGAGCAGGACAGGCGCTGCGCGACCTGCACAGGGGCGGCCTGCCGGCGACTCTAGGCCGGAGCCAGGGTCGAGCGGCGGCCCCGAAACCGCGCGACGGGCCGCGCCTTGAGGCGCCGGCGCGCGGCGTCGGCCTCCTCCGTCTTGCGCCGCAGCACGGCCGCCTGCTTGGCCTGCACCATCTCCAGCCGGTGCACCTGCGCGGCGCGCCGCGCCCGTCGGCCACCCCTTCTCTGGCCTGCGGCCACAGCCGCAGTCCCACAACCGGACAGCACCAGACTCCACCAGCCCAGGGACAGCGGATACTCCTTTCCAGTCCAAACTCGAGCCTTCCGCATGCATGGTATGCTGCAGGCTACGTGCAATCCTACCCTAACCCTAACCCTAACCCTTCATGACATGGCGCGCGGGCGGCGGCACCTGCGCCTGCTGGCGTACACCGTCGCGCCGCAGCGTGGCCATCTCGCGCTCGCGGCTCCGCCGCCAGTCCGCAAACTCCTTGGCCGACTTCTCGATCTGGCGCGCCAGCGCCACCTGCCGCCCGGCCCCACGCGCGTCGCAGGCTGTACGGATTGACGCGCCCGGCGCAGCTGCCGCACACGCGGTCGCAGCGCGCCCGTCACTGCTGGCGCCGCAGCCGGCAGCTGCCCTGTGAGCATGAGCCGCAGCGCACGGTCAGCCGGCCGCCATGCGCACAGCCGCCGTCGCGTCTGGACCGCCTCTGCGCGTGCCGGATGCGCGCACACGCGCTGCATCACCCGTCACATGCATTCCAAACCGGCGCGCGGCGGCCCGCGGGCGGCGCGGGCGGGCGCGGCTAGGGTTAGGGATAGGATATGCGCGCCTTCTGCTGCTTGATGACCTGGATGTCGGCCTGCAAGTGCCCGCACTTCTCCACCGAGCGCCGCTGCAGCGCCTCCACCTGCTGCGCGCGGCGCTCCTTGGCGCGCACCTGCGCGCGCGCGCCCGCAGACTTAGGGTAGGGTCAGGGTAGGGATGTCATCCTCCAGGTGCCCGCACTTCTCCACCGAGCGCCGCTGCAGCGCCTCCACCTGCTGCACGCGGCGCTCCTTGGCGCGCACCTGCGCGCGCGCGCGCGCAGAGGCAGGGTTACGGTAGGGTAATAAGCCTGAGGCCCTGCATGGCGGCGCTGCGCGGTTTTGCCGCCTGAGCAGCCCCAGCTGGCTGGTGGAAGCCTTACATCCCATAAATCCTGCGAGCGCGCCCATGGCAGCGGCAGACCAGGAATACAGCCTGTTGCGCTGGCCAGGGTAGGACAGATTTAGGGTCGGGGAAGCACGAGCGCCCCACCTCCTTCATCTTGGCGTCGGTCATGGCCAGGCGCTCGCGGTAGTGGTGCTGCAGGCGCAGCCGGTCCTCCTCGCTCGCCTCCAGCAGCGACGCGATGCGCTGCCGGGCCGCCGCAGGAGCCCAGCTCAGACCGACAGGCTCGGACCGTGGGCCATGGGGCACTGCCTGGTGGGCTGTGCAGCGCTGTGGCGCATCATAGGTCCACTAGTGTGCATTGCGCGGGCCATGCAGGGCCTTGAAGCCACGGCACCGTGCGCCATAGACAAATGTCCATCTGTCGCAGCCCAGGCTGGCACAGCCCTGCACCAATGCTAGCTGCCTTTGCTGCGGTGCTCCCAGCAAATGCGATGGAACAGAAGAAATCTGTCACTGCATGTGCACGCATGCATGCACGGGGAGCGCAGCCGCGTGCACCAGCCGCCCACGCTCTGCCGGGACGCATCGAGTCTGCGTGAAGGCGCGCGCGTGCACGCAAAAGAGCGGGCCGCGCGCCTGCACCAGCTGCCCGCGCTCCTTCTGCAGCGCGTTGCGCTCGGACGCCAGCGTCGCGAGCGCCTCGTCGTAGTGCGCCTTGAGGTGGTCCACGCGGCCGATACCGTTGCCGCCGGCCAGGCGCGCCATCTCCGCCTCCTTCGCCTCCAGCGTGCGCTGCAGCTCGTCCAGGCGCCCCGCCTGCCGCGCCTGCTCCGCCCTGCGCGCCGCCCCCGGGTGGGCATCAGGCCGCACCGCGCGGGCTGCCCGCCTACGCACCCCGCGCTCGACCCCCGGCGTGCGCTGCTGCCCTGGCTGTCATGGGCGCGGCGACAGGCGCGCCGACGGGCGTCCACGGCCGCGCCGGCACGGTGTAAGCATGCCCGAGGGCTTGAATGCAGTGCGTGCTTGAAACCCCGGCGCGACAGGCCCCGCACCGGTGCGCCTGCTCCTCAACGGCAAACTCCTCGTCGTGCGCCAGGTCGTCCGCGTCCCCCTGCTCGCCCTCGCCGCCGGGCCCCGACCCCGCGCCCGCGTCGCTGCGGCCGTCGCCGCCGTCGTCGGCCGCCGCCATGTCCAGCGCCGCGACCGTGCGGTCGTGCGCTAGCGGCGTGCCCGGCGGCGCGCGCGCCTGCCGGCGCGCCGACAGGATTGCCGAGCCGGAGCAGCGCTGCACCTGCGCAGCCGCGGGGCTGAGATGTCAGGGCACTGGTCACTGACCAGCGTGTACCCTCATGCAACCCATTTAGTGGCACTGGCAACATAATGCATGGTGGGCGCGACTCGCAAGCCACACCACGCACAGGCGCCACGCGCGCTGACGCCAAGCGAGGGGTTTTGGGGTGTAGGCTTTTGGGGGCATGCCTGCCGCAGGCGCCGGACCTCCTTCTCCAGGCGCGAGATGCGCGTGAGGTAGCCCTGGATCAGGTCGCTGGGCTCCTCATCCTCGCCCGCGCCCCCCGCGCCGCCCCCGCCGGCCGGCGCGTCGTTCTCCTTGTCGAAGCTGCCGCCCGCAGCGCCGCCCGCGCCGGCCGCACGGTCGCCGGGCGCGCCGGCGCCGCCGGCGGCGAGCTGCTGCAGGCGCAGCGCGTTGCGATCGCGCGCGGCCTGCGCACGGATGAGCTGCTCGCCAGTCTCCACCAGCTCCTGCCGCACGCCCTCCTGCGCGCGGCGGGGTCACATTTCGCATGTCACGCCCTAATGCTGTGCTGATGCAAGCACCGCCGGCCGTGTGCACAGTCAGGATTTTCTGCGATGTGCATCAGGCAGCCTTTGCCCGCCAGCTCTAGGCACACACGAGCGCGGCCAGATCAAGCCCCGCGCGTCGCGCCTGCGCCACGGCGGCGCGCCCGCGCTGTGCGCGTACGCGCGGCACACCACAGCGTGCGGGCATATACCCTAAATTACACACCCTGAAAACAGGCGTGCGCGCACCAGCTCCAGGCGCATGCGCGCGTTGGCCACCTCCAGCCCCGCGGCCTGCGCCTGCAGCTCGGCCAGCGCGGCCTCCAGCAGCGCCGAGCCCGTCGCGCCCGCGCGCGCGTCGCCGGCGGGCTCCCACGGCTCAGCCGCGGCGCCGCCGCTCTCTGATGCCGTGATGCTGCGCATTGCCGGCGCACCGGAGCTCAGCCATGCCCAGGAAAGCTACGGGGCGTGCGAGAGAAAGCGCCATGCGTGATTTGCAAGGCAAATTTGGGTGTGCGCCGCTCATGCCTAAGCAGTGTGCAGTGCTCGCGTCGGCCTCTGAGCCCAGCACCAAAAGCGCACACAGCATGCATCTTGCTGCTGTCTGGCCCGAGGCAGGGGGCCTGCAATCTTTCTGTCTCAATGCCGTTTCCGTACTGCATGGTAAGGAGCATCCACAAGATAGAAGGGTCACATGCAGCTGGCAGTGAGGCAGCTTGAGCAGACGTCCTGGGTGAGCGCACCGTCGGCGCAGCGCTGCAGCCTCCGCGCGCAGCCGCGCATTCTCCTGTCGTAGCTGCGCGACCTGCGCGCACACATGCAACAGTGTCACCGTAGCCTGTTTGCATGCAAGCGCCCGACATTGCTGTTCCAGTGGCAGCAAGACAGCAGCCTGGTGCTTAAAGCTCCAAGCACAATGACTGTGCAAGCCCTTCATGAAGGGTGCGCAACTGCCATGCCGTGGTGTCAATGCGAAGTTGCAGTGCAAGCCGGCACAGACGCAGCTGCTGGACGATGCTGCACGTGGCAGACACACATGGTGCCATGCTGCCCATAAAGGTGTGCTTGCTGTTCGCTAGATCAGAGTCCTGGCGTCTTACAGTCTGCAGTCAAGCTGGCAAGGCAACACAAGTGCCGCAGAGCACAGCCCGGCGCCAGAGCAGCCCGTCCGCAAGCGGGCGCCGCCGCCGCGGCCGCGCCTGCGCGGCGTTGGGGTCGCGGTTGACGATGGGCTTGTTGCGGATGTTCCGCGCACGGCTGGCGTAGCGCAGCGTGTTGAGCGACTCCTCCATGTTGATGTCGGCCGGCGACACGCACGCAATCATTACCGTGCGCGAGTTGCCGCCGAGCGAGTCCTGGCGGCGGCGGGCGCGCGTCACACTTGCTTGCGGCAGAGCACAATGCTGGACTGCCGCAGGCTCCCCTGCACAGCTGGCAATAGAAATGGACGCGGAGCTGACGCGGCGTGACAGAGACAGGGCAGTAGCCTGTCAGGTCAGGGCGCAGACCTGACATAAGGCAGTGCCTATTCGGCAACTTCAGTACCTTGACCAAGGCCGGCGGGCCTGAGCCTGTCGGCAGGCGGCTGCGCGACATGCGCAGGCGCAGCAGAGAGCAGCCCGGGAGAGCGCGGCGCGCGCGCGCGCGCCTGCAGCATGCGCGTGAGCTTGGTGTTGCGGTAGGGCACATGCGCCTCGCGCGCGGCGAGCGCCTTGATGACGTTGCCCAGCTCGAGCAGGCCGCGGTTGATGTTGATGCCCTCCGCCTGACGCGCGCCCTCGGCCTTGGTGCGCTTCAGGCGCTCGCTGCCTGCGCGCGCGGCAGCAGCGCTGGCGACCCGTGCGAGGCGGGGACGGCCGCGGGCCACACGCATGGCGGCATGCGCGCAGGGTGTGCGGGAGCCTGCGGGCATGCGGCGCAGCGGACGAGCTGCCCTGCGCCGCACCTGAGCCTGGCAAGCCCGGCGCAAGAGCTCCGCCTGTGGTCCTGACTGTGGCAGTCCCTAGGCCAGGTGCTCCCAGGCAAATTTCAGAGACGTGCTTGCCAAATTGCATGTCCCAGTTGTGGTGAGACTTGGAGTATGGTTAGGGTTAGAGATAGGGCAGTCGCACCAGCCAGGTCCACCAGGTGCATCTTGGCGCAGAGGTAGTCCTCGAGCGGCGCATCCTCGTCGCCGCTGTCGCCGCCGTCGCCCTCGTCGTCTGACAGGCGGCCGCCGCCGCCGCCGCCGCTGCCGCCGGGCGTCGGCAGGCTGCGCCGCTGCTCCAGCGTGATGGTGAAGATGGCGTGCGAGCGCGACGAGCGCTTGTTCATGCCAGTCGCCGCGGTCGCGCGCAGCAGCGACCCCTGCTCGCGCGCGGCCTCCGTCAGGCAGCTCGCGCGCGGCAGCAGCGCTTGCGGGCAGGATTCGGGCAGCAGGCGATGCTGCCGCGCAGAACTACAGAGCATCGCGCACTGCACTGGCAAATGCGACGCCATGCATGCGTCCAAGGTGCCAGGCATGTCTGCCACGCGCTCGGCCGCCCGCACGGGGAGCTCACGCCGCACCCCTGTCGATACTCAGCGGCTGGCCCGGGGAGGCACGCCAGCACGCCGCAGCCAGGCCGCCCGGCCCCGCCCAGCCCCCCCCCAGCGCCCAGCCCTGTCCAGCTCCTAGCCCGGCCCAACGCCCAGCCCTCCCCAGCATCCAGCCCTCTCCAGCACCCACCCCTCCCCAGCGCCCAACCCTTCCCAGCGTCCAGGCATGCCCAGCGCCCGGCCCTCCCCAGCGCCCACCCCTCACCAGCGCCCAGCCCCTGCCCCAGCGCCCAGCCCTGTCCAGCGCCTGGCCCTTCCCAGCGCCCAGGGCCCGGCCCTGCCCCCGGCGCCGCGCACCTGCTC